>Ga0315913_1005979_pt1 | contig 14756 bp, 11 predicted proteins | sample MpolsnodulesMG_FD_207736 | JGI IMG/M metagenome (GOLD analysis project Ga0315913, IMG submission 207736) | Medicago polymorpha root nodule microbial communities from Los Angeles, California, United States - small nodules | ecosystem: Host-associated > Plants > Roots > Nodule | place: USA... | reverse complement strand
TCTCATACTGAACATCCCACACAAAAGTTCTACCTTTACAGGTCAACTGAGTTAACGGAAGTGCTAACTTGGAAAATCCTTCTATAAACATGCGGTAATAACCTACCAAACCCAAAAAGCTTCTAACCTCGGTAACCGACTTAGGAGTCTCCCATTGTGATACTGCATCAACTTTAGACGGATCCACAACAATACCACTACCAGAAATAATATGGCCAAGAAAACTCACCTCATTCAACCAAAATTCACACTTTGACAACTTGGCATATAACTTCTTCTCTTTCAGCACTTGCAAAACAATCTTCAAATGCTCAGCATGTTCCTCCTCAGACTTAGGGTATATCAAAATGTCATCAATGAACACAACAACAAAGCGATCCAAATAAGCATGAAAAATGCGATTCATGTACTCCATAAATACACTCGGCGCAATAGTAACACCGAAAGGCATCACTGAATACTCGTAATGTTTGTAACGTGTCCTAAAGGTCGTCTTCTGCATATCATCATCTTTCTAAACACACGTGCACCCACCAACTGATCCATCAAATCATCAATTCTCGGAAGTGGATACCTATTCTTTATCGTCACTTTATTCAACTATTGATAATCGATACACAACCTCATGCTACCATCTTTCTTCTTAACTAACAACACCGGCGCTCCCCAAGGTGAGGTACTCGGTCTTACAAACTTCTTATCAAGCAAATCCTCTAACTATTTCTTCAACTCAGCCAACTCAGAAGCCGAGATACGGTAAGGCGCCATCGACACAGGCTTCGTACCCGGAACAAGATCAATTGAAAATTCAACCACTCTCTCTGGCGGCACATCAGGAATCTCATCAGGAAAAACTTCTGGATATTCGCACACAACTTGCAACTTATCAATTACCGCTTGATTCTCAACAGACAAAGACGCCATCAAAGAAAACATCGGAATTCCATCACGCGCCAACTACTTCAGTTGCTTAGTAGTCAAGAACTCAGCTTCACTCTCTTCTTCAACAGAAGAAAAATGCACCGTCTTACTAAAACAATTAATATGAACATGGTTATACTCCAACCAGTTCATACCAAGTATTACATCCATTCCACTCAAAGGTAAATAGACTAAATCAACTTCAAAGTCTCGACCAAACATCGACAACGGACACTTCAAACACACTAGCTGGAGTTTCGACAACCATTTCTCCATTCATACTCGACATGACCAGACCCAACCTGTAAGCACAATCAACAGCAATAAAACAATGCGTAGCACCAGTATCAATAATAGCAATTAAAGGAGTATTATTAAAGAAACATGTACCTCTGATCAGCCGATCCTCATTCTCTGTTTGCGTATCAGTCAAAGCAAACACTTTTCCACTAGCCTGAGCCTTCTTATGCTTCTTGCACTGCGAACTAATGTGACCTTCGTCACAGTTGAAACAAACCATACCACCACGCTTGCAATCTGTAATTGTATGTCCTTTCTTACCACAACGGAAACACCGCTTCTCATCCTCAGGACAAGCATTACTCTTGTGGCCCTTCTCACCACACTTGTAACAAACAATCTCTGCAGGAGTATCTTTCTTTCTAGGCCTCCTCTCATCAGTAAACCTTTGCTTACCGTTATCAGCAGGAGCACTGTAAGGCTTAGGACGACTTTGCTGGCTCTTACCCCTCCGCTCATTCATAACCTTGTGATGAGCTTTGGTATCCTCCTCATAAATTCTACAACTGCTCACCAATTCAGAAAATTAAAGGATCCTCTGATAACCAATGGCCCGCTTGATCTCAGCACGCAAGCCATTCTCAAACTTGATACACTTAGAGAATTCAGCAGTCTCGGCAGTGTAATGTGGATAAAACTTAGCCAATTCCACAAACGTAGCAGCATACTCAGTCACCAACATGTCACCTTGCTTCAACTCAAGAAATTCAATCTCTTTCTTCCCGCGAACATCTTCCGGAAAGTACCTGTTCAGGAACTCCCTCCTAAACACAGCCCAAGTAACAACTACACCACCATTCTCTAGGATTAGAAGAACACTCACCCACCAACCATCGGCTTCCTCTGCTAACATGTGCGTACCAAAGCGCACCTTCTGAACTTCACTGCATTGCATGACCCGAAAAATTCTTTCAACTTCTTTGAGCCACGTCTGAGCTCCATCAGGATCATACCTTCCCTTGAAAGTAGGCGGATGGTTCCTTAGAAAAGTCTCCAACATCTTAACTTCATCATTAGCACCAGCACCAACATTAGGTTGTCGCCCCACAGCTTGAGCTACGGCTTGCAACGCAGCAGCAATCGCAGCATCATTCCTTCCACCTATCTTAGTTCTCTACACAACAAACAACAATCAGGACAACACAACGACAGTATTAAACTGTCACACGACACTACATGACTCAACTACTTGGTCGGACGGACCAACATGCTCTGATACCAATTGTAACACCCCGTTTTCCCAACAATGTAAATAATACATATAAATCAGAGTATTCAACGTAAAACGAAATGCCACACTACGTTTAAATATAAATAGAGTAAAGTTACTATTTATTAAGACAACTTTGTCAAAATTCAATTACATCGCAACATAAACCTTGGCACTACGGCCTCAACATAAACAACTTTAATGAAAATCCTAGTTCAAATAGTTCGACAACATGGTTCATAAATAATACATAACAATGGAAAACAAAGCAAATATCCCCATCCTGTTACGTATCAGAGCGACCCTAAGACGACGCATGAGAGAGTCAACTCACATCAGCAGCTAAACCTGGTTATCTGCACGTTACCCACGTAGAGGCAACATTCAAACAGAAGGGGTGAGATTTCACATTCATCAACGGAATTTAACAATATATACAACAGCTAAACAACAATAAGATTTCATATATGCTTCAATTATTTCTGCTTGATATTTAAAACAACGACAACAACTTAACAACTCGACAATGACGACGACAACTCAACATCAACGACAATGCAACGACACAACAACAATTTGTCTATGCAGTATGCATGTGGTACCAATCACCTTGTTAGAGCATAGGCTCTCAATTCAACGTGTAGTGCATAGGCTCTTAAATCAACGTGTGGAGCATCAACTCCTAAATCAACGTGTGGAGCATCAACTCCTAAACCAACGTGTAGAGCATAGACTCTCAAATCAACGTGGTATGAATGATTAACATTCAACAGGGCATGAGCCCCCAACTTTATATGAGTATGCATGGACTCAACAACTTATTCCACAACAACGTACAACTTCAACGACATCAACAACATCAACAACAACAACGACGACGACAACGACGACTCCACATCATAATTCCAGAGTTCATCATATATGAGCAACATCATGTAACATCATATTAATCAACATATACATTCATATAGTAATACATCAATTTCAAATTATTTCAAGACAAACCAAACTAGACTCGTCACAACATAGGATAAATACTCTTAAACACTTTAATTGAACTCACAGTACACAAGCTTGAGTCTGGAGACAATCCATAAGTTTTGGGTTTACTTAGAAATAGTTATGCGGAATTTTCATAAAATTTCACTAAGACCTCCTTGGAGTATTTTCATCATAACTTAAAAACAAAAACTCGTTTTCACGTCAAACCAAGGCCATTGGAAAGCTAACAGGATTATCTAAAACATTCATGTTTAGACCAAAAGCTAATTCAAAACAGAAACGTGTGAAAAATACACAAGAACATGAAAAAGGTGCACTGCTACTGAACAACTCGCCTCGCGGGCGGGCTTACTCGCAGTGGCGAGCTTGGTTAAGCGTCGTGGCGAGCAAACACGGCTCTCTGCCACACTATAGTTCGCCATGGCGAGTAGATAGCAAGAAAACACTGCTCCCTGTCACGTTGTAGCTCGTCGTGGCGAGCAGATTACTCGTTGTGGCGAGTTATGACAGTCTTCTGTCGGGAAGTGCGATTTTCCACCCCAAAAACCCAATTTTCATCAACCCCAATCCCAAATTTGATAGGGAACTCAACCTGTGATGATTCTACAACCTGAACATCATTTATACATGAATTCTACGGACTTTCTACACTATTAACAACCAATTCCTACATGTTCTACGATCAATTCCGATTTCAAACACTAATCCTCAAATTCACAAGAACAACAACAAAACTACATGTTAAATTCAGTTTCAGGATTCATAACCTAAGATTAGAGAATGATAGTCCCACCTTTACCTTAGATTAGATGATCACAAGAGTCTACAAGTCCTCCCTTCTCTTGGTTCTCTTCTCCTCTTGGTTCTCTTCTTTTCTCCCAAAGACTTTGTAAAACCTAATTTTTGTCTGGCTCTTGTTTCTTATATCAAAACGGATTTCTACTTAACTCCACTTATTTCTAATTAATTCCAATTCAGCCCCCCCTCAAGTCTAGTTATTCTAATTTCCAACCTATCCTACTAAATAATAATATAAAGCCACTTAATAAAATATTAATACACAACAACATGCCACTTATCAATATAAATCACATAAGTCATATAAAAGACTCTAAACTCAACCAAAATAATCAAATAAATAAATAGGGTGTTACAACCGGAGGTTATGCAAGAGACTACGGAACAGGTTAAGATGATTCAAGAGAAGATGACAGCGTCTCAGAGTAGGCAGAAGAGTTATTATCATGATAAGAGGAGAAATGACATTGAGTTTCAGGTTGGTGATCATGTGTTTTTGAGAGTGAATCTTGTAACCGGTGTTGGTCGTGCTTTGAAGTGTCGGAAGTTGACACCACATTTTGTTGGACCGTTTGAGGTTGTTCAGAAGGTTGGGGTTGTAGCGTATTGGATTGTGTTACCACCGTTTTTGTCGAATCTTCATGATGTGTTTCATGTGTCTCAGTTGCGGAAATATGTGTATGATGTGTCTCACGTGATTCAATTGGATGATTTGGAAGTAAGGGATAATTTGACCGTTGAGACTTGGCCAGTTAAGATTGAGGATCGCCAGGTGAAGCGGTTGCGAGGCAAGGAGGTCGTTTTGGTGAAGGTGATTTGGGTTGGGCCAACTGGTGAGAGTGCCACTTGGGAATCGGAGAGTAGGACGAAGGTTTCGTATCCGGAGTTGTTTCCTTCAGGTAATATTCGAGGGCGGAAATTCTTTTTAGGGAGGGAGAGTTGTAACAGCCCAATTTTTCGCTATATTTATTTTATTAATTATTTATATGTGCTTGTTTGTGATTATTTGTCTTTGGGTGCATGTTGATGGGTTTTCGTCTTAGAAGGGTATTTTGGTCATTTCGAACTGGAGGGTATTTTGGTCAATTATTAAGGAAGGAAATTTTAGTAAACTTGGAATTGGCATTACTTAAGTATTTCGAGGTGAATAGTTTCCTTTACTAAGACTAAGGGTAACGAGTAGTAATTATTTTTGAGATGGTAATAATTAGACATTTTACTAAGTTAAGTGAGTAGTAACATTTCTAATTAGATTTAAGTGTGTTAGGCCCATTAAGAGGAGATTTAACCTAACCCATTTAAGTGGTGACTATATAAGCCTAACTTAGATAGAAACTAGGTTAGCATCTCATTCTTTCACATTACCACTAAGGAGGCTAGAGATAGAGAAAGGGTTAGAAGAGAAGAGCCAAGAGGATTCAAGCTAGGAGCAAGCGGGAGTGGAGGATTAGCTTAGCTTTGTGAAGAATAGAGGTAAGGGGGCTAGTTTTCTCTCATAATCTCTTCGTATAATCTCTTTTCTACTTTTCTCATAAGTGCTTATTTGTGAGAAGTTATTATTGTGAATTTTAATTGGTGAAATTCATGCTCTACTTTTGATGTAAAGTTTAAGTATCTGAATTTGATGATAATTGAATTGTTGATGTTGAATTTGCATGTTTGAAATGTATATATGGGTATACTTTGTGTTTTGTTCAAAATTGATGAAGAATGATGTTGTTACTGTTGGATTGTTGATGAATTCATGGTTAATTATTGTTGTTGTTGATATGAAATGTTGTTGTTGATGATTGATGCCATGGGTGCTCATAATTGTGAAGTTGTGGTGTGAATTGAGTTGTTGTTGAAGGTTTTGGTGAAAAATGGATGAATTGTGTTAAAATGAAGTTTTGATTCCAAGTTTTATATCATTATGAATGTCTTTTGATGTACATATACCTGTAAACAACCTTTGGGACGAGTTTGGAGATTGGGGAGATCAAAATTGGGGTTTTAGGGTGAAAAAGGGTTGGAACCCGAGAGTATATTTCCTGAAATGATGACAGTTCGCTTAAGCGAACTGGGAGCGAGCTCCAAGCGAAGAGGCCCTGAACTTTCTGGACCTCATTCGCTTAAGCAAGCAGTCTGTCGCATAAGCGAACGAGCCCAGTTTCAGCACCTTTTGTTTTTTTTTCCGGGCATTCGGGGACCAATCCGAGCTTTATACTCTTAAACCTACTGGAACATCTTATAGATTGGATTGGACTTGATTTTATGATTTTGAACTAAACTTTTGAACAATGTCCAAACGCGTCGATTTTTCCGAAACTCGTTTTTCTCAAGGAAACGAGGTAAGGTTAAGGTTGTATACTGATTATATGATTTCTAAAAATGGTTGTGATTGGTTTGATTAAGTTTTAACTTGTTTTTCTTTGAAAATGGAATTCTTTTGTAAAAGTGATAAAGAGAGACGAACTTTGTGATTTTGATGATTTTGTCATAGTTGGCTGGTGAAACGCACGTGTATACTCAATTGTACTCATATGTGATCTATGAGTATACATAGTTGAGGGATTAGAGTTTGTTTACTTGGTTTTGGTTCAATTGTCTCAATTGTTTAAAAATTGTATAATGATAGACGAACTTTGTCAAAAATGATCTTTAAGGCCGAATACTTTGCAAATATTTTGTGAATAACTTTATATGATTATATGAAGACATATGAATGATTGATTGGTGTTGAATATGATATTTATCATAGTGTGATGTATTTTCTCCTTTACTTGGATTGTGAGCCCATTAAGACATTAAGTGGGTTAGGCCCAATTGTGTAGAGACTATATAAGTATTCGTCATTAAAGAAAATAGGGTCACATAATCATTTTACAACTTTGAGAAGAGGTAGAGAGAGAAAGGGGGAAAGAGGAAGAGAAGAGGGTTGTTGAGAATCTTGAAGAGCCAAGAGGAGCTAAGGATCTAGGAGCTTGATTGAAACTTGGGCTAGGATTATTGCTCATTGAGGTAAGGGGGTTAGATTTCAATCATAATCTTTTAGTTTAATTCTTCTCTAATTCTATGCATAAGTGCTTAATTATGAAAAGTGATTATTGTGATTTAAATTGTGAAATTCGTGCTTATGTTTGGATGCAATGTTTAGGTACATGAATTGAAGATAATTAAGTTGTTAATGTTTAATTTTACCAGCTTGTGATATATATACATGTATATTTGTGTTTTACCCATAAATGATGAAGAATGAATTGTGGTTGATGAATTGTTGATGAATTCATGTTTGATTGTCGTTGTTGTTGCTATGAGGTGTTGTTGATGATGATTCATACCTTGGGTGTTCATAATTTTGGATTTGTGGTATGAATTGAGTGGTTGTTGAAGGTTTTCTAAAAATGGGTTGAATTGGTTAATTGTGTTGAAATGATATTTGATTTAATATTTGTTGTGTTTTTGAAAGCCCTTTTTAGTTCATAGACCTGTAAACAATCTTTGGAAACATATTTGGGGGTTGGAAGATCAAAATTGGGGATTTTGGGTGAAAAAGGGGAAGAACCCGAAAGTTGCTGTGCATAATTTCTGACTGTACGCTTAAGCGTGCTCCAAGTGTACAGCCACTGGTAGCTACTGGACCCTGCACGCTTAAGCGTACAGGTGCACGCTTAAGCGTACAAGCCTAGTTTCAGCACCTTTTGATTTTTGTTCCGGACTTCCGGGAACCAATCCGAGCTTTGTAAAACACTTCTTTCAACTTGTTTAATCAATGTTTATGACCTTAAACCTACGGGAACATCTCCTAGGTGGGATTGGACTTGATCTTCTGATTTTGAGCTTAACTTTGAAAATTGTCCAAGAACGCCGATTTCTCCGAAACTTGTTTTCTCAAAGGAATGGAGTAGAATTAAGGTTGTACACTGATTATATGATTTCTAAAAATGGTTGTGACTGGTTTCTTTGAGTTTTAATTTGTTTTGCTTTGAAAATGGAAATTTTTGGAAAAGTGATAATGAGAGACAGACTTTGTCGAAAATGATCGTTAAGGCCGATTACTTTGCAAACCTTTCGTGAATAGCTTTATATGATTGAATGAAGATTTGTGAATGATTGTTAGGTAGTGAATATGATGTTTATCATAAGGTGATGTATTTTATTCTTTACTTGGATTGTGAGAAGTTGTATGTTGAACTAGGTGAAGAAGTTGATATTGGTGAATGCATATATGTTGATTGATTGAGATGTTGTTGGTGAATACATATATGTTGATTGAATTGTGAATGTTGTTGGTGATTGCATATATGACATGTGTTGGTGAATGCATATATGCTAAATGATTGGTGATGGTGTGGTGAATTGTTTGTGTGAACATATGCATTGAGTCGAGTCATATGTTCATGCATACATGAATGATGGTGACGGATGTTTATATCCAAAATGTAAGATAGGTGCGAAATCTTACATGCGATGTTTTTGTTGCATCGAAGGTGACGACCTTGAGGTGATTTGGTACCGCATGCATCTAGAAGAGTCTAGAACATTGCATGCATTTGAATAATTGGTGAATTGTGTCATAATTGAATATGTGACTTGGTGAATTTGTGCATTGGAAATTTGGTGAAAGTTGTGATTATGTGAATTAGTGTATATGTACATTGGTGGATTTTATTGATGATTGTGAATATCTGGACTAGACTCTAATTGCATGTCTTACTAGCTTGTGCTTATACACTTGGTGATTATATTGATGACTATCATTTTGGTAACAGTAATGAGGTGAAATTTGTACATATGTGAATATATTTATTCTACACTGTTTTTGTTGATTATGATTGATGTGAAGCTTACCCCTAGTGGTTTTGACCGCCTACCTGTTTGTATGAATGGGTAGACGGAGTGTAGGAGTAGTTTGCTTGGTGAGTGCTTGGATAGCGGGAGCTATCTCCGTTCATACAAACAGGATTATTCTAGATTGTTATGCTGGATTTATGTTGTTGAGTTTTTGCCCATATGTCGGGACTTGGAGATTTTTATGATGATGTATATTGATCCTATGACATGTATACTTGGAGGTGTATAATTTTATATCCGTTGCGACTGTTGAAAATTATATATGCATGCTAACTTTTGTTATTTGTTGATGACGTGACGTCTATTTCTTGAATAAATGTTTTATTCGCGTGTATTATCGCTTTAATAGAAATAGGGCGTTACACATATCGCAGGACCACTCCTGGTATGGCACTATGATTGTACCTCGTCCTATCTTATATACACGTATTTCCATCTTTTATTTTTTTCTTTTATTTTTAAGCAAGTTGTTGCACAAAGATTTAAGGGGGTCCTCAGTGAAGTCGCAATTTCTGTAGCATCATTTTTCGGAGATCAAAGCTATTTGACTCACTAATTATTTCACGACTGAACATTTAATTTTTTAAGAAAAGGGGAAAAAAATTTCAAACTACCCCATGTTTTGAAAAGACTTTGGGTTCGGGGGTTAGTTACATAAAGGGAAGGTGTTAGCACCCTTTATGTCCGTAGTATCCTACAAGAACCTCTTGGTTTCATTTAATTTTCGTGCTACGAACTTACTTGCTTTTTAAAAAGAATTTAAAGTGATTAAAGGAAACAAGGACTAGTTTTATTTACGTTTTTTATTGTTTGGAAGGACGAGTGTCCTTTGCCTACGTACCCGTGAGGATCAAAACCTCGAAGTTCAAGGTAGAAATTATCGTTTGATTGGTTTTATGTTTTTTATGAGTTTTTGAAAAGAGTTTAAAAAATAAAAAACCAAGTGGCAAATGAGTATTTGTTTGTGTTTTTTAATTTGAAAGAAAATAGACTCAAGGTATAATTAAATTGATTAAAGTTTGATTAAGAAAATAAAAATAAAAAATGGGATCACTTGATTTTGGATCAAGGTTTATTATAAAATTTTTTTTGTTGTGAATTATGGTTATTTGCATGTTTTTGTTGTTTTTAAATAATAATTAAACCAAAATTAAAACTAACGGAGCAATAAAATAAACGTAGGCACTTTGTGGTGACGTTGGATCACCACAAAAACCATTAACCTAACTATGGAGCATAAAAATAAAGCATACACACACACACGCACACATGCATGATTTACATTAAGCCTAGTATATATTCTAAAGTCTGCGGAAAAATAAACGACAAGAAAAATAAATTATTTACATTAAAGCTTAGTTTACTTTCTAATATCCTTGCTATAAAATAAATGACATAAATAAACATATGAACAAAATAGTAAATCTAATCCTAAAACGTGCATGAGAAAATATAAAAATAATTACAATGCTAAAAGATAAAAATAAAAATGCATGCAAGACTTGAAAAAACCCTAAACCCTAAAAATGCTACGTCAGAGTCCGATCAGGGTCAGGTGACATGTGTCGGTGGAGTCTTGAGTCAAAAATTGAGGTACGGCAGAGGTATACATAGGTCAACGGGATAAATGAAATATTATGCAAAGCAATATAAAAATAAAAAATATGATGCAAAAAAGACAAAATAATGCTATATGATTGGTTTAACAACATAATAATGACACACGTAAAATGCCATTGGATGATAATTCTTTAATCACATGATTAAGAATTTTCAACCACAAATGAGTTTCGGTTACAATTTGATTTAAATTAATAATTGAGCAAAACTCTGGAGATCGTAAAATCATTGTACGGTGAAATCATGATACCAAATAAAATGTTTTTTGATCAATGATATAAGTCAACATTATGATACCGTTTTTGTATCCTTTACACACCTTTTTGAAAATTCAAAAATTAAATCATTTCTTAATAAAAACAATGATCACGCGGGTACCTTTTTAAGAACTCACAAATTAAAATAATTTCTTAATAAAATCAGTGATAATGCAAGACAAAACAATGATACTACCGTAACATATGCCACAATTAAAACAATTAATGTCAATTAGCATAGAGAGAAGGACACATGTACTATCAAAAAAGTTTATAATAGATAGTACACATGTTAAAACAATTAAAAACGAGTACTCAATCCGTTCTAATTTAAGTGAGGTTTTTGCTCATTTCACATTTATTAAGAAAAATGTATTAGTAAAGGAGACAGAAAAATGATTTTTAAGTGCTCTTGTCAAATTATAGGTGCATTTGTCATTATCATAAATGCAAAGCAAAATAAATTGCATTGGGAATGATGAAAGTAATGTTAATTAGAGTTATAATTGGAAAATAAAACAATTAAAATTGCATCGAAAAGTGAAATGAGTCAATTATTTTAGGACAATATTTTTTTTACAAGTTATGACTCACTTATTATGAGACGGAGGGAGTAACTTTTAATTGAAAAAACAACAATTATTTATTAAAAGCTACATATTTAATATAAATTGCATAATTTTCAAGAGAAAGTTACTATTTTAAAGTTTTTAAAATGTGTAAATTTGCACATGGTAGAAAAATTACAACCCTTCGTTCCTAAATTATATGTCGCTTTGAAAAAAATATTTGTCCTAAATTATAAGTCGTTTTACAATACCAATGAAATATTAATGTGATTTTTTCTATTATACCTTTAATTATTTATTAATCTCTCTTTTCTCTCAATTATTTAATTTATTTTTCCTATACCATTTATTAAAGACAATTTTGTAAAACAATTCATTATATCTTTTTCCATACAAAATTAATTACATTTCTTAAGACATGTGAAATACCCGAACATCGTATAATTTGAGACGGATGGAGTATTTGTTTAAAATGTTTTTATGAAATAAATGAAATTAGAGTTCTGAAACTAGCGTGCAAGGCTTTCCCGACGTAGGTATAGCATCACTAAATACATTAATCATTTGTATAATTTTTTAAAAGAAATATACGATGTATCATTATTGCTTGGAAAGGTAATAACATTAAGACATGATTTCTAACAACGGTTCAACTTAAAGCCGTTTATTACATTAAGACATGATTTCTAAAATAGATAATAACAGAACCAGACCATAACAATGTGACAAAGGCACGGAGCAACAATAACAAATAGGTAACATAAATCACCGATCGTTAACTTCAGTCAAATGCATCTTTTAGTGACTTTAACCTTCAAGCCATGTTTCATGTGAAGAACAAAAGAAAGCTTTGGGGTGACAGGGTGACCTTCCACCACCTGTATGAGAAACCTAGGTAACAAAGCAGCTGCGACCATCTTCATTTGAATGAAGCTAATATCCTTACCCATACAGCTTCTAGGTCCTGTATTGAAAGCTATGAATTTGTAAGATGGTACATGAATAGTGTTTCCTCTCTCTGATACCCATCTCTCAGGCTTAAATTCCATGCAGTCTTCTCCCCATATTTGTTCCATCCTTCCCATAGCATACAAAGAGTACAATAACCTTGTATTTGGACTAACACGCTCTCCACTAGGTAGTATATCGGATTTGATTGCGCAGATATGCTCAAAAGGCACTGGAGGAAAAATTCTCAAGGATTCACATAGAGCTCCATGGAGGTACACTAGCTTATCAAGATCTTCATCTCTCGAAACAGTCTGATTCTCCTCTTGTGTGGGCCAGTTATCTTTGATTTCTTGAATAATTTTGGCTTCCACAATAGGATGAGTTGAAACAAGCCAGAAAAACCAACTGAGACCTGAACTAACTGGGCCATTTCCTGCTAAAAAGAGAGTGAGTACATTGTCTCTAAGATACTTCTCATCCATTCCCCCCTTTCCAGATCCTTCCTTCATCAGTGCTTTTACAAAGTCATCCATTTCTTCACTGCTGCTGCACTTGCTTTTCTCTTGTTTGGAAAATGTTATACTTTCATACAAGAAACGGTCAAGATTTTCTTCGGCTTTCCTTAACTTCTTTTCTTGACCAACATGGAGCCATTTTTGCAACTTCCATAGACACCGTGGTATGAAGTGCCGGTAAATTATCACCTCATCTATAACAGGAAGAGATTTTTGATAAGCAAACTCTCTTAGCTCATTAAACTTGTTTGGAAGGCAATTTGGATCAAATCCAAATGCAATAGTGCAGATGCTATCAAAAGTGAACCTATTCAAGGCATCCTCCAGGTCCACGTGAGCACCTATTTCAGATACATCATTAAGAAATGGTAGTAGGTAGTTCTCCAGCTTTTTCTTCATAGTTTGTTGGAAGAAGTTCTTGAAGGTTTTCCTTTTGAGAAATGAATGAAACATTGTCCTCTGTTGTTTCCATACGTGGGAATTAGTATTTAAAATACCATCTCCAAAAAAATCAAAAATTTCTTTGAAGTTGGACCCCCTACCATAGTTACCAAAGTTCTTGCTCGCAATGTGATCAACATTCATTGGATCACTGGTACCGATAAAGCTTGTGTTTGTGAACCAGGCTCCTTCAAATCGAAAGGTTCCTCCATGATGTTTCAAAATTAAGGTCGTATGATCATGGAAATTGGACAGGTGATGCAAATGCGACGGCAGCATACCAATTATTGGCCAATTAATTGGCACACTTTCATCTCTATTGCGTCTCCAATAGTATATGTATAGGAAGATTAGGATGGCTAGAAATCCTCCAATACACTGAACTATGGACATTTTGTAGATTCACTAAAGAGTGTATTTTAAAAATTGATTGTTTCTTTGATGCATGCTTATAAAATGTCTACATGCTTTACACTTATATAGCCTTTAGTGCGTGAAGAAAAGTAACCACTTGACATTGTTAGGCGCATGGCATTAATATAAGTGGTTAGTTGAAAAATTTAATGCGAAGTTATATCAAGATAAGATAAATAGCGAAAGCGAAATTAAAAGATTAGAGACTATTGAACAGTTGTGAAGATAAGATGTGCCATGTAACACCCTACTTCTGTTTAAGCGATAATACACGCGAATAAAATGAATATTCAAGAAATAGGTGCTACGTCTTCGCATAAACATTCAAACAACATGCATATATAATTCCTCAAAAGTCGCAACGGATAAAAGTCACAAATCTCTAAAATATACATGCTATGGTATCGATATAATTCATAATATAAACCTCCAAGTCCCGACAAATGGGTAAAGCTCCACAACAAATAGTTCAACGAAAATAAAGACGACTTCCTAATCAGAGCCTAACTAGGACTCCAAAGACGATAAACGGAGATAGCTCCCGCTATCCCGGCACTCACCAAGCAAAGCTAACCCTGCACTCCGTCTACCCATTCATACAAACAGGTAGGCGGTCAAAACCACTGGGGGTGAGCTTCACATCAATCATAATCAACATATAAAAACACATGCACGCAATAATTCATACATATCACATATAAGCATATACATGTACAATTCCTACTTGTTATCATTATCAAATAATAATCAACAACTAGATTCACCGAGGCACATATACTCCAATCACAACAATCGACAGATTTCACCAATGCACAATCCACAAAGTCACATATACAATTATGACATGTTTCACCAATCATTCGAATGCATGCAATGTTCTAGACTCTTCTAGATGCATGTGGTACCAAATCACCTCAAGGTCGTC
>Ga0315913_1005976_pt1 | contig 14757 bp, 11 predicted proteins | sample MpolsnodulesMG_FD_207736 | JGI IMG/M metagenome (GOLD analysis project Ga0315913, IMG submission 207736) | Medicago polymorpha root nodule microbial communities from Los Angeles, California, United States - small nodules | ecosystem: Host-associated > Plants > Roots > Nodule | place: USA... | reverse complement strand
GATTTATGTTGATTTATGACATGATGTGGTGTTTTAATATTTTTTTTAAGTGGCTTTATATTATATTTTTTTAGTAGAATATGTTGGATAATTGGAATAAATATATTTGAGGGGCTGGTTTGGATTTAGTTAGAAAATACGTTGATTTAGTTAGAAAATATGTGTGGATGTAGTTAGAAAATACGTGAATTTAGTTGGAAAATATGTTGAGGGTGTGAGATATAAAAGCTAAGAGCCAGAGACAAATTAGGTTAGAAGCTTTTGGAGAACCTAGAGAAGAGGAGAACCAAGAGAAGAGGAGAACCTAGAGAAGAAGAGAACCAAGAGAAGAGAAGAATTCGTAGAACCTTGCAATCATCTAATATAAGGTAAGGGTGAGACTAATATTCTCTAATCTTAGGTTATATAATTCTGAAATTGAGTTTAGCATGTAGTTTTGTTGTTGTTCATGTGAATTTGAGAATTAGGGTTTAAAACCGGATTTGATGGTAGAACATGTAGAATTGGATGTTAATAGTGTAGAAAGTCCGTAGAATTAGTGTACAAATTGATGTTTAGGTTGTAGAATAATCCTAGGTAATGTTGGGAAAACGGGGTGTTACACCAGTACATCAAATTAGAGTCGTTGTAGAAGCTTGATCAAATCACCAATGATTTGTTGCTTGATTTGGTTAGTGTCCTATGAATGAACAATTTCAAATCCGTTCCAAGTATAGAGGAATACCAGCGTAGTCACAACTGTTGTTCTTGTACTATTGCAGACACAAAACAGAGTAGTGGAGATAGTGGTTGTACAATTGTACTATTGTCCTTTTCCAATGCTCTCCAAAGAATAAACATCCAATGCCTTCCAATTCTTCTGAAATAGCCGTTGCTCCAGGCTTCTATACTTTCTGCAATGATAGGCATGATAATAACAACTCTTGACAAACATTGAAGCTTCCAGTCCTTCAGTTTCTGATGATCTTCAGCTTTTGATGACGTCAGCTTATGGTAGTCTTCAGCTTCTGAGAGTGCCTCTTATGACGTCAGCTTCTGATGATCTTCAGAACCTCGTGTCTTCAAAACCTCTTTTCTTCAGATGCATTCTTGCAACTTAAGCTTCCTTTTTGTAGATTCCATTGCTCTCATTTGTTCTTCAGAACCTATGCTTTATTTAAAGACACTCAAATTTTTGTGTATGGTCCTGCACATTTGAACAAATATTAGCATAGCCAATTTACATTTTTTAATACCTTGTTGTCATCAAAACTTAAATGGTAATGTTAAACACATTTTGTTCCAACATTGGCGTTTTAAATCACAATTGGCCGATGACACAAACATGTATATGCAACTGCACACAAACGTGATTATTGTATATGCATAGTTGAGGAAAATGAGTTGGTTTCCTTGTTTCTTTAGAGTTAACCGAAAAATGTGGATTTTTGCCGAAATAGACGAACTTTGTCTAAAATGATTTTTTTTATCGGATAACTTGCAAATCTCTTTGTGAATAAGATAATATGATTTAATGAGGGTGAATTGATGGTTGATGGGTATTGAACATGACGTTTATTATGGTATGTTATATAATTCGTTTACTTGAATTATGTGAGAATAGATGAAGTTGTTATTTTGTAGTGATGATTACTGTATGATGACTTGATAGAGATGATGTTGTCGATGTTGTTTATATTGATTAATGAACATGTTAAATGTTGATTGTTGATGGTGAATTTATACATGCCAATTGGATGTGATTGGTGATGAATGTATGTGTATATGACTATAGCCGTTGATCATAGCTGTTGATTATAGCCGTTGATTTGTTGTGAATATATGCATGGTTTATTGAGTCATATATTCATTCATCATATGTCGTGTCGGATGTTTACATCCATATTGCCGTTGACCGGATACTTGTATCCATATAGCCGTTGATTATAGGAGTATCAGGACTTTTACATTTTATGTTATTTATCCGTTGTTGGATTTATTTGTTGAGACTGTTGTTATGTATTTGCGGCCTGAGACTTTGTGTTGAGATTTTATTATTTATGTACTTCAGGATTATTACATGTTGCAGAGATATTTATGTAGGATGATTTTCCGCTCCGTGTTTTATAAAAACAGATTTATGCATGTTTTGAGAAAGTGATGACGTGACATCTTAAACTCTTTTGATTTAATTGAATTATTTTCATGATTTATTGCATTTGAGATTTAGGGTGTTATACTCCCCGTTTGATCCATCACATTCAGTTATAGTTTGTTACAACAACCTTTCTCTTCTTCTTCTCATCCCTGAGATTTAGGATGATTTTTTTGATGATGTTTTTTTATGTTGATTAGCTTTAGCTTAGAAACTTCTTAAAGCACCTAGCAAACCATGTCTCATTGTGTCATGTGATTCCTTGATGTTTTGTGTGTTGTCATGTATAGGAAAATCCTTCTGTGAATTGCTTGATTCGATTCATGATTCATTGATTCAGATCAAGTATTCCTTTTGTCCATTTTCCTTGTGTCACACCTTTTGAATCGAGTCAAATTTTCCTGAATAGTATCACAGTGAATCAATTCACAGTTTTTCTGAATAGTATCATAGTAAATCAATTCACAGTTTTCTTGAATCGATTCAAATGTTGATAAGATCAATTTTTCCTTCTTCCCTCCCTAAATCGATTAAAATTTTAGTGAATCGTGTAAAAAAACTTTCTGACTTTAATTGAATCGATTCATAAGAATTTGAATCATATCAATCTTCATTCGGGGTTATTTGAATCGATTTAAACAGTGTCTGATGCGTATCAATCTTCATAGTTCATCTGGCTTGTCTTTTAGCTTTCTGAATCGATTCACACATTAAGTCAATCGATTCACTCTGTGGTTTTTGGCCAAAATTTTGCATTTCCCACCCTCTTCTATAAATACACACTTCCTCATAACACCCAAAGCATTGAATCATTTGCATATATTCTCTCCTGGTCTCAAAAACTCATTGTTCTTACATTCTTCAAGATTAAACACTTTTTCTTATAATCACTTTGTACATTGAGTCACTTTGATTTTCTAGGGTTCTAGTAGGGATTGTAAGTTGGTTCATTCAAGGAAATTGATTGGGCTTAATCAAGGTTCCAAAGTGAAGTGAATAATCTCATTCCACCTCCAAAGGTCTTGGGGTTCTTTCTAACCGTTCTTGAAGTCGAAGGGGATTCGTTTATTGGACGTAGCATCGAAGACTTGGGTGAAGAGTTTGAAAGGGTGCACGGGTAATCAAGGATTCGAAGATTCAAGGAGCACCAAATTCAAAGGTTATTTGAAGTTTGGGGGAGTGTTTGCATATGGGTTGAAGAATTAGGTTTAATTTCAAGGAATTCTTGTAAACACATTGTATTCAACATTATTACTTAAAGGATTACCTTTGTGAAGGCATACTTCATCAAGAAGACTAGACGTAGCTCTAGCGAGGACGAGAACTAATATAAAAATATCGGTGTTATCTCTCTTTCCCTAAGTTTTTTTTCATCAATAGTTAATCTAATTTGTTGAACTAGGTTTTAATAATTTGTTTAGATCAATTGATTGCAAGATCTATTCAATTCTTCAATTTCATATACATTGTGTTTTCAATTGATAGTTTGGTATTATTGTTCGTATAGGTTTCGTTTGAAATTGTCTAAAGTTTTGTAAATTGTTCAAGGCTCATTGAAGTTTGATTGTAAATATGATTTGTATTGTGAATCACTCAATTCTACATTGAATGTTATTTCACATATGTTTATCTTTTTGCTTATTGTTGTGATTGTTCGCACACGGATTCCAATATTCGATTTAGTTAAAATCACTTTTTATCAAACTCCGAAAAAACTTTTTAAAAAGCTATTCACCCCCCTCTAGCGTACATTCTTATTGGCCATATAGACTAACAAGTGGTATCATAGAGCTTGGTCTCTTCTTCAACGGCTAACTACTAGAAGAGTTGATCCATATGGCAAATAAGGAGCCCAAGGGGGATTATAATAGAGCACCTATTTTCGACGGAGAAAATTATGACTATTGGAAAGAATGCATGAGCATTCATATCCAATCGGTTGACATGGAAGTGTGGGATTCCGTGGTTAACGGACGGTTTCAACTGCAAGTTGTAGCTAATGGTATCGCATTAGAAAAGCCAAAAGCCGATTGGAGTGACGATGACAAAAATAAGGTTCAATATGATTTGAAGGCGCTAAACATTCTCATTTCCTCTCTTGGAGTGAATGAGTATCATTCCGTCTCTCATTGTAAGACCGCTAAGACTATGTGGGATGCGTTGGAAACCCTTCACGAAGGAACTGACAACGTCAAACAATAAAAAATTGATATGCTTGTGCAACAATATGAGCTTTTTCACATGGAGGAAGGAGAATCCATCTCCTCCATTCAAATGAGATTTACTCATATTGTCAACAAATTGCAAAACCTTGGTAAGGACATTTCAAACCAAGATTGCACTAATAAAATTTTGAGATGTATGACAAGGGAATGGCAACCCAAAGTTACCTCTATCAAGGAATCACAAAATCTCAATGTTCTTAGTATTATCACAATCTTTGGAAAGCTAAAGGAACATGAATATGAGATCATCCGTTTGAAATCTAGTGAGGAAGACTCAAAAATGAAGGGAAATAAGTCGATCGCGTTCAAAGCCTCTTCGTCCAAGGCAAGTTTATCAAAGAATGGGGATAGTGATTCTGGAGGAGTGTCACCTAATGAAGATGATATGGGGCTGTTCGTAAAGCAGTTTAACCGCTACATTCAAAAGCATGGTCTAATACGTAGTGATAATAGCTTGGTGAACTCTAGGAAGATTCAATCTAAAGGAGACAGTAGTAAAGAAGGAAAGGGCCTAAGTTGCTTTGGATGTGGCAAGTTTGGTCATTTAAAGAGTGAATGTCCCGATCTAATCAAGTTAAAAGGCAAAGCAAGTTCATTCGATAAGTCAAGAGGAAAGAGAGCCTACATAGCATGGGAAGATGATGAAACCTCCTCTACACAAAGTGACTCCGAAAACTATGAAGTTGCTCAACTATGCTTCACGGGACAAAAGAAAAATTTGTTTGAGGTTAGTGACTCGGACTCCGATTTTAACCCTCCTTACAATGAATTGAAAAATGTTCTAATAGAAATGCATGGAGATGCCATGAAAGCCTTTAAAATCATTGGCACCCAAAAGAGAACTATTCTCAAATTGGAAGCCAGTATTATAAAAATAAAGAAAGATGATGAAATCTCAAAAAGGAACATGCATCTCTAAACAAAGAACAATTTGTAATTCCTCATAAAGATTCACCTAGTGTTAATGTACCAAAGTCTCAGTAAATCTAAAGACAGTGGTACATCTAAAGCTTGTCCTAGGTTACAACTACATATTGTGTCTATAAAAAGTAAGACAAAACAAGCCTCAAGTGCATCCATAAATTTTGCTACACGATCTCCAAAAACCACTAATTCACTTTTCAAAAAACTTCCAAAAAGGACATTTCAAAATAAATATCGTAATAGAAAAATTCATGAGCACAAACTTAGGTGCAATTATTGTAGAGAAATTGGGCATACCACACCTCATTGCCATGCCATGAAAGTTTTAGCACCAAAGGGCATTATGATGTGGGTACCTAAACAATCTACATTTGTCACTAATCTAAAGGACTCAACATTCGTTGGGGGCCTAAGGATTCCTAATTGATTTTTGTAAATGTATCTTGCAACTTTGAAGAAACTATCTCTTCTAAGTTGTCTAAGACACTTGACTAAGATGTACTCACTATTCTTGCTTTCGAAAATCCTTTTTTAGTCACATCTTAAGATTAACAAGTCAACTATGGAATTCCTTGTTTCTCTCTCACTCCCAAAAGATTGGGAAATGTATGTTTGTTTTAGTGTGTTGTGGGTTTTAGGATGAATGAGAAAAGTCAAAGATCATCCTCCACTATAAGCTCCGTAATCTCAAGGAAATTATGGGAAAAAGTATGATGAAGGCATACACAAGGACTTCAAATTCTAAACCTTTCCATTGTCTTATCATGTTGGATGGTCACAATAGGCATCTCTCTTATCATGTCTCCTTAGAGCACTCTTACAAGGGAGTAAGTTTTGGTTATAGGTAAAGAATTTTCATTGAGTGTCAAATGTGTTTTGACTTCTCCTTGAAAATTTACTCCTACCCTATCTTAGGTTTGATATGTTCTTCTCATGTTACTATTGTAATATTATGCATGAGTAGTTGTTTATCGTTGATTTTATTCATCCCTTATTGCATGTTATTTTTCTCCATATGCCTTGTCTTGCATGCTTGCTTGTAATTCAATTGCGATTGTTTACATGCTATTTGTTTTGGGAGTGTTCTCTAAAATCTTGTTTGTTCAAATGTACACAAAATAAATTGCATGGTAACTCCTTTTTCTTGTGTTGGGCATGTGTTTTGTAAAAATCACATATGCACCATCTATATTTGACATTGTTAAAGGGGGATGTTATTTTATCATGATTATTGTCTCGTTCATGAAATTTGGTTGTCATGTTTATGCGTATGTTTATGGTTATTGGTATCCATGCTTGTTGTTATCTTTATTGTTGATTTTATGAATGTTCATTGGTATATACGCATGTTTATGTTGGCTTGTAGTTAATTGTGATTCCTTACTTGCGTGTTTATATCATTTCATATTTTGCTTCACTTTGGTTACTATCCTTTTTTGACGTTGTCAAAGGGGGAGATTATATGTTGATGTATTACCTCATACATGACTATATCCTATATTATATATTGCCATGTTTGTTTGCCGGTTTGGTGTGGTTTCTTGTATGCTATGTTTCAGGGGAGATTAGCCCATATCATAAACATATGTTTGACATCATCAAAAAGGGGGAGATTGAAGATGATATTGCTTTAGTTATAGTTTTGTGTTTTTATGATGTCTAAATAGCTAGGTTTATTTGATGATGTTTTTTATGTTCATTAGCTTTATCTTAGAAACTTGTTAAAACACCTAACAAACCATGTCTCATTGTGTCATGTGATTCCTTGATGTCTTGTGTGTTGTCATGCATAGGAAAATCTTTCTGTGAATTGCTTGATTCGATTCATGATTCATTGATTCATATCAAGCATTCCTTCTGTTCATTTTCCTTGTCATTCCTTTTAAGTCGGGTGAAATTTTCCTGAATAGTATCACAGTGAATCAATTCACAATTTTCCAATAGTATAACAGTAAATCGATTCACAGTTTTCTTGAATCGATTCATGTAAATCGATTCTGAAAAACGGCGAATCAATTCAAATGTTAACAACATCAATTTTTCCTTCTTCCCTGCCTGAATCGATTCAAATTTCAGTGAATCGTATCATAAAACTTTCTGACTTTGATTGAATCGATTCATAAGAGTTTGAATCATATCAATCTTCATCCGGGGATATTTGAAACGATTCAAAAAGTGTCAGATGCGTATCAATCTTCATAGTTCATATTTCATATAAAAGTGTCATTTAGCTGTCTAAATCGATTCACACATTAAGTGAATCGATTCACTCTATGTTTTTGGCTGAAATTTTTCACTTGCCACCCTTTTCTATATATACACACTTCCTCATAACACCTAAAGCATTGAATCATTTGCATCTATTCTTTCTAGGTTTGAAAAACTCATTATTCATACATTTTTCAAGACTAAACACTTTTTCTTAGAATCACTTTGTACATTGAGTCACATTGATTTGATAGGGTGCTATTAGAGACTGTAAGTTGGTTCATTCAAGGAAATTGATTGGGCTTAATCAAGGTTCCAAAGTGAAGTGAATAATCTCATTCCACCTCGAAAGGTCTTTGGGGTCTTTCTAACCGTTCTTGAAGTCGAAGGGGATTCGTTTGCCGTACGTAGAATTGAAGACTTGAGTGAAAAGATTGAAAGGGTGCTCGGATAATCAAGGATTCGAAGATTCAAGGAGCACCAAATTCAAAGGTTATTTGATGTTTTGGGGAGTTTTTGCATAGGGGTGAAGAATTAGGTTTAATTTCAAGGAACTCTTGTAAACACATTGTATTCAACATTATTACTTAAAGGATTACCTTGGTGAAGGCGTACTTCATCAAGAAGAGTAGACATAGCTCTAGCGAGGACGAGAAAGAGCGAACTAATATAAAAATATCGGTGTTATCTCTCTTTTCCCTATCGTGTTTACTTTTTATTATTGCATATGATTAATTGAATAATTGATACGATAATTGTTAGTGTTGATCTAAGTTGTTTTTCATCAAAGGTTAATCTAATTCGTTGAATTAGGATTTAATAATTTGCTTAGATCAATTGATTGCAAGATCTATTCAATTCTTTAATTTCATATAAATTGTGTTTTCAATTGATAGTTTGGTATTATTGTTCATATAGGTTCGGATTGAAATTGTCTAAAGTTTTGTAAATTGTTCAAGGCTCATTAAAGTTTGATTGTAAATTAGATTTGTATTTTGAATCACTTAATTCTACATTGAATCTTATTTCACATATGTTTATTTTTTTGCTTATTGTCGTGATTGTTCGCGCACGATTCCAATAGTCAATTTAGTTAAAATCAATTTTTATTAAACTCCGAATCCCCCCCCCCCCCCAAGTAGTATCATAGAGCTTGGTCTCTTCTTTAACGGCTAACTACTGGAAGAGTTGATCCATATGGAAAATAAGATATTATTTTTCCTTTTTTAATAATATATATGAAGTAGAAGACAAAGGATAGGAGTCCTAGTAGGGTTATCAACGCCATAATCTACAACTAAGTGATTAAACTTCCATGTTTTTTTTTTTACAAAAAACTTCCATGCTTTTAAAACACAGAATATACTTTTTTTTTTTTGTATGGGCTGGTCTTAAATAGATGAATGAGACAATTGTATAAGAACGGGGTTGTCGCATCATTTTTCGGAGATCAAAGCTATTTGATTAGCGTTTGACTCACTAATTATTTCACGACTGAACTTTTAATTTTTTAAGAAAAGGGAAAAAAAAAATTCAAACTACCCCATGTTTTAAAAAGATTTTCGGTTCATGGGTTAGTTACATAAAGGGAAGGTGTTAGCACCCTTTATGTCCGTAGTATCCTACGAGAACCTCTTGGTTTCATTTAATTTTCGTGCTATGAACTTGCTTGCTTTTGAAAAAGAATTTAAAGTGATTAAAGGAAACAAGGACTAATTTTATTTACGTTTTCTATTGTTTGGAAGGACGAGTGTCCTTTGCCTACGTACCCGTGAGGGATCAAAACCTCGTAGTTCGGGGTAGTAATTACCGTTTGATTGGTTTTATGTTTTTTTTGAGTTTTTGAAAAGAGTTTAAAAAATAAAAAGTCAAGTGGCAAATGAGTATTTGTTTGCGTTTTTTAATTTAAAAGAAAATAGACTCAAGGTATAATTAAATTGATTAAGAAAATAAAAATAAAAAATGGGATCACTTGATTTTGGATCAAGGTTTATTATAAAAATATTTTTTTGTGAATTATGGTTATTTGCACGTTTTTGTTGTTTTTAAATAATAATTAAACCAAAATTAAAACTAACGGAGCAATAAAATAAAACGTAGGCACTTTGTGGTGACGTTGGATCAAAGAATAAGTTGCCCTTTTAGGTTTTTCAACTTAGCGAGCTTTTCATTTTTTTTTTGTATATTTTTTTATTACGATTGCATGTTGCTCAATGCAGAGGTCCTCTCCATAGTGCTTTGCCATGTTTCTCTTCCGGAGTGTAACCGTTCTCAAGGCGGATGCTGATGTACGCTTCAACTACTCACGGGTTCAAAGATAGTGTGTTTGTTGTTCACACTTTTCAAAAGATGTAAAAAAAAGTTTTGTATTTTGACAATTTTCATTTCAAGTATTTCCATCAAAAATAGAAGAAATTTTGTAAATAGAATAAATGAGAGTTCCGAATAAATGGGCACAGACTCAAATTTGATGAATTGAGTGGTGATCTGCCAATGGCATGGTTCCACGGATCTCTGAAATTTTTTGGAAAATGGTAAATATAATGGGAAGGGTACATTGAACACAATAACCACTATTCTCCCTAAAAACTTTGAATTGCCCCTGTTCCGAGTCTTTGATCTACAGATGCTTCGAATAGGAGGTCTTCTGATAGCTGGATGCCCCTAGTGGATCGTGTCTGACTGATGCAGTTACTTTGTCATGATCCTTAACTTTTGCATAGATCGCCCTTTTCAGGTTTCAACCTATCAGGATAATTTTTTTTTTTTGTCTCTAATTTTTGTTTGGACCGCCCTTTCAGGTTTTCAGTCCACTGAGATGCTCATTTTTGCGTAAGCCACTTTTTTAGGTTTGCGACTTATCAAGCTTTTACTTTTCGATAGAGTATTTCTTGATTGCACTAGCATTTAAAGGATGTGTGACTTTGTCACCATCCATAGTTGTAAAAGTCATCGCACACGAGCCTTCATAGTTAGGCGTCCACTTGCCCCTGGAGTCTGGTTGGAAAGGTAGCACCTTTTTGGGCACAAAGTCTCTTTCTTGAATTTCATGGGGACGATCCTTCTTGTTGGAAGGTTGTTTCAAACCTCTTTTGATATAGTTGTATAAGGTTGTCATGCATTTTAAGTTCAATCAATTTGGGATTTCAGCAGAACTCCTATTAACGGGATTTCAACCTCCGCGGGAGGCACGTCCTCCATGTTGTATACTTGAGGGAAGGAGAGGGGGATGCCCCTCTTGAAGAGCGTACTTGAAGTACAATACTCGTGAAGTGCAGATGCTAACATCTCGCGTCTGTCTTTGTAAGTGATTGCCATCTTCTGGACTATCTTCTTGATTTTTGTTCGTAGCTTCGATGGTTAAGATGCCCCAGTATGCGAGAGATCTTTTCGGGAATCTCTTCATTCTCCTCTTCTTCAGCTTCGGATACAGGGAACTCAAAGTCGAAAGAGAGTACAGGGTTAAAGTGTTCAACAGGTTTATTAATGCATGATTTGATTATTGATTTTGACAAGTAAGTATAAGTTATGATTATGCAGATATTTGAGAATGATTAAAGAAGAATTTTTTAGTATTTTGTATTACCATTTTTCCAGAACAAGCACAAAATAAAAACAGAATTGGGATCAAAATGACCTTTTTATTAATGATGGAAAATACATAAAGCAAAAAGCCCTACACAAGTTCTCTTTCGTCTCGGGCGGGACGAAAGGATTTTTTTTTTTGAAAAGAGTAAACAACAAACAAAGGCATTATTTGAACAGATGAGTAGTAGAAGGAATATCAAAAGTGACCCAATTGTGGCTATCCACTCCATGTGTCACAACACTAGGTAATATAATCCGGCAGTGGATTAAATTTACCCGTCCGAATTCAATCTAAGAAAAGCAAGATATTGGCTTCAATCAGCTTCTGGACTTCAATCTTCAAAGAGAAACAATGCTCGATGTCATGCCCGGGTGCTCCTTGATGGAAGGAACATGAGAGGTCAGATTGATACCAAACCAGCAACTCGTTAGGCACCCGAGGAGGCGCTCTGGTTTGGACAAGGTTTTCCTGGAGCAGGATGGGTAGTAGTTCTGCATATGTCATTGGGATTGGATCAAACTACATCCTTGGAGCCTGTTATCGAGACTGTTGTTGATGTTGGCGTTCGGGCCCTTGCTGAAACTGCGGTTGATTTTGCGAAGCTACCAGTGAAGCCACCAGGGTACTCAGTCTCTCTAACTCGGCCTGGAGTGTTGTTACCTTTTCACGAATGCTCGTGGATTTCTTGTTCAAACAGATATGTTCTTTCTTTTTGTTTGGACAAGTGTTGTAGGTGCGAGTTGGCTTTGGACGAGGACAGTCAGACCACTTTTGAAATGGGTTGACCTTCTTATGGAAAAGAAAAAATTTGTGAGACTCGAAATTGAGACTATGAAATGTAACATGATGCATGATGTTTATGCCAAAATGGTCAAAAAGTTTTTTTTGAAGGGCTTATCAAAGTGAATTGTAAACATAGCAGAGGAACATGGTTTTATTTGAAAATTGTGAAGATACTGCAATTGGTTCCTTTGTCAAAAGTAAGAACGAAACCAAGGAAAAAGTCCTTAACAAAAGCTAAAGCTTAGTTAAGGTTTTTTGAAGTTGTTTCTTGGTGTTCTTTCTTACAAGGTTCGTTTCTGTGATGTTTGATGGAAAAAGTTGTTTATGGATGAATTCATGTATGCATGATTATGCTATGCTAAAGAACATAGAATATATGATGGGGTTAAGGTCCACAATGTTGGAGTCAAGGGAAAATATGCCATTTGGCAAGGACTATGGTTTCAATTGCACTTGTAACCAGGGTTCTACCAAGTTCCCAAAGTTGTCAACCGCTTTCGAAAATTGCCGGCTTAAAGGACTGACTCCCGGTCCAACAACGTTTGAAAGATAGTCTCGTTTGAGTGTAGTATCGCGTATCAACTAAGTCAAGATTGCTCTTGGTTAGCCACCACACTACGTCCTAAAAAGGCCAAGATGAGTTAATGGTGACTAAAGGTTCTCAACTTTGATGGACTTCAAATATAATAACGCCAATCACGACTGCTCATGACGACATATTATTACTTTTGAGAGACCTCTGTTGAGTGGAGTTACATCACATGCACACATATTGTAACAGCCCGATTTTCACTAGATTTAATTTTAATTGTTTTTATGTATGTTTAATTGTGCTTGTGTGTGAATAATTTCCTATGTGTGTATTTTAATAGGATTTCGGTATTAGAAGGGTGTTTTGGTCATTTTGTGAGAAGGGGTAAATTAGTAATTATGATGAGGATTATTTTTTTTAGCGTTTCGACTGAGAACCATTATTTATTAAGTTGCTAGCGGGTAGTAGTAATTTATTTTATAATTGAATAAGTGATCGTTATTATTATTTTAATCGTTAGTAGAGAGAAACTTGGGAGTTTGTTTATAAATGTTGTGAGCCCATTAGAAAGAACACTAAGAGGGTTAAGCCCAATGTATAGGGATTATATAAGTGTTGGTCATTAAAGAAAATAGGGATAGATAATCATTTTACAAGTTTGAGAAGAGGAAGAAACAGAAAGGGGGCAAGAGGAAGAAAGAAGGGTTAGAGAGAAAGATTGAAGAACCCATAGGAGCTCAATTGAAGCTTGAGCTAGGTTTGTTGCTCATTGAGGTAAGGAGGTTAGATTTCAATCATAATCTTTTAGTTTAATTCTTCTCTAACTCTATGCATAAGTGCTTAATTATGAAAAATGATTATTGTGATTTTAATCGTGAAATTCGTGCTTATGTTTGGATGCAATGTTTGGGTATATGAATTGAAGATAATTAAGTTGTTAATATTGAATTTTACATGCTTAAGATGTATATACATGTATATTTGTGTTCTACCCATAAATGATGAAGAATGAATTGTGGTTGATGAATTCATGTTTGATTGTTGTTGTTGCTGCTATGAGGTGTTGTTGATGATGATTCATACCTTGGGTGTTCATAATGGGTTGAATTGGAGAATTGTGTTGAAATGATATTTGATTTCATATTTGATGTGTTTTTGAAAGCCCTTTTTAGTTCATAGACCTGTAAACAATCTTTGGAAACATATTTGGGTGTTCGAAGATCAAAATTGGGGATTTTGGGTGAAAAATGGGAAGAACCCGAAAGTTGCTGTGCAGAACTGTGACTGTACTCTTAAGCGTGCTCCAAGCGTACAACACTGGTAGCTACTAGACCCTGCACGCTTAAGCGTACAAGTCCAGTTTCAGCACCTTTTTATTTTTGTTTCGGGCTTCCGGGAACCAATCCGAGCTTTGTAAAACACTTCTTTCAACTTGTTTAATCACTGTTTATGATCTTAAACCTACTGGAACATCTCCTAGGTGGGATTGGACTTGATTTTGTGATTTTGAACTTAACTTTGAAAATTGTCCAAGAACACCGATTTTTCCGAAACTTGTTTTCTCAAGGGAATGGAGTAAGATTAGGGTTGTACACTAATTATATGATTTCTAAAAATGGTTGTGATCGGTTTCTTTGAGTTTTAATTTGTTTTGCTTTGAAAATGGAAATTTTTGGAAAAGTGATAATGAGAGACGGACTTTGTCGAAAAGGGTCATTAAGGCCGATTACTTTGCAAACCTTTTGTGAATAGCTTTATATGATTGAATGAAGATATGTGAATGATTGTTAGGTAGTGAATATGATGTTTATCATAAGATGATGTATTTTCTTCTTTACTTGGATTGTGAGAAGTTGTATGTTAAACAAGGTGAAGAAGTTGATATTGGTGAATGCATATATGTTGATTGATTGGGATGTTGTTGGTGAATACATATATGTTGATTGAATTGTGAATGTTGTTGGTGATTGCATATATGACAAGTGTTGGTGAATGCATATATGCTAAATGATTGGTGATGGTGTGGTGAATTGTTTGTGTGAACATATGCATTGAGTCGAGTCATATGTTCATGCATACATGACTGATGGTGACGGATGTTTATATCCAAAATGTAAAACAGGTGTGAAATCTTACATACGATGTTTTTGTTGCATCGAAGGTGACGACCTTTAGGTGATTTGGTACCGCATGCATCTAGAAGAGTCTAGAACATTGCATGCATTTGAATAATTTGTGAATTGTGTCATAATTGAATATGTGACTTAGTGAATTTGTGCATTGGAAATTTGGTGAAAGTTGTGATTATGTGAATTAGTGTATATGTACATTGGTGGATTTTATTGATGATTGTGAATATCTG
>Ga0315913_1005973_pt1 | contig 14762 bp, 4 predicted proteins | sample MpolsnodulesMG_FD_207736 | JGI IMG/M metagenome (GOLD analysis project Ga0315913, IMG submission 207736) | Medicago polymorpha root nodule microbial communities from Los Angeles, California, United States - small nodules | ecosystem: Host-associated > Plants > Roots > Nodule | place: USA... | reverse complement strand
GGCTTCCTGTGACTCCATTTTCTCAGCACCAATTCCAGGTTACATGTTAGGAGCTCTATCTGCTTGACAAAGAAGGAGCATAACCATATACTACTATTGAAGTTACATGAATTCTAATTACTATACTCTTTTATTTGTCATTTTTTTCCTTCTTTTTTCGGTTGCTTTGTTTGATGGTTAATAAAGTTGAATTTCCACTATTGTTGGCATATCCAGTAACATAGCATAACCGGTAAAGGTATATCTTTCAACTCTCTTGCAAGCCTTTTTCCTCTTTTATTTTTCCATACTGCATATACTTGATGACTTCTTTATCTGAAAATTCTTTTCCACTGAATAATCTTTTTTTAAAAGGTAAACAATTAACTTTTATGTGACACTGAAATTAGTATATAAAGCGTCACATCATAGTATAAGGTCCAATTATGTATTTTTCTTTTCTTTTTCTCCCTAACTGTTATCTGTGTCTGCTTTCTTTAGGTATATTCCACATCCATGGCAATGCTGCTGACAATGATTCTATCAACATTCCTCTTCAACTTCAAATATACACTGCAGGTAAATTTCCAGCCCATGCAAGGCCAAATTTGTATGCAACCACTCCATATTCTCCCCTTATGTCCTATGATTGAGGTCAAATCATTTTACTGCGCGTAGTTTGGAATTTAAGATACAATATGATGATATAATCATATGATGTTGTTTTATAGGATAACCAAAGCTGTTTGCTGTAGTTTAGAACCTGTCATTCTTAAATTGTGAAATGCTTGATTTGATTATTCTTATTAAAACAGATTTTTTATCTCATGCAGTGACCTAATTTCTTACAACAATGTGTTTCACAAATGTTGTTACTTTTTGACGTTCAAATTTCACGAATGATGCTGACTGTATTTTATATCTATGTTTAGATGTATAGAATGAAATTGCGTTATTACGTTTTTTGTTGCTATTAATTCACCTGTAAGCCAGCCATTGATAGTTTTGGTTTTCAATATTTTCCTTGTTGGCTCTATTAAACCCCCTTTTTCCCAGGTTTTTCCTAGAAGGCCTATTAAAGTAATCAAACATGTTCTATAGCAGAGTTGCAGAATATTCTCTCAATCTGCAATGGTTTCAAAAAGTGTGGGCATCCTCGTTTGGACGACTTTGACTCTACATGGCTAATGGCTAATGGCTAATGGCTAATTTGAACATCCCATGCACTGAAGGAAGAAAATGGTTTTAACATTGAATGAAATGCACAAAATGTGATTTACTCAAATAGAGGATGTTGTCTTTGGATTTAGGCGAAATCTTTAACGTCTCTCTGCTGGTACTGATGGGGTGGGGGTGCGACCCAAATACCCATTGACCCTCTATGTCACAAGATATCAAGGCAGCCACCATATGTAGTCTCTATTTCTACCTGGTTTTTGTACTATCTAAACAATTTTTCACCATTCACCATAATTAATTTATTTGAATATACTTGTTTTACAGTTTGATGTCCCTATAGTATCCTCTCTGTTTATAGCTGTATTAGAGGGATGAAGAGTTTGTTTGATTTTTGTTTCTTTCAAAAGAGCTGATAGCTAAAGGATTTATAAGAGAATGTTCCATGTTTGAATTTGAAAATTGTTTTTCTTTAGAGGAATTTGAAAATTGTTGATATATAACAAAAACAAAAGATTGAACATTATACACAAATATAAGTATTTGTCTGCGAAAGAATTGGAGAATAATTTTTTGCTTGCGTATAATATCTCTTTAAACTGAGAAATATCCACTAATTTAGTCAAATCCCGTCTCCTTTCCTGGGTCGTCCCGATCAAATTGGCGGCCATGTTCAAGTATTAAAATGTCATCCTCTATTTAAAATAAACATAGCATTTTGTGGTTCTTTTATAATAAATTTTCAAATTAAAAAGTCAGTATATCTTAAATGTAATTTTAAATAAAGTTATTTAAAATTTAATATCAAAAAAGGTTTGCTTAGGGTATTTAATATGTAAATGTATGCTTTAAAGAAGAATCTATGTTACTTTGAATTGAAGATTTTATGGGAAGAATTGGAAATCTATATGCCTATTCCTTCTTGTAGTTGCAGCGTAATGGTGTGTTTCTTTTGGCGGTTAGCTTGACGCAGCCGTGTGGTGAGCAAGAAGCTAGAATATCCAGCTTTACAAAATAGTGGCGGAACTAGCATTGGGACGCAGTATTTGCAAGTCTGACGTGGAACCAAACACTGCCTAAGATGTTCTTCTCATGCAACATGTAGTTCGCGTCAAAATCATACTCTTCTTTATGCTATACGATTTTTGACTGGTCTCAACGACAATTTTGCTATGGTGAAGTCTCAGAATCTATTGTTAGATCCTCTACCCTCTATGAATAAAATACTTTCTATGGTCATTCAACATGAAAGACAGAATAATTTTGCTCCTCTCAATGATTCCAAAGTATTGATTACCGTTATTGATAACCAGAAACTTAACTCCAAATATAACGAATCATCTTCCTATACACTGGTTCTTGCTCTCAAATGGTGCAAGATTTTGCACCCTTTGCAACACATCAAGACACACCGTTGAAGTATGCTATAGGAAGCATGTATTACCTCCTTACTTGTAGAGAAATTCCAATTCTTCAGTTCACAATGTATCAGCTGATGGGGGTGAATTCAATAAAATCCAACTTCACATTGTGACATCAAAGCAGCTTCACCCAGCATCACTTAGGATCAATATGATAAGTTGATGACTCTTATTCAAAATTCAAGCATTAATCATAATTCAGGTCTTGCAGTTTCAATAAGGTTTCTTCCTCCAAATCAACTGGTCATTTATCAGTTGATAAGCAAGGTATTATTTTCACTCTACAGGATTAAATATACCAAAAATTTATTATAATGGCTCAGAATGATTAATGAAGGTTAGAGTGAGCATCCCCTTCCTAATGCATGGACCAAAGATGCTAGCCAAGCAAAATATATATCAATTCTGAATATCATCCAAGGAGGGGTTGATCCAACTGAGGTAATGATAATAATTTCAAAACATTGATGATGCATCTCAAAGTTTTCCATTTGTTAATTGAAAATGAGTTATAAGTTATAACTTACAAAAGGATACTTACCACCATCTATTTGTTAAGTGCTCATTTGACTTTGCAGTATTTTCTTTCAATTGAAGATCCTTTCTTTCTCAATAGATAGTTCTATCAAAGCATTAATGCATATTATGCGAAAGAAATTTTGTTTATATAGTACCTTTTCAGCTTCTATTAATGTTCCTGTGTGAATCACTGTTCTCCTTCTTTCATTTAACATTACAATTTACATCTCTTGCCGTCCCATAAAATCAATTTATACTCGAGTAGTCAAAACCTTGAAAAATTAGAATTTATTATCTTCAATTGAGTTTGGTGGAGAGCTTTTCTGGTCTTTCTATAATATATGTATATACACATTCAGGACTCTCTAATTTATTCAACTATTCAACCATTAGGGTACTTGACAAAAATAAATTTGGATTATACATTCTTTATTAAATGATTAATCATATCAATTTCAATATAAAATAATATATTAAAAATAAATTATCTTTATATTTCATTTATTAATTTTTTTTTGGTGTTTTTCATTTATCATTTATACATCATATATTTGCAACTAATTTAATGAATAAAATTAACATTGTCCTTAAAAAAAAATTAACTGTGATAAAATGTAATAAATGTTGAATTAATTTTTAAAATGACATTTCATCAAAAACAAAAATTTAAAATGACAAATTATTTCAAGAAAATAAAAACTCTAAACTCATACTAATATAATATGAGATGGAGGTAATAAAACACAGTTGATATTTATATTGTAAAACACGACCACGCATTGGCTTTGACCATGTCAATATCAGGGAGTGCCACTTTTTATAAAGGGGGTGAAAGATGGAGGGCTAAAAGTGCAATTTTCAAAGTATGGAGCCAAAATCAATGGTTTTAGGAAGTTGATGGGGGTTAAGAGTTCATTTTAGTCTACACTTTTATTAATCGATGTGTTTGGTCCATCTACTGCAAAACACAGAAATCATGTTCAAGGTTCGAGTTGATGTCACGTTTTCAGGGTTGAAGGATCAACTAGACCAAATCAATTGTTAACTCAACCACAGACACAGACGGTAACATCGTTGAGTATCGTCGTTCATCAACTTACTCAGATAAAAGCGTTCAGTTCATCCAAATGAAGCTTAAGAATTGTCGACGTGAGAATCATGTTCTAAATATTTGGTCAATACAGTACTATAAAATCGATGGAGTTGGACACGTCCTTGGTTAGATCTATCAAAGATATTCATAAAAGTTGAATTCGGTACAGAACCTAAAAAGAAATGAGGGCTTACAAATGTATTAAGTGGTCTTTAAATACCTCTTTGAAACGTGTTTAGATGTTATGTTAACTACCGTACGACATAATTTGACCTTAACTATTGTTGGGACAACGACAGTAAGGTGTACAATAGACAAACAAATACGGTAGAGGGTATTTTTGTCAGTTTATGAAATACAGTAGTCTAAAAGGAATTTTGGAAAAGAAGTAACAATAGATCCCATAACTGACTGAAAGGTGGAGGAGAAGAGGGTGAGTGAATCCAAATCCTGATTCTCATCATCGTTTCGTTCTTCCATCTTCCAAAACCTAATCTTAATTTTCAATCGCATCACATGCACTTCCTCTCGTCGCTTCTGCTCTGAGATCCGATCCGATTTCGGAATAATCAAAGAATTCTCAATACAAATCTTTTTGCATCTGATTCATTCATGTTCTAATCGTAATCCCTCTGCCGCCGAATCGGAAGATGGGATTAGTCTTTACAAGATTGTTTTCATCTGTTTTCGGTAACAAAGAAGCTCGAATTCTCGTTCTCGGTCTCGACAATGCCGGAAAAACCACTATTCTCTGTATGCTTCTTCATACTCTCTGCATCTTACTCATTCAATTCTCTATTTTTCTTATTAATTTCTTTCATTTTTTCTCAGATCGGCTTCAGATGGGGGAAGTTGTCTCTACCATTCCAAGTTCGTACTCGATCTCGTTTTACATTGTTTTTAATCTTCATTTTGCTCAATTTTTTAGTTTTACATTTTCAATTCAAGTTATTAACAGTAGCATTTGTTCAAAAAATGGTTACAGCTTGCATATTTTATTTTTGATACATGCATGTATGGATTTTGACTGGTTTATTTGATTATCTGATACAGCGATCGGGTTTAATGTTGAAACTGTGCAGTATAACAACATTAAATTTCAAGTCTGGGATTTAGGTATTAATTTCCTTGGTTCACATGAATTCTTTTTGTATTTTATGTATGTTTTATGGTGTACATGCTGTTAAACATATTTGAAACTGACTATAGAGTCATAGAGATGACCGTATTATCTTTCCTTGTTGAGATTACCATGTTATCTTTACAAATTTTGCATCATTTCGAACATGTGCTTGTACGAGCTAACTATGTTTAAAAAAAGATCCTTACCTAGACCAAACCAGTGTGGTTTTCAAATAAATAATGAATTATGTTTTCCCTTTATTTTATTTCAAAGTTGTAAAACAAAAGCACTATATTAAACATGTAAAAAACTAGCAATAAAGGAATTATTTATCCAAGATGTAATATCTAACTCAATATGAAATTTTCAAAAGGTCTTACAAATCCTAATTATTAAACATAATAGATAACGATTTTTTTAAATGGTCTTGCAAATCCTAATTATTAAACACAATAGATAACTATAGTGTGGGTATGGGGCATTGGGGCTGGTTGAGCACTAAAGTACCAGCACCAGTAATTTTTTGTAAGTAAATTACCTATCTCATTACATGTTTAGTGGTAAAAACTCTACCTTTAGTGGGCAATTTTTGTAGGTACCTATTGTGTCCGGCGTTTTAGTCCAATTTCCATTCCTTTGTAGAGTAGGTGACTTGCATATCTTAATGACTTGTGGGTTGCAAACAAAACAGAGTTTGATGTCACACCAAGTTAAGTTTTATTAGTTTTTCCCGGACAAACTAATGCCTTTTTTCTTAGAGGTAGGAATGAAATTTGAACCAGCGTAGCTCAGGTTTGGCTTAAACATGAACATGCAGTACTTCTTAAGAAAGTTAGCTCATTTTTTTTCTTCTCAAGCTCAGATAACTTGCTCACAACAAGTTGCTTGAGCTTAATGAGCCAGGCTCAAATCCTATACAACAACCGCTGTTTTTCCTCACTAAATCCTGTACTCAATATTTTGAATTAACCTGTGAACCTGGCTTGACTTACCTCCATCCCTACTCATAGGACTGTGTCAACTGTCATGACATTTCTGTCTCATGTTAAATACTAGCAAGCATACATGGGCTCGTGCTTTAAACTTTTAAGTTTGCTGGTCTCATTTTTGGGTACTGTAGTGATAAGTGAAACATGTAACAAAGCGAGTTTGGATAATTTTGTCTCTTCTGGCTGGTAGTTTTTTTTTCTCTATCTATATGTAGTTTAGAATTTTGATATATTGCAAGGGAAGATAAAAATAAGCTGAAACCTTTGACAATAACATTTATTATACTTTCCTTTGTCAAGCTATTTTCTTAGTATGCATGAAAGAAAATAAACAGGCATCAAACCTTAAAATATAGTTTATTACTTACAGTCATTTGAGCTTATAGTTACACGAAACTTAATATGATATAACATAGTGCTATTGTAATAAGTCCTGGCTTGTTTCAATTTCTAATATCCAACTTTTTTTTATACAGGTGGGCAAACAAGTATCAGGTAAGCCTTATGGTTTCATTCTTGCATCTTTTGACTTATGGAAAATGTGTATTTTTTAGTTTTTTTTTTAAAATTAACTTTAACAGTGAATAGCTGGTGACTTCTGGTGTGTTGCCATGTCATACCAATAGTATTTTTTTCTGTCCCCTATTCGATATTATGATCTAATTCAATTGTGGCTACTCCACTCATCATGTAATTCCTGTTTCTTTTAATCCTTTAACTCTTCCATATTTCTGTTTAGCTGTAAATGAACCTGCTATAAAGTTCTTGATGTGTAGATTTCTAATAATATAAATATACATGCCTAAAATCTAAAAGAATAAAACGTAATTGAAGAAAAACAATGCATAACGACAATCTCATGCAATATTGTAGGTTAAGGACCAAATATAATGAGAAGTTTCAATATGATGTTTAATATGTTAAGAAACCTTGTATTTTATTAAGGGGGAAAAAAGACTCCCCCAACAACAGAAAGATGCCGCAGAACTTAGAGGGTCTTCACCTCTTCATGGCCAAAGTTCCTAATTCTCTCTCAGAATGACAAGGGTTCTCTCTTTCCCCTCCTTTTGTTTATAGGCAACATTCCTTATTTCTTCTGACCATCTCGGTCCAACAACTAACCTAAGTCTCTCCCTCTCACTTAGATATTATCAAACACCTAACACAATCTTATTTATTTTGAAACTGCGGTAGCTAATATTGTGGAAAGAAATGCTTTGTGGATCCAAAATTGAATTTCTCTTCTAGTAATTTATTTATAGTGTTAGACCCAACCAGTCTTGCTCAATTCTGACATGTCCTCCTATGATTTGAGTTTTTTACATTTCCTTTGAGGATCGTTTTGCTATCATATACTTGTCACTGTCCAGTTTAAACAAAACTGCATGTTGTAAGCATGTGCCGCACAAAAAATATGCCATTTCAAAAAATTTCAACACCCAGAAAATATCACATACATTACTTCTCAATTCCGACATGCCATTTCACTTGTAAATGTGGGAAAAAATTATATGGTAGTAGCATCATTAAAAGAACAAATCACAAGAAAATCGAAAACCAGGTGGACCAAACCACAAGATGGGAAAAGAAATTCATCCCTAATATATATGTAGTAAATTTCTATAACCTTTTACTGTCTTTGATTATTTTTTTGTCCATAGGCCATATTGGAGGTGTTACTTTCCAAATACTCAAGCAATAATCTATGTTGTTGATTCAAGTGACACTGATAGGCTTGTGATAGCTAGGGAGGAGTTCCATGCAATTCTGGAGGTATATGTTCCTGATACAACACACGCACCCACACACACACACACTTCATTTACAACTTTGGTACAAGAATTCAGTTTGTTACTCTTAAAATTCTCTTGTAGCTTATATTACAATTTATAAAGGATTGGCGGCTCTAAGTTGTATTTCTAAAGTATATAGATTACGTGAAGCTTGAACGTTTTGAAAGAGTACTATAGAAGAATGATGTAGGTGTTATTTGTGATTATAGGCGTCTCCTAAGCTAAGAGGAATTAGTTTTTGACTGAATCTATTCTGGTGTTTGATTCATCCTAGTGGGAATAGGCTTTGATCGTTGTTTTGAATGTCTGGGGGCCTGTTTTGTTTGATAAATAATTTTGTATTTTCTATTCCTTATTTTTACTGGTAATTATAAAAATGCTGCTTTGTTGCAAGTGTATTTACTGTTCTAAAGGATTTGTTTTCAAAATGGTGGAGGGGTTTTCATGAATCAAAAATTTGATAAAATCCGCATGTGCCTACTTGTCAATTTCATTTCTTGAATCATTATAATCTAATGCATTTTTTAATTTATGTGTGTGTGTGTTAAAATCTGATGCCTAATTGATTGTTATCCGATTCTCCTTTGACTAGATTTTATTTAACTATTCTCCTTTGACTTTGGTTTTGTTGTCTAATGTGATTGTGATTTCAGTTTTACAAAAAACAAAATTGACGCTAATTATTTTCTCTAAACCTTTTTCTCAGGAAGAAGAACTAAAAGGTGCAGTTGTTCTCATTTTTGCAAACAAACAGGTCAGAATTTGATTCATAATTGTTGGATGCTCATATTTTCACTAGGGGGATAAGAAGTAAGGGCTGGACATATAAGATTTATGAAGCTGATATGATCGGGCTTAACTAATTATATGCGCATGTACATAGATAATATGGCAAATATAATGTAAAACTAAATTTTGAAGTTTATTTATGCATTTGTCTCATGTGTGTCCCGTTCCATTATGCAGGACCTACCGGGTGCCCTTGATGATGCTGCAGTGACGGAGTCTCTTGAGTTGCACAAGATTAAAAATCGCCAATGGGCTATTTTTAAAACTTCTGCTATAAAAGGCGAAGGACTTTTTGAGGGACTTGACTGGTAAGTCTAATAAAATTGAATGCTATTTCAAGGTAGTTAGGATATCAAATATTGTAAATAAGTAGTGATGCTGCATTTTTAATTTATACTTTTTCATTTTTTCAGTATTTAAAGGATATTTTTCCAATGTTATCAATCATCAACTCAGTTAGGACTTAGGATACTGATTCAATAGTTTATACTAAACAATTTTTAAAAAAAAAAAAATCATAACCTGTAAATATTGTTTTTAATTTTTTTTTTAAAAATATCATAATTTTATAATTCGTACCATACATAAGTAGAAATTTGTAAATTTAGTTTTAACATTATGAATATCAGTTATAATGTTTAGCAATTTTTACAGGATAAATAACCATTAACAAAACTACTATCCACTATCCATAACAGATAATTTTAATATCGTATATCTAATATATCAATTCATTTGATATAGTATAGGAATGATGCAAACTTGAATAAAAATAAAAAAATGCAAAAGGAAAAAAAATGACTTGGCCAGATCAATGTTGAATTGGGTAGTCACTGTTTAGACTTAGTCAAACTGATTCTGATGGTTTTGATGCATTTCTAATCCAAATAGTGGCTGCTACTGGTCATTTGACTTTAAAGTTTTTATAGGATTAAATATGTTTGTAGTCCATGTGGAATTCCAACTTGTAACGTTTAGTCCCTACATAAGATTAGTCCTTATATTTGAAAAACTTTTTACAAAAAACAGGTGCTTTTAGTTCTTCTAGTCTACTAAAATATAGCCACTATAAAAGCAAATTAGAGACAAAATTTTCATAAAATTTATGCGGGGACAAAACTTAAAATGTTGTGCTTTATTAAGGACTAAAAATACATTTAACCCTTTTTTATAACTCAAACAAAATTTAAGGGCAGTTATTCTTATGGCTACCTTACATAAGTATGAATGTGCGTCAATCTTGGTGGTTTTGAATAGTTGCCTAATGACATATATGCAAAATGTAGAAATTATTATGGTTTGCTGATAGGAACCCTGTGTAATAGAACGAGATTTAACCTTATGCTCGTTTGAAATGTGAAGGGAGGTATATCTTGGTCTAGGAAATATGCCTATGGACTTTTACGTTGTGCAGTTATTAATGGGTCTTTATTGTTACTAGTTTGATATTTGCCAATGTTGATGTCACTTTTTGAGATGTTTAGAGTTACACTGCTTCGAGCTGAAAGTTTGATATAACCTTGCACTTCCTTTTCGTTGCTCATTGGGGTTACATAATGCCAAATGTTAATATGTAGGTTGAGCAATACACTCAAATCTGGAGGTGGCTGAAGGTGCAAGCTTCAGCGAATTAGATATAATTTAGATCGATTGGTGAATTCGGAAGGATGGTCGACATTTGTTTTTTGGTATCGCTTCACTAAGACGTTATAATGATTATTGTTATTGGGCTCACCCATTTTATTCCTTTTTTTTGTTTTCAAAGATTAACTATGAATGTTTGTCTTTTTGTTGCTGCTGTTTTTATTTTTGAAGTTCATTTCTTGACCCCTTTGCATAGAGTAGTTTCGAAAGAAAAATGTCTTCAAATTTGTTTGTGTAATCGAGCTACATGGGGTTTATATTCGAGTTATGTGTTTTCAACGTAACCTTATAGCAGTTTAGTAAATGACAAAGGTTGTTTTTGAAGGTGTAGTTGACTTTCTCCCATTGGGAGATTACATTTTATCAAGCGACCACACTGTTGCTAGCAAGTGAAAGGATTAATGAAATCAAATAATTGTGAAATAGAATATTTAATTGATGGTTTTGATTATGAACGATGCAGATCAAGGATGATGTAGTAACTATATAAAACATGTATTATGTCCAAATTTTCCCTCAAAAAAAAATGTATTATGTCCAAATTTCCTTCAAAAAAAATGTATTATGTCCAAATTTCATAAAAATGATGGCAGATATATAAAACTTGTATTGGAGTGAGCAATAGCATGACATGACATTGAGTGAACTAAAACTTAGTGTTCATGACATTAAGCTTTTAGTGTTTACCCAAAGACGACATGTTAACAATTTGATTTTAAGCAACTAGAAACTTATTTGGAAAGAAAGTAACCAAGTTTTCTTCGGTGATTGAAATTTCGAATTCATGTAAACACTGGTGTCTCGATCCTTCAATTTCTTATTCATTCTTGATGAATGAGCCTCAGCCAGTAACAACTTAACTGGTCATTGGTGCAGCAAATCCGATTAATTTTATTTCTGCAGTAAGAATATATTAATTCGGTCGTACGTAGCAGCTGTTAGACGTAGGATTGGGGTAAAATTAGGAGACAATATAACCCAACTAATAATTGCTAGGCCATCTTTAAAAATCTTGCCTAATCAAAACTGATGAAGGAGAACTTTTGAAATCACGTTTAATTTCACATAATTATTTTCTATAAAATAGGAGTAAAATTTTGATTATGAATAGTAGGAATTAGGATAGTGGAAATCTTTGCTATGAAAGGTTATTTAGAGATAGTCATTTAATGCCGAAAGGTATGCCCTTTGGGGAAGGGAAGAGCAACTAGCAAGGTTATCACAAAAAGACGAGCGCAGCCTTTTGGAGTCTCATCACGTTTTATTAACCCACTCACATGACTATGTATCAATCATACTCGCAATCGTGATGCGTTTTTGCCACCAATTTTCCTTTCTCTTTCGTCGTTTTCTACGCATTTTCCTTTTCACCATGCCTCATTGCCACCGCCCAACAAAGTCTCAAAGTGGACCAAACTAGGACACGGATTTCTTGCTCATAAAAAAATATGCTGCTTCACGTCGTAGTCAATCTCAGTTATTGATTTAAGATCAAACGGTTAAGATTTTAAAATCAGTAAAACACTCTCAACTGTCAAATGAAAATCGGACGATCAAGATTTGTTATGGTGTCCTACTTCTAACCCTCCATTATAGAAAATATTTGGTGGACACGGTGGCGAAGCTAGCCAAAATTTCAAGAGTCCAAATATATAGGAAAAATAACCGAGACTCAGCCATGATTACACCATTATATATACCTATTAAAAAGTTAAGAAATTGATTATTTAAAAAGTTAAACACTTCAATTTTCAATGCATTGAATTCATAAATTTTCATAAAAAATATTTAAGGTTCTTAAAAAGTATCCTTAGGTCATTCATTAACATTTTCCTTATTTTAAACACACTTTTATTATTCTTTTTTGTGTTTTGTTTTAATGGTAGAGGTGAATATATGTTGTTGATTCATAAGTTTGATTTTTCATTTTTAAATTTGTAAATATCGTCTTGTAAATATGGTCTTGATTAAAAATGACATAACTTCGTACTCTAACATGTGTATATATATCTATTAAAAATGACATTTTTTAGGGTTTGGGTGGACTGTGACCCACCCTAGCCCATGACCGGCTCTGCCACTTCCCCGTGGGTATAAGGATAATGATCCATAAAATCTCATTCCTATGCTTTTTTAACACATTAGTCTTGTCATAAAAAAGTTAAATATGCAATTTATCCCTACAAATATAACAAACTTGAGTTACACGTAATTGCTAATCCTTTCAATTTAACCCTTTAATTACTAACCACTTTTAATTTGATCCAAAATTAACATTTTTTTCTGAAGTGGCAGGTTTTCACTGTGTGATGACTATGCATCAATGAGGCTAACTCATTAAAATATTACATGGTAGGACGTATATGCTCTTTGAGGATTAAAGAGCAACTTAAAATAACCTTAACACCCTTCTTCTCTGATTGAATTTTTATACCTCTCTCTTCCTTATTGTTTTTATATCATCAACTACACTAACACTAGTTAAAGCAGCATCATCATCTTCACAACCAAAACCATAAAGAAATTGAGAATATAAAATAGATAAATGACAAAATCGTTATTTAAAATTAAGTTAACAGACGATGGAAATTTAAAAAAATATGTACATAGAAAAAAATAAAAAATAATATAATCCAATTTTTGTTGGTGTGTAGTGCATGTGCAGAATGCACACTATCACCTTAGCGTAGGTCCGCCTTGTACTATGGGTGTAGCCAAAAGGTTTTGGATATTCTTGAATCTTGCCTACCTAATGCTTGGTTTTTTTTTAGGGTTAAACCTAATTAGTCCTTGGTTTGGATATAAAAGAAACACAAATGAATAGAAAAATTATTGAATTAATATATTTAGGTAGAGAAATTAAAAATACACGTTGATTACGAGATTTGCCTAAAAAACAATAGTTGGATACTAGATTATTATGTAGTATTTTTTTTTTTTGCCGTGATATTAAATTAATATGAAGTTTTCACCACCGCTGCTTAATAGTAAGTAGTGAATAATCTTTGTCGGAGAATTTATGAAACACATGAAGTGAGTTTTTTTTTCAATCAATTTTTTTTATATGTATTATCTAAAAATCGAATCTCTAACCATTTGATTAAGAAATTCATGTCTCTTCCAACCTAAACCAAGCCATGATTGATAGTATCATATTAATTTTTTATAGTTAAAAATTGAAGTAGACCCTGCACACACGATGCAATCAATGGAAGAAGAGATAAACTAATGGATAATATTTTTAAAATGAACCTTTTTTTTTTCTTTTCAATTTTGCATTTTGCTTATTGATTGAGACTAATTTTAGTTCCCGATAAATTTTTCCTATTTATGTGAAACAGGAAAAATGAAAATTAATTTATATACATTCGATGTTACGCAAATCATATACTCATAACCTAACCTCGTAGGATTTACAATGAGCTGAAAATGAATACAAAATAACAACAAACTAATTTAAAAATGCAATCAAGTTATTCAGCCACTATTCTACTTGTTGATCATATTAGATATATTTGGATAATAATTAGAATTAGTTGAATACTATTTAAGGTACTAATTAGCTATAATTACAAGCTGATTATATTAGTTACATTACATATTATGGTAATTTATATTTTATAAGGTGCATTCTACACTCATTGTATCAATTTTTTCATTCAATCAATTCTAAAATCAATCAATCTTTTTATCATTTTATTTTTCATTTTGCTGGCCTCTATCTTCTCAACATATCATCCCCATCAAACTCGTGAAGGTGTAAATAGAACCAATTTGAGTTTGGATACAAAGAATCAAAATATTCTTGCATGATGTTGCTTGATAAAATTAGAGTAGCAATTTCAGAACAACGTACTCGTAAATGAGATGACATTTCCTTTCTACATGCTTTATATGATTCAAAAAAGTATGATTGTGTGCTATATATGGATAACACTTATACCGTACAACTAATTATGAGTACTCATTAACTATAGGTTAGTGGATTAACCGTTGAGTAAAGACCAATTCAAGGAGACATTGAATATAAATGATTTTAAATGTATCAATGAATTGGTTCCACTATTGGTATGGAGTTATTCCCTTAAACAAGTGATTATAAGTTCGATTTAGGTTCACGACAAGCAAATGAGGTTGCTCATTCCATAGCAAGAGCATCCTTATCCAACCCTAGCCCCCATGTTTTCTATGATGTATCTCCTCATTTGTACTCTTTGATATTTAATGAAATGGCCT
>Ga0315913_1005972_pt1 | contig 14762 bp, 10 predicted proteins | sample MpolsnodulesMG_FD_207736 | JGI IMG/M metagenome (GOLD analysis project Ga0315913, IMG submission 207736) | Medicago polymorpha root nodule microbial communities from Los Angeles, California, United States - small nodules | ecosystem: Host-associated > Plants > Roots > Nodule | place: USA... | reverse complement strand
TAAAATGTTGCATTAGGTTAGCAGCAATTTAACCTAACAAATTCCCTCTAAAATGCAGCAATCCCTAATATTTCTCCTCACTGATGATCTTTTCATTCCTATCATGTTGTGTCATCGTTTGTATATATCTATTGTTTCTGTAGACTTTTTTTTGCAAGTTGTTGCACACTTATTTAATACGTTTACAAACTAAATACCCTAATTTTCATGCAAACTCGGCTACCCTAATTTTCATACAAACTCGGCTATATATAGCAAACCCTAAACCGTGGTAAATTACACAGACATCAGAAGAATCATATGTTTTGCAAATGGAAGGACGTGACCTTACAACCTTCCTCTCATGCCACTGCTTTACTGGTATTCTAATTTAACATGCATTTTATCGATATGCATATTTTTTTGAGAAATGGAATATCCTTTTTGAGTTTTTTGTTTTTAGTTTGAGATGTTTACACCAATTGTGGCAGTCTTCCTTATAGCAAAGTAGCAATGCCCATTATTTAAGAGACTCAACATCAAAATTGAAATGAAGGTAGTCAATAGATTCTATATTATGTATCTTTTTTGTTAATCGTATTCTACTGTTGTTTTTTTTTGTTGTAAAATTTAATCGCATTCTAATTGATAACTAAATAAAACTAATCCCCTTAAATGCTAACTCTTGGAGCAAAAAGGATGAACAGGAAAGAAACAATAAGTGCAATGAAGCAGTAATTTATGTTAATTTTTCTTTTAGATTTTTCTATTCTATTTTATTTTTGAACCATGTATTTGCTTTTTGTTTTGCTAATTTGTTCTTTGTTTTAATTAATTTTCTTGCATTCTTTTTGTAGACCGTGCACTTTTGAAAGATGCTCACATCGGGTAACATCCATGACTAGGGAAATATGCCAGGTTAAATTTTATATTGGATTGGAAAGACATGATTTACTGATATAAGAAATATCATCAAAGACATGATGTTTGTGTAGGGATGTTACCAAAGAGCCCAGAAGATAGTCAATTTGATACTTATATATGACACTCTAAATATACAGTCAATTTAATACTTATATACGACACTTTAAAAAAAAAAAATCTTGCATCGCACAGGTCGAATTCTAGTGATATATAATGGTAAAATGCCCACAAATAATATGATAAAATTTAAAGGGTCTTGTTAACCAGTGACCCGGGGGCACTGGTTAAGGAATCTATAAATAGAATTTTCTGTTTTGGAAATCTAAACTGTCACTTTTTATTATGTAATAATTACATTACTTTTTAATAAAAATTTACTTCATTGGTGCTTAACCAATGCCCCGCGGACAATGGTTAACATTCTCCAAATTTAAATCACCAGAATGTTCATGCTTTCAGATATGAAATGCAACACTAACGTCCAAATCATTAATTGAATCTATGATCGACCGAAGCCTTTCAATATGAACAAAACAAACGCAAAACCAAACAACATCACACAAGACGACGAACAATACAACGTCACACTTGGACGATTAAATCACGAAGAAAAAACTTGATTTTTGTGGAAATCACTTATTTAGATCGAAAGAAATGAGGAAAAAGTTGCAGAGGGTGATTCTAGGTCAAAAAATAACCTAAAATCAGCCATCCTTGATGACATAAAAAGAAAGAGAACTTAGAGAGAAGTTGAAGTTTCTCTCACTAAAAACTATGGCCGGCTTAGAAAATTTTATTTATTAGATTAGAAAAAATGGTGACTTAAATATTTTTGTAGTCCCTATAAATATACTAACTTTTGGTTTTAGTCATTCTAAAAAATTTCTTCGACTTTTAGTCTTTCAAAAGTTTTTCATTTTCAATTTTGCTGCATCATTTAAAGTAAACTCATATGTAAAATTCATATCTTTAAATAAAAAATTTCAAAAAAGTTTGTAATATTATAAGAATCTCTTAAAAAACATAGAATTTTTTAACAAAACATTATTAAATATGAATTTTTATATTTTTTGCGGTAAAAAACTCATTTAATTTATGTTTTGTTAAAAAATTCTATTTTTTTTTTGAGAGAGTTTTACAATATTCTACACTTTTATGTGAAATTTCATTAAAAAAACACATTAGTTGACTTAAAAATGGAGACCAAAAGTAGTTATTTAAAATTTTATAGGGACTATAAAAGTCGAAGGAAAAATTTAGAAGTGCTAAAACGAAAATTTGATATATTTATATGGATAAAAAACATATTTAACTTAGATAAAATGTATCCCAAATCACAATATATGTTTATGGAGATGTCAAATACAACACGAATTCAAACTTTGTAGAGAATAGTTCTTCTTGAGAATACCTTAAACAATAACCTCTAGTCCTAAAACTCTTAATAGGATATGAGATTAATGTCTTCAAACCAAACCATGACCAAAACTCTAGCAACCAAAAAAGAGAACTCCTGAAAAACAAATTATGACGACACTTCCATCACATAACAAGTTTTTAGATAAGCCGATCAATTAATTGACCAAAGGAAATGGACACCTTACGATTTCGTTCCATGCCACCAACAAGTTATCGAACAACACAGACAATATGATGAACATCATCTACGAATCCAAAGTCAAAAAGACAAGGATTTTGATATAATACCAAAATAACACCATTCAAGATCAATTATCAAATAAATACTACAAAATTCATCTACCTTATTAAAAAAAAAAACACAGCTGCAAGCACTCCAAAGCAGCTTCTCTGAGACAATTGCTGACAACCATGAAAACTCAAGGCTCAAACCGACAATGAAAACGTTCTGCTGCAAAAGAACAACAAAAGATTCTACCACCAAGATACTTGTTGCAAGTGTGCACCTCTATTCGATGGAGAATTTTTAAAACAATATTTTATGGTCTCCTGTCAGCTTCTATATATACCGCATGAGAATATGGTCAAAATTTTTGACATCTAGTCCTCCACTCCTGAAGCTATAGTTATTGCACCATGGTTTGTAAAGATTGCAAGAAACTGAATCCTTATCCCACAAGAGGAAAATCAATATGAAAATGTCACTGCAATTGAAAGAACAACAACGCGTCTAGAACTGCTCTGCTACTAAAACTTGTATAATCTATCCTCTCCTTGATTCTAAACCAATTCCTTTGCAATACCAGTAACCTGTTAACAACATTCACTTCCAGTTCAAATTCACAACTACATAAATCTAAGAAAAGCTCTAGGATTGCCATACCATTGATGCAGTTTGACGGGACAGATTTATGTTAAGTCTTCGCCAAAGACGGGTCACACAAGGTATTGCATTCTAATATGATCTTATATGCATCCCTAACTGAAAATACATTTGATGTTTTCACAACACAAATGTCTTTCCACCACAAAGAGCTCGTATCAACATCATTTCTAATGTTCCCATCAATAACCCCGTATCTATTAGTATCACCTTGTTCATATCTAATATGCAGGAATTATGGACCTTAAGCCAATCCAAAACAAACTTATACAATGGAGTTAAAAATTTCTACTCATCCAAAATTTAAGATAAATTCTTACATACCTTAAAGTTTTGTCGAGTATCGATATATTATAGGCAAAACTCAAAAATTGATTTAGTTTATTAATAAATTATACAAAGATACGACATGTTATCATTAAATAATTGGACGGTACTCTATGAAATCGAAATACTTATGCGATACCGATACGATGCTATGAGAACATTTTAAAATTTAAGATATGACATTGCCGAGATATTTTAGTAAAAAATTAAATATCTAAATGCATAATAATATATAAATATAAAAAACATCATTACTTAATCAATTACATATGTCCTAAAATGATAACATCATTATTGTTACACTATATCCCAAAAAGAACATTATTACCTAATGAATATATTTTAATGTTTTTTCAGAAGAAAAAAAAGAAGAAAATCATGTTTCATATTTTTTTTAAACAAAAAACAAAAAACAAAATAGTAGGAAAATCACACGTGCACACGTAATTAATAATTAGATACTCTTCCGATAAGTATCAAGGTGTATCATGCAACATATCAGGATCACGATACACATCAAACACAACATTTTATCAATTTTGAAGTATTAGAAATTGAAAGATGACGTTGGTTCTGTCCCAACTTTTTTTTATGCCGTTTTGAAAAAAAAAATCTCATTATATATCGTATATCGTTTTATAATACTAATGAAATATTAATGTTATTTTTAAGGGAATTAGTCACTTTAGTCCCTGAATGGGAAATGAGTAGTCACTTTAGTCCCTGAATGTAGAGAAATTGTAGAACAATTTTGCAAGACAACTCATATATAATTTGGGATGGAGGGAGACAATTTAAAGTTTAAACTGCTTGGCAAGAGAGGATTTATTGGCGGCTAATCCCCTCCCCATTGCATCACACTCACTCACTAGTCACTAACTCTCCCATTACAACAAACAATGGCATCATCCCAAGAAAAACTTCACCGTTCAATCTTTCAACTTCCACCAAACTTCTTCGACTCTTGTCATTTTCTCCCTTCTCCTCACTCCCAAACCCTTCAACCACCCTCAAACCACGTCGATCATATTGTCCAAAACGTAGTCGTTTCGGGTTCTACCTTAACATGCAATACTTGTAATGCTCAGTTTGATTCTTTTCAAGATCAACGTTCTCATCTCAAATCCGATATTCATCGGTTCAATGTTAGTTTCATTATACCGTTCACTATGTTCATTTTGTAATTGATTATTTGTTTATTTATTCAATTTTTGAGTTTTATTGATTTTTTGCTACAGTTTTGAGTACCCTTTTTAATCTTGAAGATAAAAATTCAATCTTTTTTTATTGGGTGACCTGCAATTGTGTTTAGTTCATAGTCACATGATTCATTATTTGTGTTGGTACATGTTACACCGACATGAGAAGAATTCAGTACGAATGGGTATAGAGCGTCCATACATGGTTGCTTTAGTACTATATTAAACTAGTGTAAATTACACATGCATCATGCGTTGTCACAATGTCACGTCAATCAATGAATACGACAAATTATGTGTTTTCATATTTATTAATGGACATGCAACACATCATTGAATTTGTGTGTAAAATAATATTCTTAATTTAAAATGATTTATGTTTGGATAGTTTCACATGAAACTTTGTTAAACAATAAATTTGAGCATAAAAATCATCACGTTTGGAGGAAAAAGCTAATAATCATAGCTTCAAGTTAGAATAGATTCTAGAGGCAAAAACTGTTCTAAACAAGGACGGTCAGACATACCAAAATCAGTTTTACGCCTTATTTGAAAAGTGATTCATGCACTATGTAAAATTTACGGTACACATGATGCTTTAAATGTAGAGAACTCAAACCCTTTTTGATTGAGCTTCTAGACTTGTCATTATGTTTTGTGTATTGGAATCTTGATATGATTCTGTTTGTGAGTTCAAAATCCTAGCTTGATATGCTTATGTTGATGATAGGTGAAACTGACAATTGCTGGGAAAGATACCGTGAAGGAAGAGGATTTTGAGGACCTGACATCTGATTTTGTCAAAGACTGTGATGTGTCAAGTATATCGGGATCAGAAAGTGACGATGACAGTGAAAATGAATCTCCAGGTCAAAGTGTTATCCGTGGTAAATCCGGTGAAAGCTGTAAAGATAAGCTATTTGTCTGTCTTCAGACAGGGCAGAGAGTTTCTATCTGGAAGTGTTTGATTATGAATGTGAGCAAAAATGTGCTGTATCATGATGTTGAGAGGTTGAAATCTCTGACAGTTGAGCCCAGGAATAACACCCGATTGAGGATTGTTCTGCTTGCATCCGGTGGGCACTTTGCTGGTTGTGTCTTTGATGGCGATACACTTGTGGCTCACAAGACATTTCATAGGTTAGAAAATTCTTTTGTTACTAAATATTTAAAAAGGAGTTATAGTTTTGCACTTTTTTGTGATATTTATCAAATAAAATATGGTTGAAATTTCACTGTGAGGTGGAGGTTAGGAGTATATGCATGATATATACACCATGGTAAAAGATTAATATTTCAATATCCGTGAAGCATACTGTTTATCATCAATTCCTGTTATATCAGAGGTCTAGTCTGTTGGAAGTATTGTGTTGGGATTGATTTTGGCTGTCATATGCTCTTGTTACCTTTTCTTTTAACTGGATGAGTCAAATGTAATGTTCCAAGCCAATCTTGTTAAGATTGTGATTACATGTATGGCTGTATTCACAATGCCACTTATTTATCTCATATAACTTTTAAGCAGTTTTACTGATAAGTTATCATTGGCGATTCGGATATAGGTGCAATGTTTAGAAAAAATTGTTGAATTAAACTTTTAGTCTTTTATGTATAGTGGGGGGAAAATAATAATAAAATGACTAGATACTCTGAAATTGATATTTAGTCATGACAAGATACGTCAATGGTGTTACAATAGACAGAACACTGTTTTCTATTTAAACTTGTGCTAAAGCTAGACATTTTTAAGACACAGTATTGATCTTATGGGATGTTTTTCATATAATTATACTCAGAAGATGAAAATGAATGTGTGTAACCTATGCATTCTTCTTCTAGTTTGTTGACTTGTTTAGCTAAATTTTACAACGCGAATGAGGAGAATGTTGTATGATTTATGCCTAAGTTTCTCCAGATAGTTGTTTGGGTTTTTTATAGTTCTCTTTCTCTCCTTCTCCCAGGTTTTGTTTTCCAAGGCGGTATGAGCTATATCATATCATACATACCTCATAATTATTGACCAAATTCCTATCTTCCTATTTTCTTATTCACTTTTATTATTAGTAGTTCTATTCACTGTAAAATTCTAAACGGAGTTTCAAAATTTGTTTGTAATTTTAATCTCTTCTGCAGATATGTTGTGAGGGCCAAGGCCGGAAAAAAACAGTCATCTAAAGATGCTTCTGACAAGACTGTACATTCTGCCGGTGCTTCACTTCGTCTTCACAAGGAACATTCACTAATAAATGTACTTTTAATCAAAACTATATTGCTTTGCTTGCTAGTTTTATTATATTTTCATTTTACCAAATATTTTATTTGCTTCGTGTTCTGAAATTAACATATTGAGCTGGCCAATTTATTGTGCATCATGGAATTGAATGTAGTTGTATAGTTGTTAACAAATGTGTCGTATAAACATAATGTAATTTTTTTGTTTGTGTATGTTGGTATAATTACTTGAAATTTGTATAGTAATGTCTTTTCAGAAAACTTTGCTGATTTTTTTCATCTTAATTTATTATGCAACAACTATACGATTTGTTGTGCTATTTCCCATGTTGAAAATGGTTTATAAAATGCTTAACTGTTAAAAGAATTTCTCCTCTTAAAGTACAGGCTGCTTATTCTCAATTATTTATGATTAAAATTACAGTTGCTAAGCTTTATTTTCCAAGACTTTAGAACTCATTTTCTTCAAAAAAAAAGATTTTAGAACTCATAATGTCATGTGTGTGAATTTTTTTACAAGGTAGCAATGATAATTGGCCCTATTGATCATGATTTTTGACAAATTGACTGTATTCTTCTTCCAATTTTAGATAACTCTTCCAATTTTACTTACTACCATTGTTTTTTGTGTTTGAGTGCTTGTGCGTTTGTGCAGAGCTATATGTAAAATTGGACTGACTATTGGCATATTCATATTGTAGGAAGTTCGTGAACTACTTACTGCTTGGAGACCTTATTTCGATGCTTCTATTTGCATTTTTATACATGCACCTTCAAGTAGTCGTCAGCTGCTTTATGATGGAGAAAAGCCATGTTTTACCAATCCACAATGTATTAGAAATATTGCTATGATTGTCCGCAGGCCTACTCTCAGGGAAGCAAAGCGTGTATATGGCCAGTTGACACTAGTATCCTATGAAGCAGATGAGAAAGAAATTTTACAGAGCAACCAAGAAGATGTAGTGCCAACTCTCATTGACACGCCTCCTGCTAAAGCTGAAGCTTGTTCCAGTAACAAAAATGATGAACGTCTTGCTTCAAGTAAAGTCAAAATTGAGAGTGAGTTTACTATCAACTCAACTCCTTTACATCAAGCGGCACAATCTGGTGATGCTGTAAAGGTTATGGAGCTCTTGGAACAGGGCTTCAATCCATGCGTTAAAGATGATAGGGGACGAACCCCATATATGTTGGCACCTGGCAAGCAAATCAAGAAAACTTTCAGAAGGTTTATGGCTTCAAATCTTGACAAATAGGATTGGAAAGCTGCAAAAGTGTTTTGTCCATTGACCAAAGAAATGGAAGAATCACAAGCTGCTATGAAGGTGATTCTGATATTTCTAAATATATTTTTTTTGTATGATTTATATAAAATGAAATGATTACATTTTCTTACTGTCAATACTTTCTCTTTATATTTGATGACTTGCTGATAAATGTTATTGGCAGTAAAAGGGAGACTAAGGAGTAAGTATGGCTGGTTGAAAACATTTCATGTTAGGGAACCGGTCCTCACAAGACGTGATGCATTGAAGTTTTGACTTTATTAATAAAATCTAAGAACTTTTGTCGAAGAGTAATTAACTGCCTCCTTTTGTGCCTGTACAGGCAGAAAAAAAAGCCGAGAGAAGAGCTAGAGTAAAAAAATTGATGGAAATACGTGAAGCAGAAGAAATTAAGGCTCAGGTACAGCTTTAATCTTTCGGTCTCTATGTAGTATGAGCACCTTATGTTAGTTTTCTAGGACTTGCTTACAATAGATATTACCATAGGTTGTTAATAGGACCACTCTCACGTCGGAGCAGCCGGTTTAGTGGCATCACAGATCGGTGTTGTAGCTCTAGTGGCTGCTATCAGCCAGTTGTGGCATCACAGATCGGTGTTGTAGCTTTGGTGGCTGCAACCGCGTCTTTAGAAATCGTGGCCAATGGCAGCCCTACAGGGCTAGAACTTCAAAACCCCTAAACTTTCCTTAAAAAGGGATGTTACTGAGTCGAGGAGAGGGGGGGTTGTTTTTGGGCATTTCACTTCCTATCAGGGCTAAAGAGTTCTAAGGGAACTCACAAAACCTCACGATATCACCGTCAAACATTGAACCAGTAAAACTGCTTTGCACATCCTATCGACCCAGCAGCCGATGACCCAACATTCAGCAACCAGCAACCGACCACCATCTGGCGACCGGATGCCTGTTTCTGCTCTGTTTCCGGTGCCATATTTTAGGTCATTGTATGTGTCTATGGGCAAATGGATCACGGAGAGAGAAAACAGAAACACGGATAAATAAAGAGAACACGTGAAGGGTGAAAAAGTGTGATTATACAATTTTTGATTTATTTGGTTCAGAATGGAATAATTTTGCATCAAATTGTTTTATAATATATCATATCTTGTTATTGTCTTTAAAGCTTTAGTTTTTGTAATTATAATTTTAACCACTATTAACAGGTCAAAAATACTTTCTTCAATTGCTGAGATTTCCCTTGTTATTGAAAGCTATTTATTTAATTTTTAATGTTTAGTTACTTTAAGCCTTAGAGGCTTAAATTTGTTTGTTTTCTCGATTGTTGTTGGTATTTACTTGTATGCTTTGCTTAAGATTCATGACTTTTTATTGCTATTTATGAGTATTTCATGAGTTGAGTTTTTTATTTCATTTTCAGCATCTGTAGTTACAGTATTAGTTATTTCATCTACATATATTAGTTTAGAATAGCGATCATTCCTCACTGCATTATAACGCCACAATGTTTTCGGGGTCGCCTGCTACGCGCCACTATCTGTGATCTACAACTATGATTTTACCTTCATTTCTCTGTTTTTCTTCCCACCTTTCACCCCAAACATTACACATTTAGCTTGTTATTGAGTGTAGTTTGAGGGTGCATGAACAAATGAGCTTTCTTGTGAATTATGAAAATGAGAGGTACTCTTCACTCTCGTACTTTACCGTTTTCCAAATTCAATTTGCTATTCTTTGTTCTGATGCTTATGGCTTTAGTTTGAATCTGACTACAAATATTCTGAAGAGTTTTTGTTGAGAAGCTTTGGTTTGCCATGTTTTGTGTTTCAATCACATATGGTACTGATGCTTATTGTTGTTGATATATGCTGCTTTGACAAATATTGGATGTGGTGTTCAGGCTGAAGCTGCTGAAAAACAAGCGATTGCTCCAACATCTGCTACAGGACAATCTCAACCAAATAGTGGTTCAAAGTTATCGAAAGAGGTTGATAGTGATTATTTGCTGGCTGAAAATATAAACATTGCTATTTTGGTGCTTGGCACACATAAAATAAAGCAGACGTTATCTTTTTATTCTGTTCTCTCTACGCCCTTTTTAGTGTGACCAAAATGCACACTATATTAGAGTCTTATTGATTTTAGAGAATGATTTCTATTTTCACTTTTATTTCTAATTATGAAATTTTTTACTCTGTTTCTCGTTTTCAAGATTTGTAATAGAAAGAATGAAAATAATTTTCTTATTGCACAACTATTTATTGGTTTTCACTGTATCATTTACAAATCTTTAGAACAGGAACCAAAGTGAAATAAAAACAAAAATGTTTTCGAAAACGATTCTGCAATATATCTTCTGTCTTGTTCTGTTTTATTTTTAATATTTATCCGACATTAAAACAGAATTTATTCTGTTAGGATTACATTACACATTTATGAATGAACTGATAAATATTTTAATCTTCTGGATTTTGTTTTTATCTAAAAAATAAACAGGAGGAAATAAAAAGGGCACAGGATGCAGAAAGAGAAAAGAGAGCAGCTGCTAGGGAAGCAGAAAGAGAAAAGAGAGCAGCTGCTACAGAGAGAAGAATGGCTGCCGTCAAAATTCAGGCTTATACTACAACCACTTCAGCTAATAGCCTTTCAGAGGCCAATGAATGTGGTTTAGTCGGGGATACAACATCCTTTTCCTGTTGTAATTCATCACTTGCTGGTAAAGTTCCTTTCCACTGGTTTAATTACAAATACTGCAGCACCTCATGCATGCATATACGCAGATATCCTAAAAGATGAATGGCAATGTATTTTCCCAGAATTACTGTAATTCTTTTGCAAGTTAAGATTGCTCCCAAAATCTATTTTTTAATTACATACTAAATTTTTGGCGAAAAAATCAAAAACAGAAACGGTGGAAGGAATGAATGGTAAAAATCAGTTAGGACATTCCTTCACCATGCTTTTCTAAACATGAACATAGTAAAATGACCGAAATGCACATGACATTGTTCCTGCATGGTTTTTCTTATTGTTCAACAAAGCACGCTCTCTGTTGCTGAGATTAGATGCTCCATCAGCTGATAAGATCCAGATCTGAGGACCTCCTTGATTGGCTGGGGATGAAAGCTCCACTACAAAATCAGCGAGTACTTAGGATTTTATGCTTCCCCTTGGGAGGAAGACTATATCATATTCAGATAATTAAACCGATCATGCAACCGTTCTTCCTTCCATGTTTGGTTTTTTGAGAATGTGCTTGATGGGGGTAGTCAATCTTAATGACTATCCTGTGAGTAAGACTATGATGGTCCACATCCCCCAAACATGAGGCCTGTAATGATGTAGTGCTTAAATTGACACTTTGAGTTTATTTAAGTCTATGGTGTACCACAACCCCCCAAACACATAGCTTGTAAGGATGAGATGCTTTTTACTTCTTTGTTAGAGATGGTAGGACATTGGTATATGGTAGTCCACAACCCCCCAAACATGAAGCCTGTAACGGCAAGGTCCTTCACATGGTTGAAACTTTCAAAGTACAACGTTCATTTACATTCTCAGAATTAGATAGGTATTCTGCCGCATTGGAGTTGTGTTTTGATTACTATTAAAATGGCGTGTTTTCTTTCTCTTTCTTCCCTTTGGGTTTCCAGAATAAATGCTATATTTGTACCGTTTCATTTGGTGCTTCACTCAGTGCGAAACTTCTCACCTACTTTTTAAGAGGAAACACTTTGCTTTGGTTCTGTCACGTTTCATTTATCAGACAATTAATGACATCTGTCCTTTTACTTTTTCTTCGTTATGTCTTGTCTTCAAAGTATAGTGTGTTTGTTGATGTTCATCTTTCTTATGACTTTGCCTCTTGTCGATTCCTTTGTTCTTGAGGTATTATCTTCTTTTCCCTTAACTCTGTGCTTTTGTTTTAGTTTATCATTTTGTTTTAACTCAATGGTGATTATTCGTGAGATAGAGTTTGACGAGAGGGGAGTTGCGAAACCTCAGCCGAATCATTTTTCGTATTTCAAAATGTGTTATTCTCTTGCTAAGTGATCTGATGGTACAATCAACTGGAAAGTTTATCACAAAAAAGTCTTAGGCTTTCTGAGTGACTCTAATTCTAGCGATTCATCTAGTAGTGATGAGAGTGATATTCTCATTTCCTCTTTCTCATGGCTTAGACAAAGACCCGTTAAAGTAGTGATGGACTCTGCCGCACTGAGTGTGATTCTGTGCACCCTGAAGTTATAGAGTACTCATCAGAATACTGTAGGGCTTTTCACGCCAAGGTTGCTGTTTCTTCTACTGGGAATGAAAGTGATCTGATACTAGAGCCTGTTAGGGATGGAGAAAGTTTGGTTATGCATCGTCCAATCAGAGAGATTAATGAAGCGTTTTATATGTGCGCTAGTAGTGTGTTTGAGGATTTTCGCTTTAGGGTTCCTTTTACATGCTTCAAGTGCAAGATGCTTACAGTAATTAATCCCATCCCCCTAGTTTTATCCTATAAAGATTTCAAACACCGTTTTTTTTACTTAGAAACAATAATTCTTGTACCGAAATCATTTTCGATAACTCTGGATGGCACAAGTTTCCTTTGTATTTGGAGAGGGAACCTGCCTATCTCAAAGGCTTTGATTATGATAAGTTGACCGAATCCGAGAGATATGCAGTAAAATTCTTAGTGTTCCCATAAGTTGTAAGGACTTGATAGATAATGAATTTGATGCTGATGGACTCCAGAATTTACTTAAATTTTTTTTGCCAACTTTTCGATAATGTCTTTTTTAAGCTTGTGCATTTGCATGTTGTTATGTAGGAAGAATGTCTCTGCTAAATGAAGCCGAGTTCAAGACCTATTTGGCAAAGGCTAGAGAAAAGAGAGCCACAGTTTTGCAATCTGGTGCTGCTGAAGCAAAATTGGACGTTAGTGGTGTTACAATCCACAAGCTCAAGAGAAAAGGTGTGGGAAACTCAAAGGAGGGGTCACCGTCACTTTCAGACACAGAACCTATTGCTGCACAACCTTTGAACAACATGGCAGCTGCATGTGGTTCTAAGATGGTTCTTCCTTCACCTAGGAAAAGGATTAAGAAGGAGATGACTTGTGTCCCAATGGAAGGGACTGATATAACATCGCTGTGGGACAGGAGGTTCGATGGAATGCGTTTTGTGGACAGCAATCTAAGCTTCACGAAAGATGTGCAGGAGGTGAAGGAGTCTGGGTTGGAAAAAGCTAGTGAGATGCTTGTGGCGTACAGCCTTCGCTCTGCTTTACTTGGGAAGGTGATTAAGGACCAATTCAGAGCTGTCCTGGGACATGAAAGCAACTGCCGAGATGAACTGAATGCAACCAAAGAAAAATTGAAAATAGCCAATGATACTCTTGGAGATATGAAGAAACAAATATTGAAGGTAAATAAGAGATTGGAGGAAGAACAGACTGCTCTGACTCAGTTGGAGAAAAAGACTGAAAATAACAAGGCGTTTGAGGAAGAGGTTGTTTGCTTGAAGAAAAGTGTAGATACGCTCAAGGGGCTATCCACTGCGAAGGATGTGGAAATTGAGGATTTGAAGAAAAGTACAGATACGCTCAAGAGGCAATCCACAACGAAGGATATGGAAATTGAGGATTTGAAGCAAAGCATAGATACGCTCAAGGGGCAATCCGCAGCGAAGGATATGGAAATTGAGGATTTGAAGAAAAGTATAGTTACGCTCAAGGAGCAATCCGCAGCAAAGGATATGAAAATTGAGGATTTGAAGGTAGACGCTGCCTTTTGTTATCAAGATGGTTTTGATAAAGCCATAGAACAAGTTCACATCCTATTTCCATCGTTTGATTTGTCGGAGGCTGACGCTATGAAGTCCGTGGTTGATGGAAAACTAGTATAAGTTTTACCATTTAGTCTTGAAGCTTTTTGATGCAGTACTACTAACATTTTGACGTAGAGAAGTGCTAAAAACATTCTTTTTTTTAACACTCTTCAATATTCACTCTTTTCAAATGACAATATTATAATTACAATTGTATAATATAAGTGATCGAGAACAACACGAAGCACAAAAATTAGAAAAAAGATTAGGTGAAAAATTGAGATAAGAAATTAATCATTTGAAAAGCTGAAGAAGAAGACGAGACGCAGGAAGAAAAAAAAGTGGAATAGAATTGTTTCAGAAATTGAAGATTAGCATTAATTGAAAAGTGCAGATGGTGAGAGTCAAAGAGCATCCATGAGAAATAGAAAACATGCGTGTGTGTTTTATGCTATCAGGTTACTAACCCAGCTTAAACTAAGGATAAAAATAACAAAGAGCGAGTAGGATAGGATAAGTAATTGGTTTATTTTATCCTTTCCTATTGGTACACCAAACAAGATATTCAAGTAGGATATGATAATTTTATCATATCCTGTCTCCTTATCATGTGTGAAGTAGATAAAATAGTCACAAGGAAGGGGGGGTTTGAATTGTGACCCTTTAAAAATTATCCTGAAACTTAAAAACAATTCTCAAGTAGTTTACTTGGAAGTGTTAAGTTAATATTCTGACTTCA
>Ga0315913_1005965_pt1 | contig 14768 bp, 12 predicted proteins | sample MpolsnodulesMG_FD_207736 | JGI IMG/M metagenome (GOLD analysis project Ga0315913, IMG submission 207736) | Medicago polymorpha root nodule microbial communities from Los Angeles, California, United States - small nodules | ecosystem: Host-associated > Plants > Roots > Nodule | place: USA... | reverse complement strand
CTTTACAAAACACCCCCCCCCCCCCCCCACCCCCCCCCCCCCCCCCCCCCTCCCTCCACCACTATCACCCCCGTCCCCCACCATCCTCCCACATCACCACCGCCAAGCATAGTCAACTTAATTTTTTATTGGTTTATTATTCTTGGATCCTTATTGTTTTTATTGAAATCAAACACAATCAATGATGTTCATCATCTCTCCGACTAGAACTTCCATGTCCATCAGACAACGAAGCAAGCAGATTGAGATAACCATGAAGATAATTCCCAACTCTAGCAGCTGAAGCATCACCGATAGCTTGTTGTTGTTGCTGTTGATGATGAACGAATAAATTAGCTTTGAACCTGTTGCTGCTGCTGAGACAAAGACTGAACCATCATTTCGGGTGGAGGAGCTCCGGCGGCAGCAGCAGCAGCAAAACACCAATAATAAAAGAAGAAGCAAAATGTTGGATCTGATCGTGTGAACCTGTTCCTTGGCTCTACTAATAAAAGAACCTGTGTCATTTCCGATGGAGAAATGGACGAATTAAAGAAGAGAGGTTTATTAATTAGTACCGGCACCAGTGGCGGCGATGAAGAGAAACTCGCCGGAGTAGACATGGTTTTAGTAATTTTGATGGAATAGAGAAGACTCAAAAGAGGGGTTTATTTAGTAGTTTTGAGGATACGAAGAGTAGTCGATGAAATAATTAAAGTTTGAGAAGGAAGGGTTGGGGTTTGAGAGTTGAGTGAGTGAGTGATAGAAATAAAATACACTGCTGTTGTCTGTTGAGTTTGGTGGTGGTTGTGGTGGTGGTGAAATGAAAAGAGGAAGATGGTAGAGAGGATGAAGACAAAGTGGAAAAAATATAGTGTAGGTAGACTATAATAAAGATCAATGTTCCTCTTTAATCTAATGATTTAAAATAAACTTCCTCTAATTTGTGTATGGTGCACACATTTGTGCACTGTGCATAGTAAATGCCACCTCAATTCACAATAAAACTTACTATTTATGTTTTAAAAATAACGTTGGTATGCTCAATAGGGCCTCACGATTAATGCTTCATTTTTTTTTTGTTTACAATTAATGCTTCATTTAAATAGACTAACTATTTTAAGGATTTTACTATTTTGGTAGCATAATCATAATAAAGAAATGTCTTTTTATTAATAATAGATAATTTGTTATTTGCTATAAAAAAAAAGAAAGATAATCTGATATAACTTACATCAACAAATATTATATTAGATTGAGCACTTCACCCAAATTCAAAGACCTCGCAACAGTGTGCTAGTTTCTCACGGTGCTGCCACTTTGTGACAAACCAAAAAATAAAACAAGTAAATATAATTTTTTAAGGAAAAACAAGTAAATATAATTGTAAATAAACAAACATATCATAACTGAATAGCAATGCTAATTACAAATAGCAAGACTTTACCAAAGCCTGAAAGGCGTAAGCAAATATTTGTCATCACAATCGGTAAATTTGTAACCACAGTCGGTCAATTTGTAACATCCGAAATTTTCCTCCCTATAACATATGTGTCATTTTCTAAACTTAAGGTTTTAGTTAACATTCGGAGTGTCATGGTCAAGAATTTGTATTAGAAATTAAGGGGTGTATGAGTGACTAGATAATAATACATTTAGATCATCCGTTATGAAGGAGTTTTCACTTCACATAGATACGGTATTTAGAATTCTGCTCTTTACCCAACGTAATTTGCTCGCTCCCAAGTGAAAGGACAATTTTGCCCTTATGTGGCTTAACTCATGCTGAATACTATTTTCGAATAAAATCCAGCAGGCAACCACACAACTCCATTTTTTCTTTCCCTCCACCTCCAAAAACCCAAAAAGCATGAATTTTTGGGTCAAAATCTTCGTTCCAAATCATTGCAAATCGTCAAGAAGCAAGTTTCTACGCTCATGAAGCATCAAAGAACATGTAATGTATCCCCAAAACTCATCCGATTTTCCTGATTTTTGTGCCTGTTACGCCATTTATTTTCAGTAGGTGATATGGCTTAGCGTGAGTTAACTCATGCTAGTTGTAAGTGCAGGGTGAGTTAACTCACGCAGGAAGATAACACCAGCGTGACTTAAGTCACGCTACTGTGATGCCCAATTTTTGAATTTTTGCGTCACTTTTTTTACTTGCTTTGCTTGCAACACAAGTTATTTATTTTTTCTTTGTTATTTTTTATTGAATAGACATTGAGTGATATGGTTGAAAATGTGGCGGAGGATGGCGTTGAACCGAAACCGGCCAAAAGCAAAGCTTCTCGCGAAGCTTCTGGCGTAGGCGTAGGTTCCGGCGTAGCATCCGACGATGTCAAATCAACCAAAGATGTGAAGTTTAAAGTGAAAATTTCTTTTCAAGCTCGCATTGTTCACAACCAAGCAAAACTGATACCTACCGGTAACTTTGAAGAAAAGCCTAAATCGGTACCTACCGGTATTTGTGTTATTGAAGTAAACACCGGGTCATTTTTTACAACAAATGAAAGATGGGGAGATCGAGAAAAATTACTTGTTTGGGTTCGTCGACAAGCGGCTAGGGCCGGATTTACTATTTCTATAGATAAATCTAGTACAATGACGCCATACATGATGATGCAATGTGAAAGGAGTGGTGAATACAAGCCACCTAAGACGAGAAAGAAACCGAAGCTTGAAGGCACGAGCTCAAGGAAATGTAATTGTCCGTTTAGGTTGAAATGCTTCTTTGAAAAAAAAACACAAGATTGGTGGATTGCAATGCTTTGTGGAATTCACAACTATGACTTAGCGCCAAAGTTATCCGACCACCTTCTTGCGGGTCGACTAAAAGCGGAGGAGAAGCAAAGAGTTATCGACATGACAAAGAGCTTGGCGGCGCCTGAGAATATTCTCACGGATTTGAAGTCATAGAACATGTGATGTGATAGTAAATGTGCCAGGCCTGGACTTCGGGGAGGATAAGGAAGAAGACTTCTTGAAGACCATGTATTATCCACAACTTCTCAAAGATGATAGCGACGTTGATTACATGCTTAGGTTAATGGTTGAGGATAACACTTTGTATATTTTTGTCCGATCCGTTGAAGTGTAATATTTATTTAAGTGTAATAGTGTAATGTTTTCCAAATTTGTGTCCGTATTGTTGAATTTTAATGAATTTGTGTTTATGTAATTTAACGATGAATTTAGGTAATTTTGACCATTTATGTGAGATTATGTAATTTTATAAATTTATGGACAAATTGGTGTAATTTGGATCGTTTACGTGTCATTAAGTGTGTTTAAGCGATTACGGATCATTACCGGCGAATTTGTGTAATTTGGACCGTTTGGATTGTTTATTGGTGATTGTGTGATTGTGAGAATTTAAGTACAAATTCATATAATTTGGATCGGTTACGTGTGTTTAAGTGATTACGGATCATTACCGGCGAATTTGTGTAATTTGGACCGTTTGGATTGATTGTGTCGTATTATCTGATAATGTTGTTAAACTAACATAATTCGGTTAAGTTATGAATGTGGCGTGATTACGGGTCATTTTTTACTTTCCAAAAACTTGTTCAGTGTTGCACAGCATTTATTGCAGTTTTTGCTTTATGCTATAAACGTGAGTTAACTCATGCTAGTGCAAATGCCAACGTGAGTTAACTCACGTTGACAATTGCACTAGCGTGAGTTAACATAGGTATGGGTATTTTTGTCATTTCACTCGGGAATGAGCAAAAACATTTGGGTAAAGAGCAGAATTCTAGTATTTAATAGGGAACCTACTGGGGAGGGAGAAAAAGAGTACTTATTGAGATGAGATGCTATGATACAATCTTTTTTTCTCAGCGGAACATACATTTTTTAATTGAAATGCAATGACATTGAGTTACTGATAGATGATATAAAGTTGTTAGTGTGGTCATTTAGTAAAAAAAAACTTAATGAGCTAGGTTGGACTTGATCAACTAGGTTGGAGGGATTGAGTATTTCTTAAGTATTATTATTAAAAATTATAAAATAATAAATGAATTATGGATACACGTGAGATCCTCTTAAGTATTTGAAAGTGAATTTCTCTATCGTGGATGATCTTGGTAATTTAGAATTTAAGTACACTCAAGTTGACTTGAACATGACAAGTGATCAATAAGTAACTATATGTTAGTTGCAAATGAGGGTTGACTTAGTTGGTAAGGAGTTGACTTATCTGAAGGTCATCAATTCAATTTTCAGTGTCGGTCCGTAGACCTATTTGATGGGTGGTCTGTAAATACTCATATAAGCACTCTTTGAGTCTTTAGGTCTGTCCTAACCTCGGTGAACCCTAGTGCCTAAACACTCTTTACATCTCTTCCATGTTCATCAAAAAATGTATATACTTTAATATATGATATAGAATTATTAAAGCATATTTACATCTCTTCCATGTTCATCAAAAAATGTATATACTTTAATATATGATATAGAATTATTAAAGCATATACATCCTTTGATCAACATAGAAGACATGCAAAGTGCAAAGATGAGTTATGAGCAAGTGGTGTAGTATCTCTCTCTTGCACTTGAACTTGTTCTTCTTGTGTGAAATCAACTAAAAGTTTTCTTCATGTTTTAATAAAATACAAGACCAGTAAAATCATCAGAGCACATATTTCCATACTTTGATTTATATATGATATTTCTAAGATTAATATATAGGTAGATAGAGTAAAAAAAACTAGTGAAATCACAAAAATTAATATCTAATGTAATTTAATTCATAAAAAGTTTTAATATATTTGGTCATAGTTTTAATTTTAATATAATCCATAAAAAGTCGTAATAGCCCAGCTTGGTAATCAAGTAAGGGCATCCCGATACAATGTGATGCACACACCCCATAAAAAGTCGTAATAACAATAACACAATTTCAATTTATGAAAAAGGACAAAAAAAAACACAATTTGGTTCACAAAAGGATTTAAAAATAAGTTTGGTTCAAAATGTTGATTTAGGTTGGGTTCATGGACAAGAAAATTATTAGCCGAACCATAACTCTAGTTTAGTTTGGTTCGGTTTGGTTTTCTTAAAAAACCTAAACATGCCAACGTAATATAAATAGTATTCCCATTTGAATTTGAATGATACATACACTCCACTGATCTAGGGTTGTGGAGTTGAGCTTCATTCAAACCAATAGTATCATGTCATACGACGGCGGCAAAACACTGGAGCCGACGGCAGCTTCTGGCGGTGGTAGTGGTTTGTCGGAGAAGCTTCTGAACCTTAGAAGACTCCAATCGAAAATGGAGCGGAGCCCGTATGACTACATGTCGGAGATTTTCGATATTCAGTCTGAGTTCAATTCGTCCCTCCAACTCTTTTATCAACATGCTGCCATCAAAATCCTTCCCATCGATCGTGACCTAGTAACCGTCGCGTCAGATCCAATCACCCTAGCTGAAAACCTATCAGAGACTGCATCGTTCCTCGGACGAGTTGCCAGTTTCTACCCTGAACGTTTTGCCCTCAACGATTTCCCTTCAAGACTCTTCCATTTACTCTGTAACTCCTGTCGCCAGATTCCTTCCAATCCCCGCTTCAAACTCGCACAAGCTCTCACTCTAGTCTTTAGGGTTTTGCTCCGTCTCTCAGCTTTTTTGTTGCTTTTTTCAATTAACATGACAAGGATATAATTGAGAGAAAAAATGATAAGCTATAAGCTAATTGGATTATCTCATCAAGTTCAGCTATAAAGCTAGTAAAAATAAGCTATAGGCTCATGAAAAAAAATGTTCCCATATGATAGGTTTTTTCTGATAGGCGCTGCCGTTGCGGGTCGATCATCTTCAAACCTTAGCCCATCTATACTATAGTAAGAGGCCTTTTCTTGCTCATTAGTGCAGCGCCCATTCGCTTTGCGTGCGGGAAAGCTATGAAGTACGGTTCATGAGACTGTGGCATTGTGGAGTAGCCATGACACGAAGTTCCTTACCTTAGCTGGATCTCGCTGTGGCCACCTAAACGGTAAATAGGCGACGGATGTGTGACATTTGGAGTTGTCGTTCATGCAACTGTCCCCAATGAAAGAATAAGTGATCCGTTCCCCTGAGGATCATGGCCTTACCACTTGGTCCCCGATGGCCAGCGGGGGATTTGTTATAGCAGTGTATGTTTTTTGCGTTGTGCGTTCCTGCTGGACTGGACACTGTTAGTGTTAGCTGTAGGAAGTATGGTTCCGAAAGTGACTTTGGTTCACAAATTCAGGCTCAACTCCTTGCTTTACGTTAGCAGACCTACACTACAGCTCGGGCTAGGGCTCTACGCTCTTTCACATAAACACTCTTGGGTCGGCTGGGCCATTCCATCAAATCTTTGAGAAGGGGCTCAATCTCGTATTTTATGGTCGGATGGCGATAGGCTTCACTTCTACGACTGCCTCCCCAGCCGTTGCAAATACTGAGCGAGAACGATAAGGGGTGCACAAAGAAAACCAGCGCTTCTTTTAATATCCCAACCATAAAGAAAGTAGGGGGCTTCAAAGCTTGACTAACAAGCGAGAAAGTTTACTTTGAGACAGTTCGTCCCTCTCCAAGAGGATGCTTGAACTTCCAAGCCTAGTGCGCTTTACCAAGGCTTTATCTGATTGGGGCTGCCGTTGCGTGTCGAGCGTCTACAAACCTTAGCCTATCTATACTATAGTAAGAAGCCTTTTTTTGTCCTATGAGCTTTTAAGCTGTAAACTCAAAATTTGGCATTTCGAAACAGAGCCATAAGGACCAAAACGATGGTTTTTTATTTTTTATTATAAGTTGATCCAAACACACATGTTCTTCCTTACATGGTTGGATATCTTCTAACTGGTTAATTCAATTCACGTGTTTTTGAACAGGAAGCGAAAGATGCAGTTGCCATGAGAGTGCTTGTGATTCTGTGGAAGCTTTACAAGAGGGAAGTGTGGTTTGATGAAAAAACAGCAAATGCAATTTGCACCGCCTCTTTCCATGAAACATTGGGGTATCATTTCTTTCGTTTGTTTCTTTTGCTGGATAAATGTTTTAAAGTCTTACCCTAAATATTATGATTATGTATTTGTATCTCTCAGGATCATGACAGTGGCTTTATCATCTCTGCTTGAGAATAAGAAGTCGATGATTAAGAATGACAAAGATCATGATGATTCAGACAGCAATGGTGATTCACCACTAAACCATCTGATAGATAAACAGGTTTGTGATCGTTACCGTAGTTTCATTTTGGTTTTGGATCATCAACATTCAATCCCATATGATCTGCAGGGTTTTGCAGAGAGGCTGTTCTCTCGTCTTCAGGAATTTAAAGAAGGATCTGGGGTGAATTATTACTAAATATCAAATAAGCATTTCTATATAATGTTATGAAAGAAGACTTGCAATTCTTTTCATATCTGCTCATGGTTATTCAATATTACATATTTACTAGTTTATGCAATTACCATGTGTATATTTTAGGTTAAGATGATGATGTTGAAATTGACTGCTCGAGTAATTGGACTTCACCAGTTAACGCTGTTGGACTTTTACCCTTCAGAAATATATCCAGGTATTTTAATTGATAAAATAGGGGAAATTCGGTATTCTGCATAATAACTTAAGTCTGACCATTTGTATTGTATGCATTATACTATGCTATCAGCCGCATCAACCAGACATTATAAATTTGCTTCCAGCAGTGGTTCAAGCTTGCCATGATAAGGTATAGTGTGTTTGTGGTTCATCTTCATTAAGCCTGTTTTTATGATTCCTAGTTTTTTCCTTCAAATTTTGATTTTTCAATAGATTTATAGAAGTCTGTTCTCTTTCCTTTTTGTATCCTAGCTCATTCAAGCTTTTATTTGGATGCAGGTTCCTCGTGATGTTGTCAAGCCCTTGCTCATACAAATAGTAAATCACTTTGTATATGACCACTCACGTCCAGAGGTAAACAAAATCGCCTGTCGTATTAACATTCTATATTGCTACATAATTTTATTTCCATGATAGTAGCATTCAACTTTGATACGTTGATGAGTTTGGTTGATATTTTCCGCATGCCATTGGTAACTACTGCAATCTACTATTCATTTTGAATATCTGCATTTAATGATTCATGTTTACCTACCTTGTTTAGGTGGCTTCTGGTATGCCCCAATTTTGGAATGGGACTACTTCCCTTCCTCATTAACTCATATTCCCTTTCCTTGGAGTTATTTGATTGTTTGATTTTGGTATGTAGTTGGTGAATGACGACTTGCTACAAGACCTTAACCTATATGAGAAATCACATGAGAAAGCAGATTCAGTAGCAGTTCGATCTCTGATTACCTTGTTCCAAGAGGTGATTACCTTGGCACTTTGAGTCGGTGTGTGCGCGCGTGTATTAAGCACAGTTGCACACTCATAAGTCATACCCATTGTCCACAACATCTAACTATTGTTGTTCATTTTGCAGTTTCGTCCTTTTGACAGTAAGGCAAAGGCAAGACCAAAGGCCTATGAAGGAGTCGATTTTGCAACTGATGTTCTTGGGGATGAGTTGTTAACTGACCATGACGAGGAAGATGATAATGACCAGGAAGATGATCAGATGACTATCGATGATGAAAGTTTTGATACAAAAAGCTAAACAGAAGACTCTAAAAAAGAGGAAGTTTAGTCATTTTAGTGGTAAACCTATGGCTGATAATGAAGTAGTCCTTTTGCAATGGTTTTTTGTAACCTAACTCTGAATTGCTATGGAGTTTTACTCATATTCAAGATCTCTACATTCTTTGGTACCTTATAGCTGTTTGATTCTTCAAATTGATTTTTAATTCCATAACAAACATGGAGATCTTCCATATAAGGTTAAGGTCCACGTTGATCCACAAAATGTAAAAGACTGTCATAACATTTTTTAATGTAAATATCATATCATTACCATTTTGGTACTCATCTTCCAGCTGATATTTACACCAGAAATGCTAACCTTGTCAGAAACTTTTCATCATGCTAAGAGCAAAAAGCAAGAGATAAAAACTCCAAGAGATTATCCATTTGTTAGTGCTCCGAGTCGTAAGGTCTTTTCTACCTTGGACTAGAGCACCATCCCCTCGCTCAAAAAAAATTCTATTACTTTCTTTTGCAAATATTTTTTGTATCGCATTCAAAAACATGGCTCAACGACCCTAAATCTCATTTGTTATACGATCTAACATACTTCATTTTAAAGAAGATAAACTCCTATTATCTGCTATCATTGTCCAACATCGTAGTTATACTTATAATGTTATAATACAAGTGGCTGCAGACACCTTTATCAAAATTTAAAAGACTTGTATATGCAAGACAACCCTCCCAAAATAAAAGTGACTCTAGTCCCAGGGTCAAAGAAAACAAAGAATAAAGAAACAAAATGAACTCCAAGCAGGATACACTCAGTGCAACCTGGTCAACTTTTCTACTTTTATGCATAAATCTTCTACAGAAACATTCAATGCCTTGGAAATTTCTTCCTTCTTACTGCGCTCTAGACCAAGAAATGACTCAATTATATCCCCATCCAGAAAGTTAACAAGCCCTTCATTCTCTGGATTTTGATCAATATCACATTGAAATACCCTCCACTCACTATGGCTAAGCACTCCAACACCCTTAGTAACCTTTAGCAATGTTGATTGAAGGTCTCTTACTAAGTTATACTCCCTCTCAGGAAGCGAAGCAATTACACCAATAGCGCCACTAGTCGTGCCAAAAAGTGTAGTTGGAATCAGATCCGTCTCACAACAAGGCACAGGCGAAACAAGGGAACCATGTCGAAACTGATTGATAACATCTCCAAGGTGATATAAACCATTTGAATCATTAAATGCCCAATAAACAAAGAGATTGAAAGCACCTTCAGCACTAAGGTATACATTCTCTTTAAGAATTCCAACAGCAGAATTCCAACACACTTTTTTAGAATATTTCTGCCTTCCAATTAAAGGACCTATCTGTCTGTTTCTTGGCATCACAACAATAGCACCTTCTTCACGCTGATAATAAAGACAAATGCATAATTCACAAGAGAAAATTTAGACTCCTCTCCATAAACTCAGACTACAGAAACAATTTAAATAGTCCAGATAAATAAAATCAGAATCTTCCCTTACCATGTCTTCTTTTACATATAACGGGAGAAAACAGGTTAAAATTGAAGCTAGTAAGAACTATATGACAATAATTTCAACACAGGACAATAACAAGCTTTACCTTATACTCTAATAGGTTCAATGACAGCATCACATCACCAACTACAATGCAATCTCCTCTAGTTTGCATATAACGTGCTAAGATTTGGCCACCTTATGCACATTCAAACTGTAGTTCGTTGGCAGTGTTTTCCGAGATGACCCACTTATAAAGCTGAACATTTTTATCGACACCAGCAAGCAATTTACCACTAAAAGCATTCAAGCAGTAAACGGCCCCTTTTGTCTGCATCTCAGATATCAGCTGAAACTTTCCATCTTTTACAGCAAGAACAAGTATTCTTCCCTGTATTTGATTTTGAAAATAAGCGAAGATGCAGGCAGGATATCAGAGTAGAGCAAACCGAAAAAAAAATGCATATTAGGCAGTTGTAAACTTACCTTTGTTGCTTCATTTTGCTGAGGAAAGACATGTGCTGTTCTGATGCAATAGTAGACATCATTATCATCTGAAAAAGAGCAACTAATTATGGAGCGGCCATGTTCAAATGTGTCAAGTGGGTAAGTTGATTTTAAATGGAAAGACTGGTCATCCAGTAAGTGGACAAAATGTTTTTCTGGATCTTCAGAACATAACTTCGATTTCGAACATAAAACAGCAAAAGTCGTGGTCTGCGCCTGATAACATATTTTATGTACATGCTCCCCGAGATGTATAGAGCGGTCAATGTAATACTTTCTTTTGTAGTCAAGGGTTCCAATAGCAAGATCACCGTTTTTTGCATATGCAAATCTATTCAACATACGAACAAAAGTTTAGTACAAAAAATTATAACGGATATTGCATCAAAATTTACAGAAATAGAAAAGGATAGATAAATAAACTATTCTTGTATGTCAATTGTCAAATTAAGAACGACCCACGTACCTATCTGGAAAAGCATGAGAGCTGTAAGGGCACATATGACTCACCTCCTTGAGATGCACACGACTAAAAAGTAATTCATTGCCACTACCATAAATCAGAATTGCCCTATAAGAAGATAGGGCTAATACATGCAAAGTTTTTTCAAATGAAAAAGCTTGTAGTGTAATAGGCCCTTCCCCAAGTGGGACTTTTTTCTTATCAGTTAACGCACCAGTACTTGCGTTCAACAGAAAGTATAAAAGATGGCCATCACCCTGGCCACATAGCAAGTAAGAAAGCTGCAAAATAAAAGGAAGAACACTATACATTAATAAAAAAAAAAATTGAACTTGAAAACTACAGTTAACTAATACAAATACAAAGAGGATGAAAGAATAGCAATATCAGCTTAATTGATATGTAAAAAGATATTATGGAACTTCAGAATAGTATTGATTTGTGTCTAAAAGCAGAGCACACCTTATAATATATCCACAATAAATACAATGAATGTTCAGGGATATGATAGAGCTCTGTTGTCAGAAGTGAAAAGCGGTCAAAGCAGACCTATCAATAGTAAAACAATAACTTGCACTAGTTGTATGTAATTGGTATTAGCGAACCATATCTTAACTTAGTGTTGCCACCCATGACATGGAAGAAAGCAAACCAGAAGGTTCAGCCAACAGCTTGGCTGAAGGGCACTTTCTTCCTACCATTTGTTGCAAATTGAAGGGCAAGAATTACAATTAATGGGTGAAGGTCGGTCAAGATCTACAATCAAAGCCCTTAGTGACTGAAATTTGCAAGGTGAACAACCATAGAATCGAACCACTACTAATACCATATAGAACTTCAGAATAGTATTCGTTTATGTGTGTCTGCAAGAAGAGCATGCCTTACGGTATTTATAATGTATTTACAATAAATTCAATGAATGCTCAAGGGTGTGAATCAGTATTCAGTAATCTATCCATTCAACTTCTCTTCACCACCAAACAGGAGAAGTTCACTGTCTCTCTACAACTTCTCTCTTCCTTCACTATCTCTTCACTATTTCTACCCTACCAAACAGAGTTAAAAGATAATAATATTTCTGATCCAGTATATAACCCACAATTGCTGACATGAATAAAACTCTAACTTACCCTATTATTGAACCACAAAAGAGAATCTCAGACTCAAACACTAACCAAGTAGAAGCAGAATTTTTAAAACAAAAACATATAAGGAAAACCTACCCCTTCAAAGGAACAAAGCAGAACAGATCGAGGTTGTATTTTTAGTTCCACCTTTTGGATTTCAGCAAGATTTGGAAGAGAATATATTGCAATACTCTGGTCAGTCTGAGTCCGCAACCCAACTGCTGCTAGATGTCTAGGCATGAGATTGAGTACTCCAGTTGGACCTCCTTTCTTTTCTGAAGTGCTCCATCTCCAATTTCTAAATAAACCAATTTATGACCATCTGTAGCCAACAAAATCTGTATCCAGGCGTGTACCAATGATGACGATACAGATGATAATGATCAGTACAAGTAGTAGTACTAAAAGTTTCATAAATCATGTCTAATAATTATTAACAACTTTTCAGGCGAACATGGTTTGTAATGTTTTCATAAGACCGCCCCTAGGAGAAGACAACTATTGTAATGTTGCATGCTCAAAAAAAATTCTTTTACAAGAGAATGAACAACTAGGAGATTAAAAAGTAGGATCAATAACACATGCCTAAAATCAAAGAAGACAGAAATAACAAGGAGATTAAAAAGTATAAGGCATTAAATCTCATTGCATATAAGATATGACAACTCCATGGAAATAGACCTTCAGCAGAAGAACGAAGTAAAGCCACAATAAATAAAATCCAAAACAAAACGGAGAAGTATATCAAATGTGAATGAACTCAATATTCCTTTGACTGTCTCTATTACCTTACAATTAAACCTAGGCAGCACCTATTAGCATTACATTCAACTTCAGTGATCTTGTGAGTTCAAAAATCAAAACTCATTCCATTTCTTCTAAATATAAATAGCAACTACAAGCTGAATAACTTAGAACAGATGTGACAATTAAGTGCAAGGAAATGCTCATGGATGACCGACTTTGAACATACCAACAGCTTTGATACATTAAAATCAAATGAGAAAAGAGAACCTCCCTCAAAACCCACGGGCTTAACATCTCAACCCAGGGTGACTATAATACATGCAGTTTCTTAATCCTTTTTTTTTTGTTTTGAAAAACTACAAGGAAATAAAATTACAACCTTGTCGGCAGCTACCTATAGGTTCCAGAATATGGAAAGCACTTGATCCAAAAAAGAGCACCTATAGTTTACATAATAACATATTGATGAAGCCTACGAATCAAACCTGGGTAGCATTAGCAGTAGCAACAGAATATGAATAGTCTGATGGTGCACTCAATTCATCTATGAGTTCTTTAGTTGCAAAACTCACCAATCTTACAGAGCTACAAGTAACCTGTCATGGTGGTTTATCAGCCAATGAAAGATTACTACAATGTGACAAATAAACAAAAAAAGCAAACTGAAAATTTTGGAAAAGGGGCCAGATGAACATTGATGTATAGCATCAACATTGAGGACTTCACTCAGATAAACTGTGAAGCAGCAAACAAAACACAATGCATTTACAAGAAGCTTCAAGAACATTAGCACAGATAAGAATAATTTTATTGTATATTGTTTCTTTAATTTCAATGAATTTTGTTTCTTGGTCTAATTTAGGTTCTCAGGTAATGACTTATCCATAACCTTTGTAATAGATCAACGAGAAATTTCTTCTATTAACCACACACATAAACTTCTCTTATTCACATAGAGAAATCTTATCAAAAACGTAGAAAATGAGCACAAGGGAATTTATTTTCAGTTGATACTTGATAAAGAATAATTCATTCGGGTGTTCTTAGTTTTGTGCCCATTTGTTTTATACAACTGTTCTGGTTTTACGCAGCACACATGCAGTTTTGCACATTTATGCTTAAAGTGCACATCTGCTTGGGATCATCTTGGGTTTGACTGTGCATTGGTGATTTGGTTGCACAGTTTTGGTCTATTTCAGCCCACATTTTGATTTAATTTTGTGCACTCATTTTCTACTCTTTCTATTTGCATCTGCCTGTGCACATCTCTGTCCGTTCCACCGCCTCTACTTATGTCTGTTTTGTTCTATTGATGCCCATTTCTCTTTGGTCCGGCTTGTGCATCATTGTGGTTCATTCTATACAATGAGAGTTTCCTATTACTGGATTTGATACAACCAAGAAAATTTCAGAAACTATCTAGCACACTGATACCTCTGCAGTTTGTCTATCACACTCATCGTCTGCTGGATCCTTGGTCTTGGACTCCGGACCTGCCGATAACTCTTCAAAAAGGTAATCATTCTACTAGAAACTCCCACCCCATTTATAACAAGCTTGACAGATATGATATATGTACCACCTTGAGGGGGTGAGGGCGTTGAGACTATTGAGGCTTTCCTTTCCCTGATTTCCTCTAATTAATTTAGATAGGTTAGGCTCTTATCACATCCTTATAATCACGGGGTCCTAATTATAATCTGATTGTAATTTTCTGTTATAAATACACAAGACTGAGGGTTAACTCTCAAGCATTCAGAACCAATATTTCAAGTATCGTTTAAGTTTTTACCTTACAAAATTATCATTGGTCAATTGA
>Ga0315913_1005964_pt1 | contig 14769 bp, 6 predicted proteins | sample MpolsnodulesMG_FD_207736 | JGI IMG/M metagenome (GOLD analysis project Ga0315913, IMG submission 207736) | Medicago polymorpha root nodule microbial communities from Los Angeles, California, United States - small nodules | ecosystem: Host-associated > Plants > Roots > Nodule | place: USA... | reverse complement strand
TATAATTTTTATCATGTCGATAGCAAGTGTGCACCAAACGCATGATAGGATAAAATAATGCTATCATCTTTTTTATCAAGTGTGCACCAAACGCATGATAGGATAAATGTTTATCCTGTCACTATCATATCCTATCCTTATCCAGCTTCTTATCCTATCCTGTCTCTATCCTATCTTGCGCACCAAACGGGCCGGGAATACGATATGCGTGAGGTTTTGGTTAATTATTTAATCTTGACCATTAATTTAATCTAATAGATGTGATTAAAAGTTCTTATTTCTCATAATAGATATTAGTTCTCACCATATACGCTCCCTATATATATATATATATAAGTATGTGGTTTGTGGTTCTGCCAATGAATTTTCAATTCTATAAACGTTATATATCCACATAGGTATAAGAATAGTAATTACTTATAGGAATATAGCCTATTAAAAGAGTGTAATTACATTTAATCAAAATCGATAAATGTTCTACGACATTCAATTAATCCAAGTTTTAGCAAAAGTGTGACTATGAAAATCCATAAAAAAAAATAGAAAATTCAAGAATCTCCAAATTAGATTAACATAGACACTTAGTTTAAAGAAAGAACAAAGATGTGGATTAATGTGGTCACTAGAATGTCTATAATGAACGAACATTTATGATTATCTCAGTTTATAAGTACTTCAAGAACACAATATCATACTCAATAACAATATCATACTCGATAGGAGTATTGATGTTGTACATTGTACTTATTATTTATGACCTTATAAAATGTGGAATGTTGGTAAAAGAGAAGCACAATTTATATATTTGCATACTAAGAAGTTATTGTGCATATTCCAACAAAATTGACTTAAGCATCCAATTACGATGCTTATTGAGATTAAAGAATTTTAATATATATCTCAATATTATAGAATGAGACTAAAGTTTAAAGTCTCTTAATGTGCACAAGAGTATATGACAATGACGAGAACTTTAAATAGCATGTATATAAAATTGTGTACACATTTCTCTTGATCTCACATATATATAAACTGGAGTGAGATTTCTCATTTTAGCTCATAGTATATAGTCTTGTGTACACACTCCCACTTATCCCACATATATAAACAAAAGTAAGTGGGATTCTAAGTGATCACTTATATATAGAAATATTTTAATAATTTAATATTCGCCAGTGAGATACTTTATTACTAGTGCAAGATTATCAACATAAGTGGTTATATAATTTTAACTAATACAGTTTCATGAAATCAACCACATATTTTGCACATGAGTATTATATAATTATTAACACAAGTGATAACTCAGAGATATTATGAAACCTCATGAATATATAATTTATCAATGACAGATATTATCAAGAATTGAGTTTCTAGTTAACCACATATTCTGCATTTAGAATTAAAGAGATTAACGTAAATTTTCATTTAAGAATTTTGTAACACAAAATCTCCTTTCCAGAATTTAAGTTTTCAAAGAATTTTATAAATGTAGTAGCCTTTACATGATAGAGGATGATGATTATATAAAATGTTTATCATCATATGAGTGGATAAAGTATCTAGTCTTATAAAATAGGATATGAGAGTCATATGTACAATTTTAATAACTCACTCAAAACTCAAATGCTACAATTATAATTACACACATTTGATAAAAGATTAGGTTACACGCCGCGGAAATTGACGAGACTTATATTTTATTATTATTGAGGATATAAGAGAAAATGGTTATAGACTTCCATAAACATTAAAGAATATCAATAATATAAAATATGTCAAAATATAATGAAAATAGTAAAATTAAATATCTCAAATATACCATTTATAATTATTTAGAATAATGGTATCAATAATTTTTTCAAAGCCTTTACTAAAAATTTTATTGTTACTATCATTCAAAAAGAAAAGAAACAAGAATATAAATCATAGTTTTAAAAACCGGACCGGTGATCGACTCGGTAAGGGTACTGGGTCACTGAGTCATTGGTCGAACCATTGAGTCACTGGTCGAACCGCATGACTGAACCGGATTGAATCGGATGACTCGGTTATATGACTCGGTCTTTATAAATTTTTTTTTTACACTAAATAAAATCATCTTCATAGATGCCCCTTGAATTCAACTGCATATTTTGTTTTTGAGATAGAGTACTTATTCAAATAAATATTAAGAAAATATTTCACTTCACATCTACAATACAAATAAAAACAAGTGTGTGAAAAAAATAGTTGTAATCAAGAAAAATATTTATGATTGTTTTTATAAGTAAAATGTTTATGAAATTATTTTATATTGTATAATTATTTTTAATGACGAATTATATTTGAGGTCACCATTTAAATGATTTATATATGTATTTCTATTCCAAGATATGTTTATTAGTGGGTGGTTTTTGGTTAGGTTCAACAAAGATATATTCATTATATATAATTTATTTGAAGTAATTACTGTGCATAAGGTTCTCATTGGTGCAATGGCTTGGTGTTTCTCCTGTAGGCTAGCTGTCACGTGTTCAACACCCTCCCATGCCATTTTTTACAAAAATTTATTTAATTAAAATTATGCTGCACATCAAACCGGTCCGGTTTTCAAACACTGCCGGTTCACCGGTTTTCACCGGTTTAGACCGAGTCGCACCGGTTCATACCTGTTCGAATGCATGGCCGATCCGCTAGTTGACTCAAACCGGTCACCCCACCGGTTCCCGGTCGGACCGGTCCAACCGGCCGAGCCGGTCCGGTTTTCAAAACTATGGTTGTACGCGTTAATCTTTGGAGGAGAAAGAGTGGACTTTTTCTTCCATTGACCCATGGGATCCACCTATTTTGTATTTTACGTGTGCTGATTTTTTTATCATTTGAAGGGGGTGGGCTTTGGGCCTTTTTCAGATCTGTTGATGCTTTTTGCTCACTCTTTTTCAGATCTGCACCCCCCTTTTTTATGTTTATTTATTTTTATTTTTCATTTTTTTACTCCATTCTCTTCATTTATTTCTTTTTATTGTTACTTTTATTTTTTAGCATATTTATTTAATAGTTAAGATCATCTCATGCATTTTTTATTTTGTTATTTATTTGCTTCTTTTAGTTTATTTATTGTTATTTACTCATGCATTTTTTTCTTTTTATTTATTTAATTTAGTGTTATTATCTCATGCATTTTTTCCCTTTTTTTAATTATTTGCTTTATTTAGCTTATTTAGTGTTATTATCTCATGCATTTTTTCCTTTTTTTAATTATTTGCTTTATTTAGCTTATTTAGTGTTATTATCTCATGCATTTCTTTTCCCTTTTTTATCTATTTACTTTATTTTAGTTTATTTAGTGTTAATATCATCTCATATTTATTTCTTTTACTTATTATGTTTTAGAATGTATTTAGGGACAAATGTAAATATAAATGAGAATATTGCATTGCATGCATATTTATTTATTCCGCTTTTACGTATAAAGAAAAAAATGAAAAAAAAAAAATAGTAGTCTAGTTTTAATCCAAGGAAAAGGGGATTTTCATTTTGATCTAACGTCATTATGAAAAATCTTTTGCGCTTTATTTTATTTTGTCACGCTTTATTTTTAGACTTTAAGTAGAAAAAACATAAAATCAAAAAACATTCAAATAATAAAAAATCTCACAAAAAAATTTCTTTTCTAGACAAACCTTGATTTTCAATCAAGTGAGTTTCCCATTTTCATTTTCTTAACAAAAACTTCAATCAATTTAATTATATTAGACTTTATTTCTTCAATTAAAATCAATCAAATTCAGTTTATTTTTGTGCCACTTTGGCTTTTTATCTTTAAAACCATTTTCAAAAATTAAAATCAATCAAATAAATCACTTAGCTTTTTACCCCAAACTACATGATTTTGATCCCGCTCGGGTACGTAGGCAAAAGACTTTGTCTTTCCAAATCAACAAAATACAAAAAACATTTTCTTTTTATTTTTATTTTTTAGGATGCAGCCCTAAATATATTCAAAACAAAGAAACAAGAAACAAAACGACAAAAGGAATGATCGGGGACATAAAACCAAAACCCTCAATAGAGCTTAGCAAAACCTAAAATTAGGAAAACCTGTCTTATTCCTTACAAATTCAACATTAACCTGAGAAGGTACATTGTTGAACCAAGAATAAGAAGGCAGTGTTAAACCTAAGTTTGCAAGTTGATTTGCACAATGATTACCCTCTCTATATATGTGAGAAACATTGAAATTAAACATAGATAAAATGAAAAGACAATTATTTACATTAACAAGCAAATCACATTTAATTTTAGCACAAAAATAAATAAAAGCAAGAGGTTCCTATAGAATACTATAAACGTTTAGGGTGCTAATACCTTCCCTTTGCAAAACCAACCCCCGAACCTTTAATCTCTAAAAATATAGGGTTTACTCGATCTCTTCCCCTTTTCTTTGGAAAAAATAAAAGCTCGGTAGTGAATTAAAAAATTGTGAGTCAAAGCTAATCATTAGCTTGATATCCGAAAATCACCGCAACAAAGGGCAAATATGGGATTTACAACTTGTTATTAATATTTTTTTATTTCAGCTCTTTCTCACAATTCAACTTTAGGAACCCCTCTCTTTCCTAGGCTCAATGGTATGCATTCAACTCTTCAAGCTGCACCACCACCGTCATCACAACTTGCACATCCTCCTCTGCCATAATCCTTGAATTCGGTCCTTAATCAACCCCCGTCAACAACAACTTGGTCCTTCATATGTCTGTCTATTAACAACTGCATGTCGGGCAATTTCTGGAAATCAATTTGATGTTAAACTCTTCAATATTGTTATATCTTTTTGTATGTTCGAATCAGAGTATTAGGTGTAAATTAGAACAATAAAAATACACTGATGAAAGGTATGGGTGAGAAACCCCATTTTCTCTTTCCTGCACCAGTATATGCCTTTGATTGAGGGAGGAGAGCTTTTTTGTTTTACGAGAAGGAAGATAAGAGCTAGAATAATAAAAAATAATAATAAATTGTGTATTATTACATTCTTGCCCTTGAGTTTAATTTGTTTTAAAAAAAGGCAAGTTGGGGTTTTTTGTCCATAACAAAAGGTGTTCAATGCTAAAGCACACCATCATATAATTTAGTGGGTGTTTTTATAGCATTACCCTTTATCTATAAACATAGATACTCAGATACTCTAGGGGTCATAAAACAAGAATGAAAACCATACTTGTTTATGTCAAATTTCAGCTAAAATTACTTTTAAGTGATTTCTTCTTTTATCTAATACACGAGAGTAATTGATAAATATTTATTATGTAAAACATCATCAATCGATAAATTTGGTGTGGGAGTGCAATTCATGTTAAGGTTTTTCGAAGCATCTGGGAGGGAATTTCCCAATTTATCCAGTTGCATATTGTTTACATAAACTAGTGGGGCAAATGAGAATTAAAGTTTAGTATGTTCACACATGGTTTGGAACTTAATTATAGAACCATCTTCATCCTCATCTTGTTCATGTTTTTGTAACGTTCTAAAAAAAAAGGTCTAACAACATTAAGTAATAGTATTTATTATAAGTTCAGATTAAAAATAAAACCTTAGTTGCATTTATTGTTGCATATAAACGTAATATAACAATTACACAACCCTGGCAAAAAAAATATTGGAAAAACCATGCTTCTTCTAATTATATATAACATAGAAATCATTTATTTCATTTATCCAAGACGAAGTACAATATCATTCATAAGAACATAACAACAATTAACAATAATATTACAATATAGGATTACAAATTAATCCATTTGTATTTATTCAATGTTGATATTTAGGACATAGGTCTGATTAATGATTGGGAATCATTGATAAATTTTGTTTCGGTAACCTTGGGGGGAGAAGTGGTGCGGGCGTAGCCGGTGTAAAAGGACACCTACCGAACAAGCATAAAACAGGACATATCCTTCCACAACCTCCACAATTAAAAGGGCTAATATTTATGTCTGAACATATACCATTACAACATTGAAAATTTCCAACTAATGGACAAATAATCCCACAAAACCCACAATTATTCACATCACTCATAACATCGACACATCGATTTCCACAACATACCATTCTTGGTGGAATTTCTCCTGTGCTACATATCCATGGCCTCGTACTACAATCAGGAGACACTTGATCGACACCAATTGCTTCTACAAGAACACTTTTGTTGGTGGAACTTTTGGTTATCTCATCACTTGGAATTGGTGAAGTTGAGTATCCCTCTAGTTTAATGAGAAAAACTAGAAGCAATGTCAGAATTATTACAAATTGGGTTACAAGGGTACTCATTATGAATAGTTATGAGAATGATATGATTTGGAAGCCTATATATATAGCAACCTATGTGACATGAACCTTGCTTATGTAACAAGCTTTGAAGAAACATTTTTGTTCTTACAAGTAAGATATGATAACTTTGATTTCGTGATATAGATGGTTGAATTAAAGAGATGAAGAATGCTAAAAGTAAGGTAGCTAGCGTATTGGCATAATCTAGGGAGTGGTATACTTGTATTTTTCTTTTTCTTCCCCTGTATCTGGCTTTGTTACATGTATTTTTCTTGCCTTCCCCATTACACTTTGTTATGGGTACACGTTTTTTCTTTAAAATTTAGTGTGTGGAATAAAAACGGTTGTATACTTCATGTAATGCACTTTGTGAATCTTCTGTAAAATTCTCAATCATCATTTTGTCTCTAAATACGCTAAAGAAAAATATTGTGGAGACTAAAAAGTTTTATCTTTTTTTATGGACTAAAACAAAAATCTAAATATTTATAGAGGTAATTTATTTAATTAACCCAAACATAAATTGGTGTTACAACAATAAATTATTGCATTTGCATTTAATGTGACTGAACATGTAATTTGTGTTAAAATTTAAAACATACACAAACAAAGACACAAGGTGGAATATTGCATGAAGAGTTAATTAAGTATTTAATAATGAAGTGTCAATAAATCTTAAACATAAGGCAATATACTAGCGTAAATTGAAAAGGAATTCTCACAATGCACATGATAATTTCATTCTCTTTCGGAAAGATGAACATTGTCTTGGAAAATTATTAATGAAGTTATCATGAACCTTGAGGCATTTATCGTTTTGTTTACAAAACATGTTATCAAATCATTTATGCCAATGTTAATCTATATACTCATATTTTATTTTAACTTCTTCGATACACAATTTGTTTTAAGTAAAAGGAATTTATCTTAAGACAAAAGTTGTATGAAAATTAGGAGGAAAATTAATTTAAATTAGGCCTTTTGTGTAAAATGTTGCATAGAGTTAATTTACCAACTCAATATTAAAGAGATGAATAATGCTAAAAGTAAAATAGCTAGCATAGTTGCATAATTTAGGTAATGATATACTTGTATTTTGCTTTTCCTTCCCCTACATGTGGCTTTAATGCATGTATTTTACTTGCCTTCCGCATTACACCTAGTTATGTGTAGAAGTTTTTTCTATAAAATTTGGTAACTGGAATAAAAATGGTTGTATATATGGTGTTATGCTCTTTGTGAATCTTCTGTAAAATTTTCCGTCACCATTATTTGTCTCTAAATATGTTGAAGAAAAATATTACAGGACTAAAAGTTTGATCTTTTGGTATGAACTAAAATAAGATTCTAAATATTTATATTGGTCATTTATTTAATTAACACAAATATAAATTGGAGTTACAAAAAAAATATTATTGCTTTTGCATTTACTGTGCCTGGACATGAATTTTATGCTAAAACTTAAAACATACACAAACAAAGACACAAGGTGGAATATTGCATGGTGAGTTAATTAAGTGTTCAATAATAAATTGGAAAATTTTTTTAAGCATAAGGTGACATTCTAGAGTAAATTGGAAAGGATTTTTCTCATGTCATGTGATAATTTTATTGTCTTTCAGAAAGATGATTACTATCTTGAAAAATTCTTAATAAAGTTATCATCAACCTTAATGTAGTTAAGGTTTTGTTTACACAACATGCTATCAACTCACTTATGCCAATGTTAATCTAAATACTTATACTTGATTTTAATTTTTTTTAATACGCAATTTTGCTTTTAAGAAAAAGGAATTTATCTTGAGACAAAAGTTGTATGAAAATTATGAAATTAATTAATTAAAATTAGACCTTTGATGTATAAAGTTGCAGGAAAAGTTAGTTTACCAACTCAATATTAAAGGGATGAAATGCTAAAAGTAAGGTAGTTAGCGTAGTGACATAATTTAGGTACTCGTATACTTGTTTTTTCTTTACCTTTTCCATTACACCTTGTTATGGGTACATTTGTTTTCTTTAAAATTTGGTATGTGGAATAAAAATGGTTGCATACTTGGTGTTATGCTCTTTGTGAATCTTCTGCAAAATTTTCCGTCGTCATTTTTTTCCTATAAATACAATAAACAAGAAAAATATTACAGGGACTAAAAAGTTTGATCTTTTGGTATGGACTAAAACAAAATTCTAAATATTTATAGTGGGCATTTACTTAACTAGCCCAAATATAAATTGGATCCACAAGAAGAAATTATTACTTTTGCGTTTAATGTGATTGGACATGTATTTTTTGCTAAACCTTAAAACATACACAAATAAAAACACAAGGTTGAATATTGCATTGTCACATGACCCATTAAGTATTTAATAATGAAGTGACAATAAATCATAAACCTAAGGTAACATACTAGCGTAAATTGGAAAGGAATTCTTTTATGTCACGTTATAAATTTGTTGTCTTTTGGAAAGATGCTAAACTATCTTGGAAAATTCTTAATTAATTTATCATGAATATTGAGGCATTTATCGTTTTGTTTACACAACAAGCTATCAAATCATTTATTCCAATGTTAAGCTAAATAGTCATATTTGATTTTAACTTCTTCAATACAAAATTTATTTTTTAAAGAAAAAAATAAATCTTGAGACAAAAGTTGTATGAAAGTTAGGAGAAAAATTCAATAAAATTAGACCTTTTGTGTAAAAAGTTGCATGAAGAGTAAGTTTCCCAACTCAATTTAAAGTGATTAAGAATGCTAAAAGTAACGTAGCTAGCGTAGTGCCATAATATATGTAGTTGTATACTTGTATTTTTCTTTAACTTCCCTGGTATGTGGCTTTAATATATGTATTTTTTTCTTGCCTTCCCCATCACACCTTGTTATGGGTACACATGTTTTTTCTTTTTCTTTTTTTAAATTTGGTATGTGGAATAAAAATGGTTGTATATTAGGTGTTATGATCTTTGTGAATCTTCTTTAAAAATTTCCGTCATCCTTTTTTATTTTATCTAAATACGCAAAAGAAAAATATTAGTTGGGCTAAAAAGTTTGATCTTTTGGTATGTACTAAAAATTTCTAAATATTTATAGTGGTCATTTATTTAATTAACCCAAATATAAATTGGAGTTACAACAATATATTATTGTTTTTGCATTTATTGTGACTGGACATGTATTTTGTGTTAAAACTTAAAACATACAATAACAAAGACACAAGTTGGGAAATTACATGGTGAGTTAATTAAGTATTTAATAATAAAGTGGCAAAAAACTCGAAGCATAAGGTAACATACTAGTGTAAACTGGAAAGAATTTTTCTCATTCATGTGATAATTTTATTGTCTTTCGAAAATATGACTATCTTGGAAAATTCTTAATAAAGTTATCATGACCCTTGAGGTATTTATCGTTTTGCCTACAAAACATGCTACCAATTCATTTATGCCAAGTTTTTATCTAAATACACATATTTAATTTTAACTACTTGAATACACAATATTTTTTTAAGGAAAACGAATTTATCTTGAGACAAAAGTTGTATCAAAATTATGAGAAAATTCATTAACTAGACGTTTTGTGTAATAAGTTGCATGGAGAGTTTCAATTTTTATCTGTTTGCAACAGAGCAAGTTTACCTGTTTTGATTGCAGAAAAGTAAACAACAGTTAAGATTCTTTGTATCCCCTCTATTTATATTGTTGGATATTAAATAACAATCGTGTCCCGTTTATTTATCTTAGGTAGACTATACAAATGATGATGTCGTTGGGACGTGACTAACCTAGAAGGTTGGAAACTGCACCTGCTGATCACACGGTGATCCTTATGTGAGGGGTCTATAAATCTTGGTTAACTAGGTCTATCTCTCCTAATTCTGGTTGCACATGGTGATCACACGGTGATCCTTACGTGTGGGGTCTTACCGTCTCTAAGGTAATTGAAAGCATAGACCTACTCAACCATGTTGTAAATCAAATCAACAACCTTAAGAAAGCATGTTGTCCTAATTCAATCACAAACTAAACATTTATATGTGTACAATGCTACATGTCTTCTGATTGGAATTGTTAATGTTTAAACTTATTGTATTTTTTATGTGTACAGTAGTTATAACAGAGGACATTCAGGTTAGGAAGCTTGTATGGCAAATATGCAGAAAGTTCTAGCTGTTAGTAATAAACTTATCATTAGGAAAAGAAATTTGGTGCATGACACTCTAGCTAAAAGATAATATCAATGTTGCAAACTTTATTTTTTATTTTTCTTCATTCCTCAATTTTTCAGTAGTGATTTTAAATTTATATATGGTATTGTGATATGTTTTAATGTTACAATTAACCGACTTGAGTATTTCAGAGATACAACTGGAAATGTGGAATGAATTTATCATTTTCTTATTTATATTTGCTTGAAATGTTATACGTAATTATTCCATTTCATATGCTACAAATAATCCATTTATTTTTGCTATAGTGATCTATAACTATTATTCTGAAAGAGGAATGCAAAAATAATTAATTGAACCAGGAGTTTGCACATATCAAAGTGTAACATATTTAAAAGAGAAATATTGTTCCATCCTTAATATTTTGTTATCATTATATCATCAAAATCATTTAGGTGTTAGAACCAGAGGTCAAAACCGCAATGTATGTTAAAAAGGCTGATTTTTCTGGTTATAACCAATTTATTATTGACAAATGGCATTCTTTTGCGATGGATGGTTGTGGAGGGTATGTGCTTAAAGAGAAGCATAACTTAATAAGAGACATCTTGAAGATATTGCATCAAGCTCATTCGCAGAATTTGGATTGAAGATTGAAAGGTGTGACGATTGTATTTCGGTTTTAAATATCAAAGTAGAGGATGATGATTTTTTGGATAAGGAAGTGAAGCTACACTTTGTTTCATCAATTTTTTTTATTTTTTATGTAGCACAGACAATAGTATGCAGAGGCAGACATCTAACAGAAAGAGGTCAAATTCATCATTACATACCCGTTTAGTTTCTAGTTTCTTAAGAACATTATTCAACTATCCTATGGAGAAGAGGCAAAAATTAGATAAAGAAAAATGATATAAAGAAAGTGAGAAAGAAGAGGAAAGTGAAAGAAAAAATAAATAAATGAGGAAAGAAAATGCAATTTTAAAATGTAATGAAAATCTGAGAGAATTATATTATTGTAGATTATTTTTAAAGGACAATATTTTTGAAAAATTAAGTCCCTATGAAAGATGAACAAAAAAAAACAAGACTAAAACAATATAGTGAAGGCGGATGTATATGGGTAAAACACCCAAAAGAAAACCTATATACCTCGTATATCAAATATAAAATCCGAAAAAACTACCAAGAGGCACCACCCAACAGAGGGTTACCACCAAAGCTAATAAAACGCAACACCAAAAACAAAATCAAACCGTCACATAGCAACATAAACAAATCTTGTCCCCAAATCCGCAAAATCCATCATAAGTGGCCGCAAAAACAACTCCAAACACCTACGGCCGACTGCTCGCACCAAAACTCCCTAACTACAACTAAAATAAAAAGCAAATCAACACCAAAAAACCGCGGAAAAACTTATAGACCCACACCACACTAGTATCCCTCCCAAGAACCTCCACCCAAAAAAATTACCTTCGAAAGAACTACAAACACAGTCAAATAAAAATTAGTTTACATTCAAATTATTTTTAGCTGTAGTCAATTTTACACAATCAATTTATTCAAAAACCTATTTTTTTCACCACAAAAACAAAATACACAATGTTGAACACACTAAAAAAATTTGGAGTCACAACGAGAGATTATTTTCTTTCCGTTAAACGTGACTTGGGATGTACGATGGGTTAAAATTTATAAAACACACACAAAAATAAACAATAGGTGGAGTGTTGCAAGGTGAGCTTTTTTTCTTTCAGTATCTTAATATAGAGGTGATAATTGATCATAAATCCTAATTAATAAGGTAAGTGATGGTCGGATTAGGCAAGTATATGAAATCGCTTACTAGGTAATAAAATGAGATTGTCGTTTCATCTAAACAATTCACGTTACTTATTTCGGAACAAAATAAAATAAAAGAGATAAGAGTATATAGTTTTGCAATTTAATCTTTTTGCAACAGAGCAAAGTTACCTGTTTAATTGCAGAATGTTAGCGGTGGTTATGATTCTTTGAATCCCCTATATTTATTTGTTGGAATTTATTAACAGTCAAGTCAAGTTCAATTAGTCTAAGTAGACTATCTAAGTGATAAGTTCGTCGTGATGTGATAACCTAATCAGTTTGTCAAGTTGCACCTGTTGGCCGCGGGGTCTTACTCTCTCGGTCGATTTTGGTCTATCCCTCCGCCTCTTAAGTTGCACCTTCTAGTCACACGTGATCCTTACATGTGGGGTCTTACTCCCTTAAGGGTAACTGAAACATAAAATTAAAATGGAGTTCCTAGATTTCGAAAGGTATGAACCTCAGAAGTACATAGCACACTCTCCCTCTTAGTAGTTCTACAAATGGGCAGCCCTATCAACGTCTACCTTACCAAGGTTCGAGGAGAATGAAGTTACTGGGCTGAGTTACATTGTAAAGTCACTTGTTTCCTTAATTCTTAACTAGTTACTACCTGATTTCAGCAAATGTTCACGAATATTAGGTATGTCTCCTCCCTAAGTAGTTACTATCAAGGTACGCTCGCTTTCGGATTGTTTCGCTAGTTACTAACTAATTAATTCCTGGTTAGACATATATAAATACCAAGATATGAATATCATTATTAGGCCATGTCACTACCTAAGTGCCTAAATCAGGGTTATGCTTCAGATGAGATAAATCTTACGCATTATGGTAAAACTAAATAACGAACAAAAAATAACTAAATAAAAGACTTTAAATTAAATAACTATCTGACAAACAAAAAAAGGTTCATCTTAGAACCTAGCCCGAAATATTTAGTTACCCATGGTAACTAAAAACAAATTACAAAAGAAATAAAACATACCTTAGAAAAACCTTGAGTGAGGAGAGAGACTCCTCCCTTGAAGCTCATAATGTTTTCCTTCCTCTTGAACCGATTTTTTCTGAATGAGAAATTGTGAATGAGAAAGGCGGTATTTATAGTGAGAGTTTTCACCTGAAATTGGGCTAAAATCGCAGACTTTTTGCACCAAAAAGTCAGAAAATATCACATAGGGCCGCAAGGCACATGCACAAGATGCCTAGGGCCATGAGCCAAGCGCATGTGAGTGTTAGAACAGGCATCAAGAGCCTACTTTCATGCACCAGGAGCCCCAGTGTAAATTCCTGGGTGCCCCCATCTGTGCGCCTAGGCGCATGTAAGTGCTACAGGTGCTTAAATCGCCTGTTTCTTCGCTTTTCGGGTGTTTGCGTCTATTTAAGATGTTTTGGAACTTGGGAACATACTTCCTCCTTCTTTAATGAATTTTGAAGCCTTTTGAATATTTATTCTTCACCTTCCCAATGGCTTCACAAATCTTCAGATGTCTTGCTTTGCCGATATGCATGAATTTTTTCGTGAATTTACAACAAAACACCCTAAAACTGCTATGTTTTGGTAAGAATAGAATTACAAACTCAAATATAGAAAACATTACTAATGTCCCGAAATCATAAGCAATTGTTCTAATACACCTCTCTTCTGCTTGTAAAACCTACTGAAAAATAACTGAAAAATATGCTAAGAATAACGTAAGATGACATGTCATCACAATCCAAAACTTAAATTGTTGCTTGTCCTCAAGTAACGAAAGAAGATGGAATTTTATTCTTTGCATTTTATCAGGAAAAACATACATTTCTGAAGAGGTGCTCAGATCTTCATCAAATCATTTGCCCACTTCAGTCGTCACATGAATGTACCTTGCTGTAAATTTGAAACAATTCTAAACAGACAGTCAAAATCAGATTATTTACACACTTAGAGGACTTTGAGGGTTATAACTTGGCTTAGGTTAAGGGTGAATATATTTGGGAAATTAGGCCAACAAAAGAACTTCGTGTTAGTTTACTAACCTAGGGATTCCTACTAAATCATGAATGTGATGCCAACCTTTCCTTCCTCAATTCAAACAAGATGGGTAAAACAGTAGAACTATTTGTCTTTTTTATTTTTGATAGAAACATACTTTTTTTAAGAGACCATTTTTTCTGGTTCCTGATTTTTTTTTTCTTTCTATTTTTCTATTTTTTTGTGTGTAGATCCATGGTCATCTACATTTTTTTCTTTTTCTGACAAATGTGTTCTACTGTTACCTCACCCCAAACCTAAAATGTTTCTAATTCAAAGAGCAACCCCAAACTTAGTTTCAAAGCATGTGCAACCATAATAATACCTATCTAACTCCAAGTGAATTCAAACAGTGCGCATTTAGAGTGTATGACTGTGACATGATTCGTTACAAATAAAGAAAGAAATTCATCTAGAGGCTCAAAGTG
>Ga0315913_1005960_pt1 | contig 14776 bp, 9 predicted proteins | sample MpolsnodulesMG_FD_207736 | JGI IMG/M metagenome (GOLD analysis project Ga0315913, IMG submission 207736) | Medicago polymorpha root nodule microbial communities from Los Angeles, California, United States - small nodules | ecosystem: Host-associated > Plants > Roots > Nodule | place: USA... | reverse complement strand
ATATATGATACATACAATATAATATAGATGGACGTTGATTGCTGCAAGACTTCAGGGTAGAACAGCTAATGATGTGAAAAACTATTGGAACGCCCATTTGAGGAATAAGGTTGTTTCAGGAGCAAAAGAAAAGAAAGAAAAAGAGAAACCTAAGGAAATCATTAAAGCTCATGAAGTTATTAAACCTCGTCCACTAACTTTTTCAACTCATTCACCTTGGTTGAATGGGAAACATAATTTTGTAACACATCCAATATTAGGTAATGTTCCTAGATATCATGATGCCTCATCAGACACTATGGTTCCCGATCAAATTGGTAGAGATTGTGCTTCTGATTCACAACCAAATCTAGGTAATGCCTCAATATTATGTGTGCAATGTGGTTGCTCTTCGTTACAAGAGCAGAATTATAAGGTTTTCAAATGGTTATGACTCTTTTTGGGATTCCAAAGTCCAAACCACTGTGATTTTGATTCACTTTAGGATCTTTAGTTACTAGTTAGTTGTGTAATATTCTTAGTTATGCGTTGAAGCTCTAAGAATAAGGTCTTTTATTATTTTATTTTATTTTTCAATAAAAATGGTTTGGATAAATAATTATTATGTAACAAAATAAAGAGCAATGAATTGCAATTGAGATGAATGGAAACAGTGATTCTACGTTATATTTCATGGTTTGAGTATTTTATGAGGAAATATAACAAAATTTGAATAGAAATTAAATGAAGATCATTTTTTAATATATCCAACCTATAGAATATTACTATATCGTATACATGTGTGATGCACATATGAGTTTATTAAAAGAATAAATGGTAATAAAATTTGTTCCTATACAATGAACATAGTACCTGCAAAGATAGTATGATGTAATACAAGGTGTAAAATAGGTTGTAAAACATGGTTTAAGTAAGATATGAAGTGTTGTTTCAATGCATTGAATATACAATTTTCAAGATTTTATTTTTCTTTGGACTTCTAAACAAGACACTTGTTAGCATTCCTCTTAATTGAGTATGGCTTTTGGTTTGCGCGTTGTGAATCAATATGTAACTATAATCGATTATTTTTTTAGCATGGGACTCTTAAACTCATCCTGTTAAACTAGCCCCCCAAAACCCTTAAATAGTTTACAGATAATAGGTCTATCAGTTCGAACTTAAAAAATAAAATTTACACCGATATGAAAATGGAATCATGATTTAAGGTTAAGAAACAATGGCGAGAGAAATCATCCAAACAGAAGAACCAAGTCAAAACAAACCAAACAAAAAGAGAAACATCAAAATAGAAGAGTCAATGAAGAGAGACGCAATCAATCAGAAAAATCAATAGAGAGAATTGCAATAAATCAGAAGAATCAATAAGGAGAACACTACAAGAAAACTGCATTTTAGTGTCGGCCAAATACCCATTCTAGTAGGGTAAAAACGGACGCTAACAATGATTTAGCGTCAGACTAATGTTGGGTCGAGTGCAAGCTAAAAAGTTGAAGCTACTGGGTAGCGTCGGTTTTGTGGATCCGAGGCTAATTTAAGGTCGGGTCGACCGAGTTTAAGTCCAACTCTAATCTCATTCGACGCTAAATTAGGCACATTCTAAAAAGTCAACTGAATCACTTAGAGTCGGATGAACCGACTCTAAAGTCAAAATTAGAATAACCAACTAAATCCTTTAGATTCGGCTACACCGACGCTAAATTTAACATTTGGAAAAAAATGTACTACAAATTAGGCGTATCAGAAGCTAAACTATATTTTTTTTTTATTGCCCCTAGTCCTGCTCCTACTAACGAATTTTGCACCAAAAACTAAGAAACAAGAACAACACGTCGAATTAACAATAAAGTCATAATGCATTTACATAACAAACATGTTCAGAATAATGGTCATTCCAATAATACAAATTAGTCTAAAACTACCAACAATCAAAGTTGCAACTACAAGATCATGCCCCCAAACAAGTCGTAATATGTTAGGATAAACATGTTCAGAGTAACAAAGTCATTCTATACTTCAAATTAATTTAAAACTACATAACAAGAATGTAATAACTATATGATTGGTCGTCTAAATCATCATCATATATGTGAAGGAGGATGGGAGGCACTACATCATCCTGCTGCTGAAAAATTCTCCATAGCTGAAATGATATGAAACGAAAAGTTCAATTATGTTTATTGAATGAATATTAACAAGGCATGATATGAGGCTTCAATATTACAGGGACCACTTGCATGAATTAATCAAAGTTTTAGTCCCTATATCCCTAACAACTGCTAAGAGTTGAATCACTACATATTTATCACCAACTTACTTATCCAATCAAAAGAATCAATAGGGAGAAATGCAATAAATCAAAAGAATCAATAAAGAGAAGCACAGTCAATCAGAAGAACCAATAGGGAGAAGTTCAATAAATCAGAAGAATCAATATGGAAAAATGCAATAAATCAGATGAATCCATAAGGAAAAGTCAATCAATCAGAAGAACCAATAGAGAGAAAGCAATCAATCATAAGAATCAATATAGGAAGAAGTGCAATCAATCAAAATAATCAATAGGAAGAAGTGCAATCAATCAGAAGAACCAATATGGATAAGTGCAATCAATCAGAAGAATCAAGAAGAAAGAGTACAATCAATCAGAAGAATTAATAGGGACTTAAGCTAGTAGTTTGTGTATGTGTGTTCTCTTGTAACCTTTTGTAATGTTAAGTTATTTATATTCTATTATTGTGTAACTCGTGCGATGCACGGACAACACAATCGTTGATCAATAACGCCAAGGTTCACGGTAAGATGTGAACAGTGACTATGACAACATTGGACACAGTAATATTCAGTTATGCTACATAAGACGACATAAGTTTGTTATTGATATACAATTACGCTACAGTTTAAGATAATCATGCTAATGGGGTACAAAATATACGAAGGTGTACGCCACATATTAAACAACTCGACATGGGTAAATAAATAGAAGTAGATGAAATCACATAACACAAACACACGAACTCTGAAAATATAAACACAAAAATTATGAAGACGATATCAATAACCCATGAGAAAGCAATAAAAAAAGGTGACTTAAAGTTACAAACAACACTCAACACCAATACCATACAAAAGATAGCACAACTAAAAAGCAAAGTCATTATCATATTGATTAGGTATGAAAGATTTCTTCTTCAAAAGACAACGCAATTAAAAAGCTAACAGGACATTGGCACTTTGAACAACGGGTAGATACCACATTAAAGATAAAAGAAGCGCAAGACATGCATAGCAAAAGCCACAAGCAGCTACAACAGCAAATCATGGGGCATAATAGTCTCCAAACACCTTACAGAAATACCAAGACATAATAGTCAGAACAAAATCCCATGGTACTTTGAACCTATGCAACCCAATATCCCTACATAAATGTATCAAACAGATTCAAACAATAGTCTCCAAATCCACAGTGCAAATTAAATTACAAACTCATGGGACATGCTTGACTATCTCAGCGAATAAGTTGTTCAAGTCGAAGTCAACTCTGAAACAAACTTTGTCGCCCACTCGAAGAATGTTGTCAAATGCAAACTGAATCCAAGCATCTTTTATACATTTCTCATCCTTATCCCTGGACTGAATAATGTCAGCTTTATACAATTTTATTTTGTCTAAATCCATCAAAATAATTGACATCTGCTTGCGCCTTATGAATTCAAAAGCAATGTGTCCTGAAAGATTTTGGAATTTAACAAATAGATAGTCCAATTTTGGGGAAAAAAACGAACATAGTCTGCTAGCATGATACGGTACCCAACATAATAGGATAAAATGAAACATAAACAATTGAAAATAAATAAGACTCACAAGAGGATTTATAGCCTGAAAAACAAGATCTGTAATCTCAACCTCCCACTCAAAAAACAGAAGAGGAGACTCCATGGTTCTTCTTAGAAGATTGATGAAGCTGGTCCATTTCAGTTAATTTCTCATTGTGGATGGTAAGACATCTCTCAATATGCACAACCTCATATGTAAAATCAACTTGAACGACATCCCCAGATTTGTCTTATTTAGCCAATTTGAATAAAACACACCTCATTAAAACATAATGCACTTCGATATCTAAATATAACTAAACCAATACAATAAGATAGTCACCTAATTTACTGAAGTTTGATAGACATAGATGACACTCACCCTATATCACAAGGACAACTTAAGGGAATACAATATGGCAATCACCTTAGATCATATTGACAACAATACACATGAGTTACATATTGAATGCTTTCACAACTCCACATATATTCACATGAATTCATAAAAAATTGGAGGCATACATGGATTTTGCCTTAATTGAATAATGACATAGTTAATTTGACAGCTCCACCTAAGAGTGAAGGCGCGTAAACCACATATATTCACATAGTTCTTAAGAATAATTGACATAGTTAATTTGACAGCTCCACATGTATTCACATGAGAAAGCTCTATCCTTAATATATTCACAGCTTCACATATACTCAAGTATTCATATTTTCACATATTCTGACGCAACAACATACGCATGTCATCAAGAACTATTAATTAAGAAATATCTGTTTTAAAAAGGAATCAACGACACTAGGGTCATCGCAACCAGGGGCAGATCTAGCAAGGACTGAGGGTGTGCACCTGCACACCCTGAAGTTATGAAATTTACACCAATAATCCTGTGTTATTTCTATTTTCACCCTTGAGTTTTTAAGTTTGCACCTGACCAAGTGACATCCTCACTTCTGATTTTCTACTCTGTTGATTGTCTTTTCGAGAAAGCACAACATGTAGCCTAGAGCATAGCTTCTTTCTTTTTGTGTGGTGGCCCAGAGTCTAGCTTACAAAACTTAACCAGTAAACTATGCTGAAAGATGTGTTAATACACGCCAATATGGTTATTTGATTAATCTTTCAAATGTTAAAAAGTGTAGAATTTATAATTTCTCAAATTCATTTTCCTAATAATAACAATAAAAGTTTAACCGACATGCAATAACTACCAGAAGCTATTATATTTTTATTGGACCAGAAGTCCAATAAAATATTTTATACTGATAAATAAATGATTAAATTAAAGGAAAATGGTTATATCAAAAATGTGTGTCTATAAAATAGTTGTTAGGCTTAAATGTATTTGTGATTCCTTAACTTTAAAAAAGTTGCAATTTTAGTCCTTTAACAACAACAAAAAAATGATACCCCTTAATTTTACAAAACGTTGCAAAGTTGTTGAGAAGACGTCGCATGTCCCAAAACAAGGGGCCAAAATTGCAACTTTTGGTAAAGATAAAGGGCAAAAGAGCTTATTTCCCTAAAGATAGAGGATCAAAATAATATATTTCCATAAGTTTAGAGGGTTAAAAGAACATATTTCCCTAAAGACACAGGGTAAATTTTTTATCTTTTTATTAGGGGACCAAAATTGCAACGTTTTGAAACATAAAGGGGAACTACATTTAAGCCTAATTGTTATTAATGAACTAAAAAAAAAATTGCACCCCCTGACCCAGGGTCCTGGATACGCCACTGATCGCAACTCCCTTTAACCTTGTAAGAACCATTGTGTGTGTGTGTGTGTTCTCTTGTAACCTTTTGTAATGTTAAGTTATTTGTATTCTATGAAACCCTACCCATACAAGGGAACAAACACATATATAATAGACTACTAACTTAGTAATATAAAAACTCAATAGCTTAAGTCCAATACTTTACTCCCTCCGTTTCACAATGAGTGTCACTTTAGTCAAAAAAATTGTTTCAAAATTAATGTCATTTTACATTTTCAATACAACTTTAATTTTTTTTCTTCCAACTTTACCCTCAATAAATACTCCAACTTTTTCTCACATAATTTTTTTTTGTGGTGGTCGGGGTTTGAACCTCGGACCTTTCATATTTTATGCATTGTCCCTACCAATTGAGATAAGCTCACGAGGACTCTCACATAATTTTCAATGCAACTTTAAGTTTATCTTTTTTCTTATAAAGTAAGAGCAGTTTAGTAAAAGTGTTATATCTAATGATTATTTCATTCTATTTCTTAATCTGTGTGCCAAAACCTTAACGGTCCGTTTGGTGCGCAGGATAAGAAGACGGATATGATAACACTGTCATATCCTACTTAAATCCGTTGTTTGGTGCATCGGTAGGAAAGGATAAAATAAACCTATTACTTATCATATCATATTGCTTCTTTGTAATTTTAATCCTTAGTTTTGGGTGGGTTAACAACCTGATAGCATAAAGCTATCAAACGTGCATTCTCTATTTCTCAGGAAACCTCCTTCGACTCCCTGCTTCAACGTTTTTCATATTATATTCTTTTTTCATTTTTTTTTCTGAATTTCTTCCCAATCGATGTCAATTCCAATCACTTTTTTTCATGTTTTGTTCCTCCAATAGATTTCCTTCCCCAATCAATTTGGCTGCTGCACATGAATTGGAAAATACCATTTACGATTTTCCATTATTTTCTTCATATGAAAATTGGCTGTTTTGTCTAATTGATTTTCTGCAATCGATTTACATCCCAATGTTCCTCATCTGAACACCCCTTAATCCCAATTGATTTTCCATTATTTTCTTCATCTGAACACCCCTTAAACACCATTTTTCAAGGGAAAACCAGTTCGAACTGTATCAGCACAAATTCTAAACATGTTTGTAACATGAATTGTCATTTTATGGACAATATTAATCTTCCTAACTCTCATCCTTCTGTTTTGGGTCATTGTTATCCGTTCTTAGTGAAAAATCGGGTTTTTGGGCTACTTGATCGGATTGCTCCGCCCCTCAAAATCCAAAATTCCATCGTTGAGACCCATTTTTCATTTTTTAAAATTTTTCATATTTTTAAAAAAATCCAAAAAAATTTGCATTAGTTTTATTTGATTTTTAGAATTTTTTTGGTGGTATTTTTATATTTTTATGATTTTATTTGACAGGTTTTTAGCATTTTTTTACTTAGTTTTTTTGTTGTTTTTAAAAGCAAAACTCAAAACTACTGAAATATGAGAGAGTCTGATGGCTGATTATACATAAGAATTGTCCGGATTATAAAATCCGAAATAGTGAAATATGAATTCAGATTTTAAAATCCGAATTGCACAAGGGCATTTTTGGAAATTTTACAGGGCGCGCTAGTCATGCATAGGGTGGGAAAAGTAATACTCAACAAAATATATCATAAAGGTTTAAACACATAGGAATTAATATGACATCATCAAAAGGACATTAGAATGACATAAGCAAGTCACTTCTACACAACTATCAACAACTCATTACATCTAGATGCTTTCAGTTGGATGCATAAAGTGGCTGGACATCCATAACGTTCTAGATGTGTAAAATAACATTTTAGACAAAAAAAACATTTTATTTTTAGAAGAAAAGGGAAATCAAGAGGATCCTATAATAGCTTTTTTTGATGTCCAAACAGTCCTCTACACTTGATCACCAAGCCTCACTACTTCTTTAAATACAAGAGGATTTGAAGGATCAAAGCCAGAGTTTCAAAAGCAAATGTATTCTCCCTTTAGTGAAATCATCACTACAACATAAACTCTTCACTTACAAACAAACTCCAAGCTATCTCACTATATCTTTGGATCATAATCATTCGAGTTTGTTTATTAAAATCTCAAACATGTGTTGAGAGATCGTGATCAAACAAAACCCTTCTTAATACAAATTGTATATTTATTCTCAAGTCTATTCATTACAATAGTTTCAAGAAGAATTGTACCAACATTTCTTGTGCGAAAACAAAGAATTGTAGAAGTATGTTGATGACAGGTCATCTTACGTTATTCTTAGCATGTTTTTCAGTCATTTTCAGTAGGTTTTACCAGCAAAACGGAGGAGTAGTAGAGAAATTGCCTATGATTTCGGAACATTTGTAATTTTTTCTATATTTGAGTCTGTAATTCTATTTTTCCCGAAACATAGCAATTTTAGGGTGTTCTTGATGTAATTCACGAAGAAATCATGCAAATTGGCAAAGGAAGGACACCCGAAGATTAGTGAAGACCTTGGGAAGATCAAGAAGGAAATTTCAAGAAGCCTCAGAAGACTTTACACAGGGAGAAATTCTGTTCCCGGGTCCCAAGACAACTTATATGGAAGCAAACGCCCAAAACCACGGAAAAAAGTGCTCAAGGAGCACACTCCATGCCCTAGGCGCATGGTCCATTCCCTAGGCACATTCCATGCCTTTATAAGTAAGGAGTGGTTATGTTAAAAATAGGTTAATTTGGGTGTCTTAATTTTAGGTTTAATCACTCTTGAAAAGGTTTTGGTATAGTCCCCCTCTCCTTTTGTATCAATCTTTTTTGGCTAATATATTTTAGGAGTGAAGGCACCTTGCTTTCCTCCTAGTTTAAAAAGAAAATCATAAGAGTTACCTAAATACACAAATTCTACTTAACAATTTTGGCATGTAAAAAAACCAGCCTGATCTCTAATGCAGAAAATTAAACTAAGGGACAAATGCACTCATAATTATAACTGTTTGGAATTTAAATAATGGAAACAGTTTCAATCTGAATTTCCTCCTTATAAGTTATAATCCCTTTAAATTTAGACTTAAAAGGAGGAAAATCTTGTTATGGCTGCTCCTTGCAAAACAAAACTAGACGAAGAACCTCTAAATGCCAATGATATTAAAAATCTTATTAAACATTCAAATTATACAAATAAATATCTTCAAGCTCTAAAAGAAAATATAGGGAAAAAAACAAGTAGTAAACTCTCCTAATCAAGGATCAACTTCTTCTACGTCAATAAAAAAACCTTTATTTAAACCTTTCAAAATGTCAAACCAAATAAGAAAAAGGAGCTATAAGATTTGACCCAATACTAATAATGAAGGAAGAAGTAAGAATGAACTTCATGATATGACTATCTATGATAGTCCTCAAACACCACCCATAAAAATGATAAATATGATAGGACAACAATCTTCTTCTGATTATAGTGAGGAATCTAATATAAATATCAATCAAGTCATATGCAACGCCTGATTTTCTTTTTTCGTTACATAACGCCTGATTTTAAAAGATAAGATTTTTTTTTATTTTTTTATTTTTTTAGAACAAGAACTTGAGGTTCCTTCCTTCAAAAAAGAACTTGAGGATAAAATCCTCATTATTGTATATTCATAAAAATCAGAGTACAACTATTTTTAAGGAAGGAGAAACCCGGTTCTTATTCGTTTTCGAGAATGTGAAAAATCTTGGTTGATCTATTCCTCTTCAAGAAGATTGGAAATTCACAATTTCAAGTCAAAGTTTTGATTTTCTAAAGTTCCAATTTCAAGAAAATGGGATGAGATTAATTTTAAGTTTAATTGGAAACCATCGAAGATCTTGGTTGATCTATTCCTGTTTCTGGCTTTTAAATTGCTATCATCCTCCTAGTCAAATGGCCAAAGCCCCAAATTTGCATCCCAATGGTAAGCATTTTTACACAAATGACAAAACTCAATATAAAGAATCATAACGAGGCCCCCTCTCCCTGTGGTTCAGCCACCCTTTCCTTGGCAACATCCGCATCGGTGACGACAATAATGATGACGACGACGTTGACATCGAATTCAAAGCAATAGTTAAATCTATGGGTTTTGATTCAAATAAAATGAAAAAAATCCTCTTGTTAGATTTTGTTTTGGAATTTTGTGATTTGAACGTCAATGACAGGGACGCCGACCATGGCGATTGCTTTCATTGCTCAGGGGTAGCCATGGCTATCCCAAAGTAAAAAAATTTTATTGAATGAGTAGGTATATTTTTATATTGAGCTACCCTTGATAATATATAATTGGCTACCCAAAATTTGATTTCAGCTGAAATAATTTTTTTTCTTGACTATACATAATCATTGATTAATGAAAATATGACAACAATCTACCACTTCCTCTAAAAAAAAAAAGAATCTACCATTGACAAAAAAAAAAAAGAATCTACCACTATTGGCCAAACTGATTTAGCGGCATTTTATTAACCCCCTATTGCTGTAAAAACAAACCCTTTATTAACACTTTGTTTTTTTTTTTTATAGCTAACAAATAGAAAATAAGTAATTAGTAAATTATAACCCTTTATAACCCCTTCTTGTTGTTTAAGTGTAACATTTCTTCTGGGCTCTATTAGTTATTTTAAATTAGATTTGCTTACAAATAACAATAACTCAAAGAACAGTTGTATAAGATACTAAAAGATCTCTTACAACTTAATCAGATTTTTTAAATTCGAATCCAACTTCAAAAATGTAGTACTTTTAAATATCTATATTTTTTTCTATTATAGTTCTACCCAACTAGAAATATTTGTCTCTATATTTGATTCACACCAAAAATAATACTCAACCAAAATTTTGTGGGTATCAAATAATTTTCTTATTACATCCAAATTTAGCAACCGAAACATTAAATTCTGCTGCGAACCTCTGGTTTAAAAAACAAAATACTCTTTGGACAAATTGTCAATCTAGGTCATGAACAGTTTCTTACTGTATTGATTGTATGGCCTATAATATCACACAGAAAGCAAAAATCTGGAAGCATTCTAAGTGTCATCTACTGCCGGACTCCATTGTCAACTTCGTTGAGGAACAGTTTAGTACTGTATTGATTGAATGGCTATAATGCCACATATAAATGATACGATATCTACGTTTACTCCAGCTTTTAATTCAAATTGTTTATTCAGATTTTGTCTTTTAGGTTGTTTCTCCGTTATTACCATTTAACTTTTGTGCTTTTTTTGAAGCACCATTTAACTTTTAGATCCAAAGCTGAATGTCACTATTAATAATAAAGCTTAATAATATACATCTTTCCAAAAATATATAATATCACATCTAATACATTTCAGTTTTCTTTATAAAAAAAAAATCAATTGAAAAATTTCCAGTAGACTTAACCCTGTTGGTGCACTACCAAAAAAAAAAAACCTGTTGGTTGCCTCATTGCTTAATTCTATTTTTTTTTAGGAATGCTTAATTCTATTTTATTGTCTTGATATATTTAATGATTTATTATTTTGAAAAAAATATTATTACCTTTATTTGTTTTAATTTACACAATTACATATGCGGTACGATTGTCAAGTATTATCAATTCACATTTGTTCTACGAAGGTAGCTCAGTTGGTAAATTTAACTGATAACTAAATCCCCCTTCTTCAAAATTAGGGTTCTTCATTTCCAAAATCATAGTTTTTAGAGAGACAAGACATATTTCTCTCAAACCAAAGTTACATGCATCGCTGCACTATGTGTTTCAATCTCAAGTAACAAATGGGATTTAAATCTGGCATAGAGTTTGTAGCTTCAAGGACTTCATGATGATTAGGTTGATTTTCAATATATATCCCAAATGAGAACCTGAAATTTTGAAAGTCACAAATAAGGAACAAAATAGCCACGAAACAAATTATAAATAATTAAAACAAGGTAAATTCTAAATTTTCCCTTAAGGAAAAAGTTAAAAAACCAAACGTAAGAATATAAATTTGAAAATTATAAATTCAATATTTTATAATTTTAAATATTATTTTTTTGATAATAAAATTTTCTTTTTAACCCCTTAACTTATATAATTAAGTTACATCAAGGTTGTCTGTGTGAGTAGCCACAATTTTAGAGTTTTGCGGCAATTCCCTATTTTTGTTCAAATACTCCTTTCGGTTTTATATATAAGAAAATTTTCTTTTTTAAGGTTTATTGAATAACTAATGTATCTAGTTTTTGCTGTGAATCAGATACATTAATTATTCAATGAATCAAAAGAAAAAATATTTTCTTATATATGAAAGTAGAGGGAGTACAACTCAAAGCATAAAGATTTCAAGCAACATCGAATTGCATGCTAGTCCTTTCAAAGATTCGGTTCTCCTCGACAATGCTACGTACCAACATCACAAAATTCACAGTAACCGCCAAAATCAAGAACATGGGGTTTGTCAAAAACGAAGAAAAGTTACTTCTTCCGTTTCAAAATAATAGTTGTTTAAGGTTTGTGTAAGATTTTTAAGAAAAATAGTATTTGTGTTGATTTCAATGATAAAATCATTATAATTTACTAAACTACCCTTATTAATTGTAGTTAGAGAGTAGTTAAGTTGGATGAAATTCAATAAATAAAAGTATAATAGTGGAAAAAAAAATTAATAAATGTTAGTATTTTAAAGTGACAATTATTTTGAGACAGAGAAAAAAAATACTAAAAAGAAAATTATTTTGAGACGAAGTGAGTAATCACAAACTTTTTATCCTAACCATAACTAGGGTTTTCTCCACAAGATTGAGGATCTACCATCATGAGAATCGGCTCTACTCTAAAACTTTGTTTGGGAGTTTGGAGGGGAATAAATGGGAGAACTTTTTGGAAGAAAAAAAAAAGGAGTGGGTGGAAAGAAGAGTTTTAGAAGGGGTTGTGGGGTTTAGTTTTCTTTATAATACAAAAATATCCTAATTTGAGAAAATTCAAAAATTGTATTGGAGAAATATTTTTAAGAGTATTATGAATTATTCAAATTCAATCTATGTTGTTTTTTTAGAGCAAATTCAATTTATGTTTTTATAGTATTCCTAAAAGTAAAATTATATTAATTATAAACATTGATTTATCATTATCTAAGAAATCAATCTTTTTAAAAAATGTAAAAAATTTCTCTATTTTACCATATATTTATTTCCCAATCACAAAACCTTCTCATTTCATCCTTTTAAAACACCCAAATAAAGCCTAAGGTTTTTCAAGCTAGGCTTTAGGCCTCTAATTTTCCATATTATTTAGGCCCAAAAATTTTATAATTATATTATTATATTATATACTAACCTTTCAGAATTACGTAATACTTTTTTATATGGCCCATGCCTTTGCTAATTAATTTTGAACTTTTCATAACTAATCTATTATGTATTTCCGATATAAATAGAACTAATCAACTATGTATTTAAATGTGCTATAATTTATGTTTTTTCTAAAAAAAATATAAATTACAACACCCTTAAAAAACATAAATTATAACATTAACTCAATTTTAATTCCTCTTCAAAAAAATCTCAATTTTCCCTCAAAAAAAAAATTCTCAATTTAATTTTAAATAAAAAGCACTAGCCAGGCAACAAAACTCAAACACGCAAGTGGACAAATCCCCCAAGTTTAACCATGTCTAAATTCAACACAATTTCATCATACGTATACATATATAATTGCATTGTCCTTAGCATTTTGTTTTAAGAAATTTTCGTACAAAAATGACTCCATTGATGCATTAACCATAAATAATAAATACAAAAATGTGGAAATTCAAGACTAGGATCATTAGGATTAGGAGAATGTTACTTCAATGATCAATATCACTTTGATTAATCGATATGATTTTCATCGATGAGAGAGTTTATATCAATATTTTTTCTGTAATTATCTTTGGGTTAATAGTGATTTACCTTCATGTAATATAAGCGATTTCCGGTTTATCCTCCGGTAAAAAATAAAATTAGATTTCATCATTGTAAAATAAAGATTCTTTAGAAATAGATCCTGACCCACCTGACTCATCAAATTCGTTGATGTGGCGCTGATGTGGAAATTTTTTTTCATTTGTCCACACGTGTAATTATTTGACACCTAATTAATTAATTTAAAAATAGAAAAAAAGTGCAGTTTCCCTTTTTTATTCTTCTTTGATCCAAAAAATGTCGTTTCACTCTGATTCAAATTCTGACGGATCTCACATTTCTTCAACTCCACCAAGACAACAACCAAATCCACCACCACCAAAACCAGTTTTCACCAAAAATTCCAAATCCAAAATCCAATCAACCTCTTTCTAAACCCCCTGAAACTCTTCCCAAACAACACTCTTTCCCTCTCCCATCCTTCCCTTTCAACATCGAACAACGAACCTCCCACACTCCTTCAACTTCATCTTCCCACACAATCGAAACTCTCCCTTCCGGCTTCTTCTCCAAATCAATTTCCTTCTCCAAAATTCGTAAACCCTTACTCAATCTAGAATATTTTGAAGCTGAACTAGTAGTTGATTCCTCTAAAACTACCATCAAATCCGGAAGAAAAAAAAAATCCTAATTTGATAGGTGCTAGTGTGGTAACACCAATAGTAAATGCTCCTGATAAGAAAATTTGTGAAATTGAATCTCAATGGGAAGAGGAAAAATTTTCTGAATAAAGGATGGAAGAAAAACGAAAAATTTGGTAGTGGAATACGAAGAAAAAATAGAGATGAAGAAAAATTTGTTAGAGATGAAGAAATTGGGGTTGAAGATGAAGAAGAAAAAACAGAGGGAGAGGAACGAAGAAGATCCAGTTTTTAAATTTCAAATTTTGATGTTTACGTTTTTTCAATTTTATCCCTCTGCAATTTTGCGTTTTTGGTTTTGGTCCCATAAATCTAGTCACTTAACTTCTGTCAGTATACATAAGTGTGTTTTTCCATGTCAGAAATTGCTAGCAAAGTGTTTTTGTAACAGAAGCCAATGGGAGGGGCTAAAAGCAAAAGGTTAACAAGTTACAAGGGTGGTTTTGAAAGAAAAAAATATACATAGACGAAAAGTAAAAACATGCGAACTTACACTGACCTTTTACATATTTAAGCCTTGTTTTTATAGCTATTCTAATATAGCTTTGCGACAACATCTCCGCTCTGCAATGTTTACCTCTATACTTCTCAAATTCTTGATCTTCCTCTAAACTTAAGTCACAATTGTGAGTGAA
>Ga0315913_1005956_pt1 | contig 14780 bp, 11 predicted proteins | sample MpolsnodulesMG_FD_207736 | JGI IMG/M metagenome (GOLD analysis project Ga0315913, IMG submission 207736) | Medicago polymorpha root nodule microbial communities from Los Angeles, California, United States - small nodules | ecosystem: Host-associated > Plants > Roots > Nodule | place: USA... | reverse complement strand
TCACCGATGTGGGACATTTTTAAGTCACACACATACACTAGTTCTTACCTTGTGTTTTTCCTTATCCAATTTCTCACTAGATTCAACTAGTGTTCCAACAAACCCCGACATGACACATATGATTACATTGAATTATGTCATTTTTTCAAATTATTATCAGTTTTTGTGTAGTGTTAGTGTCCATGTGCTTCTAGTATAATAATAATGAAATGGGAATGAATTAATCTTACAGTTACACTGCTCTACAATGCAATTCCTGCCACAATTAGCCTGTGATTCACAACAAGATAATTTGGTCAACTCAATGTTTTCAATTGCGCCAAATACAATTTCGATAACAATCCATTGAAAGATACTCCTTCCATTTATAAATACAAGACAGTTGTGTCAACAAAAGTTGGTGCATCTAGTTGCACCAGATAAACATTTTTATCGACTATATGTCTCTTATATTTACGACCAGAGATGACAATACATACCGAGGAGGAGGGGTACACGGCGGAGAGCAGGAGAGAGAGGAGGGCAAAAGTGGCAGTGGCGCATGGGATATTGAATTGGGAAAGTCATTTTTTTATTTGTAGGGGAAAGAAAGAGTGGTGATTTGGTATTCTCCTCTCCTTATACCAATGGTTTGTTTCAAACGTTTGTGTCTTGAAAGAGAAGGCAGTGCTGAAATCATCATTCAGATTGTTGTAACGTGATTTGAGTAGCAAGTTAACTATTTTTCATTGCACATGCAGTTTTGTTTATATTTACTATTTAAGATGTTTTTTAAAAGTTAAAAATGGAGTTAGATTCATAAATTTGAATGATAAAAATACTTTCATGTTTTTTATGAGAGAAAAAACTACTATTGGTTTATATTAACGAACTGCTATTGATATTTATTCCTAATTATTAAATGGTTGTTTTGTTTGAAAATAAAAAACTCCTAAATAGTATTCCCCAAATAAAAAAAACTCCTAGATAGTAGATTAATATTGATGATAACAAGTCTCGCGAGAGAGTGTTCCCGTTGTTTATGAAGTTCATCCTCAGAATCACTATCAAAGAAGGGAATCAAGGCCTGTGAGGTCATTCTGAATGTGAAGTTCATGGGTACTGGTGGTCTCTTGTGAGTCTGCAACCAGATCATAGCTATCAGAATCAGAAGATTTGTTGTGTGCTTTCAAGACGACATTTGTATTTCCTTGGCTTTTGGATGTATATTTGTCCTGAACAGGAGCGTCAAAACTGGCTAAAGTCCTCACTGCAGGCAATCTTTCATTATGGATTGAAATATTTCCCGCTGAAGTTGAAACATCATCTGATGTATTCTTAATATAAGGTGGTCATGTATAACCTTTATTGCGAAAACCACCATTCAATGTTCCGTAGCTTAATTCCATACCACTTTCTACGCAAGATTTCTATAAAGTTTCAGTATCCTCAAAATTATTAGGTGACTGCAATGTAGAATTTCTTCATGTTGAAGATGGTTCATTAGTTGGCAAGTCATCGTAACCATAATTTTTTTCTGACTTCCACCTCCTGCCAAAAGAACCTCAAATATTCAGGTATGAACAGAAAAGAAGCGTAGATATTCAATTCTAATGACTTTCTTTAAAAAAGTACCTGAAGATCAGGTTTCAGTATTAGGCATGCATTTCATCATTTGCACTCTCTGCTCAAATGAACTTGTATATGCATCATGCATTGGTTTAGGTTGTGAGGTAGCACGTGAATTTGGAGGACGCTTTTCATCATGAACAAGTGATGGAACATGGACTTGAAAGGTTCCACATACGCAGGCTTCTGAAGAGTACTTGGCCCAACCTTAGCATATAAATAGTGTCAAAATGATAAACTATAGTAACGACTTTTTTTATCAAAATAAACTAGGGAAAATCCAGAATAAACAAATCCTACCAACAAGTCTTGAGAAGCCTTTGTAACATTATCTCCAAATGACTTGGGTTCCCATTTGATATTATGCTCCTCAGCTATTGCAGACAGTATTTTTAACTTTATTGAACCATCAGGTGCTTTAGCCGATAATTTCTCAACCAACTGTAAAGACAATACTAAATTAGAACAAACAGGCACAAAATGATTGTCGACATGATCCCATTCAACATCAAGCAGGTAGAGAAACTTGCCAAGCATTTTGCACCACAGCCAGGGCGTAGTTCAATTCAAGTGCTGCTGAGGTAAATTCTTTTCCATACTTTGATGTCATATGCTTCTTCACATCCGCAAGCTCAGGTATGTCTGAGCATCTTGGAGTTGCAAATATTACAGTAGCAACTGCTTCAAATCGATGGGGCAATTTCTGAGAATATTAAGGTAAAAAAAGAATGAAAATGAGATCAATGCAGTAAGAACACGCAATCATAATGAACAAACTAATAGAATGCCAGATCAATCATTTTCAGGAAAAAAAACAAACTCAAATGCATCAATCCCTTTAGACACACAAAATGCCAAAAAAATCAGTAAGTCATGCCTAAAATCATTATGAATGAACCTTTAATGTGTCCCTAGCATGATACGAAAACAGTGGAGGATGGTTCTTGATCTGGGGGCTTTGCTACTGTACATAAACCATGTGATATTCTTCCATAATACTTTATGTATTAACATAAGTTACATAAACCTATTGATCAATGGGATTATAATTTCAAGGATTGAGATAGTGAAATATTATTTTGGCGCAAGGAACCTTTGCTCAGGGGATTCCATCTGATATGTTACAACTCTAATTGAGCCGTTGGCTTGAACCACCTAAATTGTACATTTGCTCTTCACTCTTTAGGGTATAATATATCAAATTATCCTAGCGTGATCAAACTTTTGGTCGACATGTCTTAACAAAATAATAAAATACAGGAAAATTCAGTGGCACTGCCAAAACTACAAATCGGACTATCAAAGTCATGGTTGCTTTACAAACAGATGATGCAATCACAATATAGTCTCAAAGACATACAAAGCATTGAATTATACATTGATGCAGGAAACCACGCCAGGAAACGATGAAAAGATGACATGTTCAGTGATATTAACTTAGTAGCGAGTAATGCAAGCAACAAACAATATGCTAAAAACAGAGAAAGAAAACAAATAATGAGAGTTTGAAAATACTTGTGATACAATCATGGGCAAGCGAGCTGCGATAAGTTCACAGTATATCTCAACAAGCTCATATGCTGCCTAGTCTTCTCCTCCCTCCCCACATATTCAACCTGAACACAAAACACAAACAAAAAGTCAAACTAAAATAATTACGGCACATTTGAATTGGTTTATTTAACATTATCTACTAACACAAGCACTTGTGAAACTATTTGAAAGATCTTATGAAAATAACTTCTGACATGTCCATAAACTATTTTCATCTTATTTCTATAAACTCTCAAGGATAGCTTATAAAAAAAGCTTAGCAGATAGATTATACCTTATAAGCTCATATGACCAAAACAGACCTGTTTTGAAACAATAGTTTTTCACAAGCTTATCACCTTTTTTCACTAAATTATAGTGTTTTTTTATAAGCTACTTCGAGTAGGATTTGAACTTATAGCTTATGGCTTATCAGTTTTTCTCTCAACTTTACCTTTCTTGTCTTAATTGAAAAAAATAGTAATTAAAAATAATTTTTTATGTCATTTCATATTTATAAGCTAGTTCAACCGCTAATTGTATCAGACACTACAAATTCAACCCGCTAGCTTATCGGTAAACATCTATCAGCTAGCGTATATATCTTCTATGTGCTACCTTTTATCAAACAGAGCCTGACTTTATTTTATCTTTTGTTATAGAAATAGCTTATACATAAACCTAATCACTTATACAACAAATGTTTATACTATAAGCGCGTGATTAAGTTTTTTATTCTTCATAAACACCTGAACACCTAGAACACAAACATAATCACCTTGTCTATTCTTCATCGACACTAAAATACCCCACAAAAGTCAAAATCCCAATTGTGGCACCTAAGATAAGAACTATGTAGCACCGACACTTCTAATCAAAAGTGTGTATGGTGTCTGACACGTGTCAGTGTCCGACATTGACACATGTTTACATTCAATTATATCATTTTCTAAAAATGATTATCGGTGTCGACATGTCAGTGTCATGTCAAGTATCTCTGCTTCATATGATCAGAACAACACAAACCTAAAAATTAGTAACAAAAAATTAATTAAATAAATTATGCTACAATCGTGTATGTTACTTACAATTGTGGCATCTAAGATAAGAACTGCATAGCACCAACACTTCTAATCATAAGCGTATCCAGTGTCCAACACGTGTCACTATCTAACACGGATACATGTCATTACATTCAATTCTCCTTTTTTATTAAAATTAATGAACAAAAATGATGTTAGAATTGTTTATACCTGAGTACTAGCAGTTTGATCTTGACCATTCTCAAGCAATTTAGCCAATTCCCTCTTCGATTGCCTAACTTGTGCTTCTCTCTTATTCCTCAATAGTTTTATCCTCGAAACGGCAAGCTTCAATGCCGTTTTTCTGCATCAAACAAAACCACAAATCAAAACAAAACAATAAAATCGATTACTACGCGTTTTCTTAATTTGAAAGTGTTAAATTGAATTGAAATCGAGGGAAGGTTTTTTTTACCACTTGGCTGATTTGAAGCTTCTGTGCAACATGCTCTGTATAAAAAGGATATTTTATTCAAAGCATTCGCCATGGTCGCATCGTGTAAACCATTGCAATGAAGCCATTTTACTCGGTTTGCAGAACCAACCCTAACCCCCGACTGCCATGTGAACATCCATGTTGAGTTTTAGGAAACCCTTTTAATTGTTATTTTTGTTAGAGGGAATAGTTGAACTTATGATCCCCTTATCACTCTAATCGCTATGTCGCTCCCCCAAATTGGCAAACCACCTTATGAATCCCATTTGGAATTTGAAATTTTGAATGGACAAATGTTTAAAATGATTGAATCAGTTCAAAAGTTTTTAGTCATTAAGTTCGAGCAAACAATTATTTGTGGACCAAATTGTATATGGGCCAAACTAGAGATATTAAAAGTATTATCAAGTTTAGAACTTATTCAAATAAGTACTTCATGTTTTAATCTGATAGCAGGAACTATATCAACCCATTTAAGAACAAAATGACATATATTGAGCATAGAGCATAATAGATCCAATCCCCTCTCATTCCGATTCTCCCACATTAATCAAACCATGAATATGTATATGATAGCAATATGTATATAATATGGCAGAACCTTGCACAAAAACAATATTGAATTCGTTTGAGACATCACAAATTAAATCAGAACATTCTCTCAAAAAATTTATATTTAAACCACAACATGGTAACTAGAACAAAATCATTGACTTAACTAATTACCAAGCACAATAGGATCATTAAGATCAACATTCTCAAATCAAGAGAAGTTTAATAATGGGGATATGGCCTATATCAAGGGGGTTAGAATGTTTTTACAGTTCATGAAAGTTGTCACCCAAATCGCTCAACATGATGGCCAAGTCCATGCCTCTTATCATGGTAGGCGCAGCAGTACTAACTGGACACTCTTTCGAAAAGCCAACCTTCCCGGCTTTTTGTGCCCTAATAAGGCATTTCTTGAACTTCTTATGACATTTCACATGAGTCATTCCTGTAAAAACCATGTTTAGTCAGTTTAAAGAAGCTAAAGAGAGGTCTCAAAAGGTAATAGAAAACGTGAAGGACAATCTGAAAAATATTTCATTTCAATGTGGCACGTCCATATTTACACGTAGCTAGATAATATCTTTTTCATTCCTCAATTTCTTCCATGACATTTGAAACTTCTTAGTTTCCACATTATATTACTATGGTGTTATACTTCTCTAAATGTGCATGTATATCTATAGGGTATGAGATAAGATAAACTTAAAGGACACCACAGCAAACATAAATCAGATAGCAGCACATTTATCCGAGAACAAAAGGTATATGACATAACATTTGAGTAACTGCTCTAAAAATTGGATTCTCTGCAATCACACATTCACATATCTCGGACGGGGATGAAGACTGGTTAGCTCATATTGAGTTGATTTGATGAGGTCTAAATACGAGCCATCCAATTTTTATCTAATGGTCGAGATATCTAGACTGTGTTACTACGCTATTCTCCTAAATTCATGAAATTCACATCAGACCATCCACCAATGACAAAGAAAACTAGCAAACAACAAAATTGAAATGACAGAACACCCTATAGCAAACAGCAAAATTCTGATAACATTATAACAGAACAATCATTAGGCTTTAATTTTTAGCATCCAAGGATAAACAACAAGAATTAGCTTTCCTATTTGAACAATTTACAGAATTGAATTGACTTGATTCAACAAAAACAAAACACGTACGCATTCATAACCACTGATTACTAACATTTGTCTATAAAAAACAAACAAATTAATAAAATTAAGGTTAAAAAACGTACCGAATTTGCCAACGCAATCGTCATGAGCCATGCAACAAGCATCAATATCATCACACGGTTTCTCGCCTGGACAACCCGAATAGCCTACCCCACAATACTTCCCGTATTTGATTCCCATCGCTATAGTTTTTCATCAACACAATAACATTAACAATTAGTCATGTATTTGTACATATATCAATAAATATACTAAGATTAAGATTGAAGAATATAATCTATGTAGCACCAACATTTCTTATCGAAGACATGTTCGATATCCAACACCAGACACCCACACATGTGATTACATTGAATTATGTCATCTTGTTCACATTATTACTTGTGTCTAGTGTTTGGTGTCCGTGTCTATGTTTTATAGCTGATATAATTAAAAATGAAATGGGATTGAATGAATCTTACTGTCACACAGCTCTGCAATGCATTTCTTGCTGCAATTAGCCTGTGATCCACAACAATATAATTTGGTCAACTCAACCTTTTCAATTCAATTTACATAATTAACCACAAAATAATTACTACTCCCTCCGGTAAAAAAATATAAGAGACACTTGAGTCAACAAAATAGTAAATGTATCTGGTTGCACCAGGTACGCCAACCAGAGTACCAGATACATCAAATTTTGTTGACTAACTAACTCTTATATTAAAGACCGGATAAGACATACACACCGAGGAGGAATCTGCGAGGGAGCCGAGGAATGCAGCGGAGAGGAGGAGAGAGAGGAAGGCCAATGCGGCGGTGGCGCGTGAGATATTGCAGCTGTGAGAAGTCATTGTTTTGATTTGTGGGAAACAGTCGTGATTTGGTCTTCTCTTCTTCTTATACAATTGGGGTGTGTGATGAAATTACCAAAGAACCCTTTAGATTGCTGCAACTTGATTGGGTAGTAACTGTCCAGTGATTGTGTGATTGGAGGGCGTTAGATTCATAGAATGTTGGAATTACTTTCCTGTTTTTTAGGAGCAACAAACACCGCTATTGGTTTGTTTTTTATTTTCACAACAATTTTTTTTTTTCTTTTCACAACGGAACTTTAGATTATCATAGGCCTTCTTCCACTTGGAAATTAGAGGATTAACAAAAAAACAAATACTAGTTTTTATAAATTCGTCTTATTCATGCATTTGATACATTTGTAATTTGACCTCACTAGCAACGAGTAAGGATGTCATATGTCATGTTGAAACAAGTGATTAATGAACTTCATCAAAGATGAATTATTCGGAAGAACCTGAGTTCGATTTTTAGGTGGAATAATTTTGATCAAATTACGTCCTGGTCGAATTTCGTATTACTAAAGTCCTCTTCTCTTAAAAATTAGAGTGTTAATACTAAAAAATAGTTATGTCTCGCCGTTGAAAAAATAGCATATTAATATTGTCGGTGTTCAGAGATTTGGACAATTTGATAGCTTCGAGCAAGCCCATTGCTTCCGTCGTGGTTGTGTCATTTATATCATTTTTAAGGCGACCCCCCTCCCCCCCGTTCTATGAAGCCATTTGTTGAATTTGACTTCAAATTGTGATGTTCTGAAAGCTCAAAATCATACCGCAATTTTCGGAGGCGTACCACGATTTTCCTGGCAGAATGAATGGTTTATGCTGAAGGCAAAATCGTGGCGCGATTTTCTCAGGCGCAGCGTGATTTTTCTGGCAGAATGGATGATTTCTGCTGAAGGAAAATCGTGGTGCGATTTTGTGTAGGCGTGACGCGATTTCTAGATAAGGTTGTCGTACCTTGGGTCGGACGCAATAATCGTGGCGCGATTTTGTCTGTCACTATGTACTATATAAACATTTCAGTTCATTTTTTAGAGAGAGCTTCAAGAGAGAAAAACTTGGGAAATCAAAGGAGGTAACTTTAGGGTTGAGAGTCTTTGATTAGAGTTCTCTTGGGTTGGAAACATCGTAAACACCTTGGGTGAGTGAAAATCATTGAATGTCTTGTTCTTTTGTGAGATTGGGAAAATGGTTAGAAATTAGGTTTGTTCTTTGTGAGCTTGTTGAAACTAATTTCTTGTAACTCATTTGTAAGAACTCATTGATAGTGGATTGGAGAGATCAATCTCTCCCCCAGAATAGGTCAAGTTAGACCGAACTGGATAAACATTTCTTGGTGTGTTTGTTTCTCCTCTCTCTTTATCTTTTGCTCTGTTTTTTTTTACTCTAATACAAGGTATTCATAGAGCTTTCAATTAGGTTTTTATTTTTATTTTAACACCATATCTTTTGTTTTTTCCCTGTATCTTTTTTTTATATATAGTTTTCTTAGCATTGAGATTTATTTTCTTCCCCATATCTTTTTTTATTCCTCACATTATAATTAGGATTTATTTAAATTAGATATCCACTTTGCAAATATCTTTTAATTTAAATTTATTTCAGTTTTATCTTTTATTTTATTTTTCCTTAAAAAAAAAAACTTTTATTTTATTTTATTTTCAAAATCAGTTAGGATTCCCATAATAAGTAGGATATACATCTCAAATATGTTGCACTATAAAATTATAAATATTCCCAACCATGAGAATAAAGAACAAAAGCCGTATTTGTATTTTCTCAATATCTCTGCCTCTAGTTTTTTGGCTGCTCTAAACTGATTTACTAGGGAAGAATTGTTCTTCCTTCCTTTCAATTTTGTCAATGTTCAGAGATTTGGACAAATTAATAGCTTAGAGCAAGCCCATTGCTTCCGTTGTGGTTGCATCATTTATACCATTTTAAAAGCGAGCACCGTTTGCAAGATTAACCCTTTAAATGGTCATCATATGTTAGGCGGGAATCCACGTTGAGTTTTAGAAAACTCATTGAATTGTTATTTTTGTTGGAGGAAAGAGTTTAACCTCGATGTGTCCCTCCTCAACCATTCTATGACTCCCATGGAATCTTATATTTTGAATGGAATAAATGTTTAAAATGATCGAGTTTTAGTTATTTATAATGGAATTTGATATTTTGAATGGAATAAATATTTAGTTATTAAAAAAAAGAAGTAAAAAAATTTAATCACAATCACATAATTTGCATTTCGCGTTGGTATACGGTACACGACATTTGAGGAGTTTGATACGTATAAAAGTATATAGCTTCGGCTCGTGTCAGTTTGTAGTACTGGTACTTCTTTGTTAAGTATAGTAAGCTATCAATAAATAAAAATTACAAGAATTTTGAAACAAAACTTAACACTATCTCTGCTCCGTTATTGAACTCTTAATATTTTAATTAAATTAATTAATAGTACAAAAAAGTAAAAACATTATAGTAGACAGCTCACAGCTGCAACAAACTAACATAGTTTTCAAAACCATTTTTTATATTTACGTATCGCTTTTTTTCTTCTTATTTATCAGTGTTATTTTGAATGAAACGTTCTCTTTCTTCAAATTTCACTGAGGTTTTCTTGCAAAATTTATTTGCTTCATCGGATGTTATTCCTTTTTTTATCTCCTACTCTTCTTTCTTCGATCTTCACCCACTTGTCTCGGTTCTTCAGTTTTCACAAATTACATGAGGATTTGTGCAACGCAACTCGCAAAAGTAACACGAACCAGTACACAAGTAGCAATTTGTGGTTCACAGCATGTCAACAGAATTAATTACTCTCTTCAGTCACTGTCATTAGCAAAAACGTCACTTTTGAGATTCATAGAATAACTAAAAAATTACTTTTTGCTAATAATAGTGACCAAAGAGAGTATTTGATTATGGTTTTAATTATTAAGTTTGAGCAAACAATTATTTGTGGATCAAGATTGCATATAGGTCAAACTAGAGTTTTTTTTTTAACAAGAAATTAAAAGTATGATCATGTTTACAAATTATCCATGAAAGGTATTTCATCTTTAAATCTGATTAGCCAGAACTATATTAACCAATAAATAACAAAATGACATATTTTGCATACTAGTATGAATACCATGCACATATTTCACATATGGCTCCTTAAATTATTATTTCTTTGAGAGAATATGGCTCCTTAAATTGTTGAGCAATGTTTATACCAAAAAAAAAAATTGTTGACCAATGTAATTACATCCAATAATAGCCACATCCATTCTCCTCTCATTCTCTCACATTATTCAAACCATCAATATGCATATGACAACATTATGTGTGTTGATTTCATTATTCTGTGAGAAACACTTTTGTCATTAATCTCTTCCTATAGTATGATAAAACCTTGCACATAAACACTATTGGATTATTTTTGTGACATCACAAATTAAATCACAACATGGTAACAAGAACATAAACATTGGCTTAATTAAATACCAAGCTCAATCAATAAGATCATGAGTTCAACATTCCCAAATCATGAAAAGTTTATAAATGGGGATATGGCCTGTATCAAGTGGGTTAGATAAATTTTTCTACACCAGGAATGTTGCCACCCAATTCGCTCAACAAGATGGCCAAGTCCATGCCTTTTATCATGGTAGGCACGGCGACACTGGCCGGACACTCTTTCGAAAATCCAACCTTTTTGGCTTTTTGTTCCCTTATTAGGCAGTTCTTTAACCTCTTATGGCATTTCACATGAGTCATTCCTGGAAGAAGAAAAAAAACATGTTTAGTTAGTTCAAAGAAGTTAAAGAGAGGTCTCAAGTGAATAGAAAATGCTTGTAAAAAAAATGTGAATAGAAAATGTAAAGGAGAAACGGTAAAATGATCATTTCGATATGGCATGTCACCGTTTACATATGTAGCTAGCTAGATAATGTCTCTTTCATTCCTCATTTCCTTCCATAACATTTGAAACATCTAAGGTAATTAATATATGTATGTATATACGGGGTATATGTATCCACAAAATTCTAATGGTGTAGGGATGGGTGGGAGGAATACATGCATGTGTGGACTTGACTGGGTTTCATCACTTGTGAGATTGGGGAACGAGACTTTTACGATAGAACATACAGCTCTAAAAGTTGCGTCAAGCAACATGGTTAAACATGAGAAAGCATGTTATGATAATCAACATACTTTTATACCATTTGCTTTTGACATGTTCACTTCCTAGCACCAGAGGTTGTTGACCTTCTACATATAGTTCAAAGGGTCTTGCATAGAAATGTCATGTCTCCTAAGTCCATGAATATTGTGTTTATGTGGATTGATTTTGTCATTCAAAAAGGCCTAGCGGTTGCCCCCAATGTTTGCAATTCACAAATTATGGTTCTTGAAACATTGTGCTCTTTTGTGAATGTTTTGAAGTGAAGTGACTATAGTATATGATAGAAGACACTATTGCAAACAACAAAATTCCGATAACATCATAAGAGAACAAGTAACAAGCTTTTTAGGACCCAATGATACACAACAAGAATTAGCTTCCACTTGAACAATATACAAACTGAACTAAATTGATTCAAAAAAACAAAACACCTACACAATCATAATATACAAAAGACATAAACTCTCAAGAAGAATCCATGCAATGATAAAAAAACCAATCAAGGATGTCATGACAACAAAAATTTCAAAATGCAATCAGACATAAATGGAAATAAATAACAAAATTAACAAATTTTCCACCATCCCAAAAACTAACATAACCACTAGTTACTAACATTTGTCTATTTAACAAACAAACAAATTAATAAAATTAAGAGAAAGAATGTACCGAATCGATCAACGCAGTCGTCATGACCCATGCAACAAGCATCAATATCATCACACGGTTTCTCGCCTGGACAACCCCAATAACCCACTCCGCAATACTTCCCGTACTTGATTCCCATTGCTGTAGATTATTTGATCAACACATTAACATTAACAGTTAGTCGTATGTGTATATACATTGAAACATATAATCTATGCAGTACAGACACTTCTCATCAAAGATGTTTCCAATATTAAACACGCAAAACCAAAGCATGTAATTATATTGAATTGTATTATTTAAAAAAAATTATTATCGATGTTGCAATATGTCAACATTGGTGTTCGGTGTCCGTAGTTCATAGTTGATATAATAATAATGAAATAGGAATGAATGAATCTTACTGTCACACAACTCTGCAATGCATGTCCTGCTGCAATTGGCCTATAATCCAAAACAATATTATTTTGTCAATGTTTTCAATTCAATTGTTCTAAATCCAATTTACATAATAATTAACCACAAAATAATTACTACGTCCTTAGGTTACATACACACATATATTAAACAAAAATTGATATATCTGATTGGATCACATAATAAACCAGATACATTCGGTTGTCTTTTATATTTAAGATGGAGAGGTCATACATACCGATGACGAATCGGCGACCGCAACATTGGTGGCGACTGGGGCATTTGCGATTGGGGAATTGGCGACAGAGGAATCAGCTACGATGGAGAGGAGGAGAGAGAGGAGGGCAAATGCGGCGGTGACGCATGAGATATTGATGCTGGAAGCCATTTTTGTGGGACAAAACAAACGTGATTATGTCTTCTCTTCTTATATCGTTGGTGTGTTTGTTTCTAACGTTTGTGTCTTGAAAGATCGTTGCAACATGATTAAGATTGGATGGGCCACATACACTTTCGTTTATATTTAGAATGTTTTTCATGTAAAAAACGGAGTTACATTCATAGAATAGAATGATACAATACTTTCCTCTTTTTTAGGCGAGACTAAAACTGCTATTCTTGGTACTCCGTGTCCATTCATTGTACTCACGAAAACTGTTGTTTTATTGCTTTATTTTCACTTCCTAATTACTCCTTCCATCTTGCAATAGATGACTATTTGACAATGCGCACTATTGACTTAACATATCTTAATAATATACAAATGTGAAGACACAGATAGGAAAAAAAATTTGCACCAATCCAATGTGTCATAATTTTAAGCCTCCTACAATAAATTCTCATTTTTTATAATCTCATTCTATCATCACTTATAGTAATAGGGACCACAAAACCATAACAATTTCAAATTTACACAATAAAAAAAACATCAAAATGCATTTTATGGTATTAAAATTTGAATGAGTTGTTTTCCCTCCAAGAAACATGTGCTATCAGGCCTACTTCCAGCAAAAAAACAAAAATCCAATTTGAATTGCAGCCCATTTCAGACCCGGCCCAGCTCAAAAGTCCAACCCGGCTGACCCTTTTTCAGTGGCATTAATTGCAATTTCTGAAAAGAAACATCCTTTCCCTTCTTCTCCGCCGAAACTCAAACCCTAATACTCAAAGTTGAAAAAATCAGAAGCTATAAGACAAACACCATCAAAACTCAAACTGATATGATCCAGATAAAATATTTCCGAATTGATGATTGAATATCCAACCTGTCGTCGTCGCCTCTCACCCTAAAACGAAAATTGCCATTCAAAGTGCTTTCAACCCAGTTGAATTCAGATTTTTTGCAAAGCAAATCTGCTAAAATCAGTATTGGAGGAAGGGATTGAAGATAAGGATGAGGTTAAAATCAAATGAAGAGGTAAAAAATTTCACCCAATTCGATTTCAATTTTTCCCCCCCAAAATCAATCCCAAATTTTAATGTTTTTTAATTCAACCCTAACCCTAGGTTTTTAGTATAAAAGGGGGTATTGTGTGTCTGTTCAGACTTGCCCCAGCATTGCAAATGTTAACATTGCACTGCTTTCTTTCTCCCTCATTTTAATTTTCAATTTCATATTTGTTTAGTTTTGGGGTCTTAAAACTTTTAATTTTAATATTAGAAAACAATTTCGAAACTGAGAAAAATGGCTAATCTTGATGAGTTTTCAACAATTTCTGAAATATCAACTGAAAAAACTTTTTGGAATTTGAAAGCAAAGGTGATTCGATTATGGAAAATTTCTGATTTTAACAGAAACACTTTGCCATTTTCGACTGAAATGGTTTTGATGGATGAAACTGGAAACATAATTCATGCTACCATTAAGAAAACTCTTCTCTACAAGTTTAAAAACGACATTTTTGAAGGAAGATGCTACAACTTTGAAAACATGGGGGTTGCTGATGAGTCAATAAATTAGTATTTTTAATATGTTATTTGAGTTTATTTTATTTAGATTTGATTTAGTTTTATTTAAATATTATTTCCTTTTTGAATTATTCTACTTCAATTGCAAATTATTATATTTCAGGAACAAATATCTAAAGATTTAGTCTTGGAGCAGAAGAAAGAGGATTAAGAGCTGATTCGGGATGAAAATACGAAATATGGGACAAAAATATGTCACTCCCCAAAGTCAGAGACATGGCACGGCCCGTGCCACCAGCAGCACGACCGTGCCATCCTTCAGAGTGCTCTTTTGCTGCTTTTGCTTCCCGGACAAGCTACCTATTAGTTTACTTCTGACCT
>Ga0315913_1005949_pt1 | contig 14790 bp, 8 predicted proteins | sample MpolsnodulesMG_FD_207736 | JGI IMG/M metagenome (GOLD analysis project Ga0315913, IMG submission 207736) | Medicago polymorpha root nodule microbial communities from Los Angeles, California, United States - small nodules | ecosystem: Host-associated > Plants > Roots > Nodule | place: USA... | reverse complement strand
ATTTAATGAATAAATCCGAATAAATATTAATTTAGTTCATTTCTTTTTATTTATATTATATTTGCATTTATTTAATGAATAAATTCGAATAAATATTTATTTTATGTGAATAAATAAATTAGAATAATGTAAACAAATAAATTAGAATAAAGTGAACACATAAATTAGAATAAAGTGACCAAATAAATTAGAATAAAGTAAATAAATAAATTAGAATAACGTAAATAAATAAATTAGAATAAAGTAAATAAAATAATTTGAATATAGTAAATAAATTAGAAAAATGAGTTAAGTCACTGTATATGCGCGGCTTAACTCACGTTGCAATACTTAAGTTGCACAAATTTTTGACACTTGCGTTAACGCAAAGGTATTTTAGGTATTTTAGTTGGGTGCGAGCAAAATGTGTTGGGTAAAGAGCAGGATTCCTTAATATATTTCTTTTGACAAAAATAACCCCTCTCTAGATGTACATGTCCACACGGAATTTGAAATCATTTGATATGTCATTAAAGTATGTAAATATCAAAAAAACTGAACACTTTTATTAAATAACATTAATCTTTATGCATTTTAATGACATCAAATAATTTCAGATTGTAATTTTTTTTACTGAGATGATCTATACTGTGTAAAACAATGAGAGATATATAAAAAAAAAGGGTAAATTATTAAATATAATGAATGTGGTTAAAAACGAGTAGTAAGGGAATGGTTGGTAAAGGAACAGAAACTTCACATCAGCTAAAACAAATAGGACTTGTGTTTTTTCGAGCACATGTTGTGTTGCCCTTTTGGTTTGACGCTTGAATGATATAATTGACATTTATATAGTATGACTTTCTTTTGGGAACCACATGTGGGGACACACTTAACACCATAATAATAATAATAATATTGCTGATTTCTCCTATTGTTGAGTTGATATCCTCTCAAATAATCTGTGCATAGTTGAACTTAAGTTGATACCAAAAGAACCAGAATCAGTAGATGGAAAAGCAGAAGAGGAACGGAGGAGGAGGAGAGGTTCTTGATGGCTCCAACATTATGGAATTGGTTGGAAACGAGCAAGGATTCAACAAGTTTGTGGACCACAAGTTTCATGAGCTGGATAAGGACAGAGATGGTAAACTCTCCTTGAAGGAGCTTGAGCCTGCTGTTGCTGACATCGGTGCTGCTCTTGGTTTGCCTGCTCAGGGCACTACTCCTGACTCTGATCACATCTACTATCAGGTAACCTACCTTTCTCTTTTTAGTAATTACTACTTTTTATTTATGTAATGTCTAATGTTTGTGTGAGTATGCAACAAAATGAGTGAAACGGCCTGCAATCAAGATTGATATAATGTGTATGTTACTCTTCACTTTTGTTTTGGTGGTATTATTATTATGAATTCTCTAATTTTAATTATTTTCATAACAATATTATATTATCACATCTAAATAAAATTAGTTCATTTATCAATGTATTGGTATCAATTCTTGAGTTTTTTCTTTAAGCTTTGGCCTGGTCAAGCTACCCCTTTATTTTTGTGCATGTGCTTCATTAGCAAACACACAAAAAATAAAATAAAATAACAAGCTTATTTCTTGAAGAGGAATTCTGAACTTGGATAAAAAAGACTTCAGTGATAACATGAATTTTAAATTATTTTTAATGTGATACTTTGCAGAAGCTGGCCCCAGAAGTGTCCTATCCTAATTATCCATGATAACATGGTCAGTCCGGTGGGAATATGCTTTTTGGTTGCAATTACTTGCCCTGTTCAATTTTGCTTTTTATTGCCATTTTGCTGCCAATCTTCTTTCAGGCAGAATCTGGTGACACATATATTTTTTTCTTCTTCTAGGCCACTGTAATTATGATTTTTGACCTCAATTAAGCACTCCAAGGTATTCCCAGTTTCCCACGGCTTAGACCCTTTGGGCCGCTATGAGACAAATCCTTGAGTCTGCAGCGGAACGTCCGGTTTTTTCATTAGTCTGTCTCCCATTGATGGTTCATGCCGTTTAATCTTTGAACTTTTTGGTTTTTTGAGGAAATTTTTAATCTTTGAACTTGAAGCATACTTCATTACAATTGAAAAACTTGAAAATTTATAATTTAGAGTAGACTTTTAATTAGAGTGATATAAACTTATAAAGTTGGTCTGCTATCATAGACATAGTTAATGATGAACTCCAGGGACCCAAATGACTAGTGCTAACTGATATCTGAAGTTAGTGCTTGTGGGTGTGAAAAGGCAAAGGTGGTCTTTAAATGGCATCCTTTGGGAAAAAGAAATTGCCTTGCCTTACCAAATATGGTAAAGACGGGAAAACAAGCATAAAAGGCACCTTAGCCACAGAAAGACAAAAATAGAGGCAGTATGATTATATATCAATGATGTGCTCAGATAATTGATAAATGGACCCCAGTTTTCTGTCATCATGAACCTATGAAATCATACAATATGCAACCATTCGATCAAAACTACTAATTCAAAGCGAGTTTAATTTTCAAATAAGATTTGCCGTATAAATAATATAGGCTATCCCTATATTGTTTTCCCTAAGATTAATTATATTTCTGTGAATTAGAAGACTTTGATTGCCATTGTATTTTCAGGTTCAATAGACGTCATCAATTTCTAAAAATTAAGACTAGGAAGATGTTTGGATAAACAACTTAATTAATTTTTTATTCAGTACTTGTTTATCATATGACAACTTATGTTGTAAGTGCTCAGATTTTATTATTTATTGCGTCTGAATATCTATGTTAAAATGGATGTGGTAAGTTTTAACCGTTTCCATGAGATATCTATCAAGGGGAGTTTAATAAGGATAAGCTAAAAGAGTCTATAAATTTATTTCAAGTTATTTCTTACATTCTTCTAAATCCTTATCAAGTGTAACATGCAAAATAAGTTTCCCCATTTTGAGTTGAATAATAACTGCATCTCATCAAGTCTTCAATGCAATACTATCTTTTACTTGCTTCTCCATCACATTCAAAAACAAGTTTACAAATTCATGCTAATGAAGAGGCTATATATGTTGCTGTAACTACGATCTTTGACATCCATTAAGCGCTCCAAGGTATAATTACGGCTTAAACCATTTGAATCCTCTATGAGACTAATCCTCAAGTCAGCAGCAGGACATCCGATTTTTTCACATGGGTGACATATATGTTTTAGTTTAACATCTAGTATGTTCTATACCATTGATGATTCATACCACTTAGTCTTTGAACTTGAAGCATACTTCATTATTAGAGTGATAAAAAGTTGGTCTGCTATCATAGTTAATGATGAACTATAGAGACCCTAATTGCTAGTGCTAACTGCTATCTGAAGTTAGGGCTTGTGTGAAAGGCAAAATTGATCTTTAAATGGAATCCTTTGGGATAAAGCAAATGTGTCTTACCTAACCAAATATGGTAAAGATGGGAACACAATCATAAAAGACACCTTAGAAACAGGGAGAAAAAAATAGAGGCAATATGATTATATATCAATGATGTGATCAGATATTTGATGTATGGACCTAAATTTCCTGTCATCATGAACCTATGCAATCATACAATCAGTAAGTCAAGACCATTGGATCAAAACTAGACAACTCAAATTTTGAGTTTAAGTTTTCAAATCTGATTTACCAAATAAAAATAGGGTCATGTTAACTTGTGCCCTAAGGGCACAAGTTAAGGATCTAAAAAAAGAATAAAAACATAAATGTTGTATTGAAAAAATAAATTTTTAACTTTTCAAGAAATTGAATGCACAATTTTCAAAAACAAGTTTCTACATTTGACTTCTAAACTTGTGCCTTAAGGGCACAAGTTAACATTTCCCATAAAAATATGAGCTCTCCGTATATTGTTTTCCTCAAGATTATTTATATTTTTGTGAATTCGAAGACTTTGATTGCCATTGTATTTTCATGTTCAATAGAAGTCACCGATTTCCTTCAATAATTTATGCATGTCCTATTAAAATTTCTGCACATGAATATGCCCGGCCTGATAATTGATGGAACTGGAACAAGAATAAAAATTTGATGGACTTGTTGTATAGGTGTTGAATGAATTCACTCATGGAAAGCAAGAAAAAGTGAGCAAGAGTGAGTTCAAAGAGGTTCTCTCAGACATTCTATTAGGCATGGCTGCTGGACTGAAGCGAGACCCAATTGTTATACTCCGCATGGATGGGGAAGATCTTCTTGAGTTTGTTAATGGTCCAAGTTATTACACAGAAATGACATCCATATTCTCTCAGATTCAAAACTCTAGTACATCACTTCGCGAACTTGTTATTGAAGCTTTTGGAAGACTCGATGTTGATCGAGGAATTCCTCCTACATCAGATTCTTGGGTAATAGACTGTCTAATGCAACAATATTCTTGTCCTTGCGTTGAAACATGTTGTGTTCTATTTGTTTAAGTACTTCAAATTTTTAAACTAAAAATTAAAATAAATGTCAATCTTGTTTTCAATATAATTAATGCAAGTATATATATCCTCGTCACTATCTCCACTTAGGTTTTTAACAACATTGTGGATCCGGCACTGTTGTCTCAAGCTTTGGATAGGCCTGTTAGTGATCAAGAGACATTTTTGGAAGAATTCAAGAAAGTGGCATTGAGTGTGGTTGATTGCCTTAAAGAGAAGCCTGTCATTGTAGCTCACAGTGAAAACACTTTTGATGGAAGTGGTGTCAAGAGACTCTTATCCAACAAGTTTGAATTAGAAAAGGTTTTATTTTCATTCCTGCTATTGCCACTGAGCTCTTAATTCACTTTGATGTATTTTATTTGTGGTTTTACCTACTCTCTTTTATACAGACGTTGAACACGACTTTAGGGAATCTGCCAAAAGATCGAAACGGAAAAATATCAAAGGATTACTTGCAGGTTACACTAGACGTGGTGTCTCCATCTGCTGGTTTACCTCCGGTTGGTGCAATTGAAGAGGTATGTTATTGTTGCCAATGCATATTAGTCAATATATTCATCCATATATAATGTTTGCGACGGAAATTTATATCAACCTATCTCCATTTTGGGACGGATTCAAAGGATTCCATCACAATGTTTGATTAAATTCTGTCCCAAACTCTCTTGTAGTGGCGGATGAGCATATTCCGTCCCAACAAATATTATGACTGAAATGATTTGTCGCTAATTTTGTCCCAAAATCCCTTTTGTCTTCTAGTGACGGATATACTTGCATTGAATGAATATATATTACTAGCAAGTAAAAATAAAAAAATTAACTGTAACTATCGATGTGTTTGATTTTACAGATGGATAAGGTTATTAGTGAAGCCTTTAAGACAGTGAATAATGCAGATGACAAGAAGATGATGATGATGATTAAAGAAGAAGAATTCAAGAAAATTTTAATTGAAATACTGGGGAGTATCATGTTGCAGTTAGAAGGAAGTCCCATTGCTATTTCTTCAAATTCAGTTTTACATGAGCCTTTAAGCTCATCTTCTACACTTTTGAACCCATCTTAATATTCTTGTTCTAGTGAAACAGCGTATGCATAACCGATTAACGACATGGCTGGTCAAAAACCAAGCACAATATTTATTTTTATTTACCTATGCAAATTGTTACCTGCATCATATTTATTAAGTGTCACATTTCATATATTTATTTGTCTTGTGCTAATTGTCATTTTAAAATACTAATGAAGTGTTAATTAATTTTTTTCCATAAATATACTACCATTGCTTTGCTCATGTACTTACTGCCATTCATTCTCGAGCTGTCCTGCCTTAGAAAAAAAGTCGCCATATGTTTTCTGTGACGGGAACAGTTGTAATCCTTGGAAATATAGTAACTTCGTATAAATCTAGGACATGGATATGGTTTGGGCACAAACTAGGGAACATATGCCCTTCGTAATCTCCACAACTTTTCCTCTCAACCAATATCTAATCTCCTTGTTCAATTGAAGCATGATAATTGTCATGTAGATTGATACTACTCCGTCTCAATTTTATACTCTATCCGTCTTTAAATAATAGTCGTTTAATATTTGTGCACAATTATTAAAGAAATGACTAATTGTGTTGATTTCAATGATAAAATTAATATCATTTACTAAAATACCCTTATTAATTGTAGTTAGTGAAGTAGTTAAGTTGGATGAAATTCAACGAATAAGGGTATAATAATGAAGAAAAAAAATAAGAAATGTTGCATTGATATTCTAAAGCGACAATTATTTTGAGAATAAGAAAAAAATGCTAAAGAGACAAATATTGTGAGACGGAGGGAGTAAGAAATATCAATTTTTATATTCATTCAAAAAATCATCTATCTAATCTATATTAGGGATTAAATACATCATTTATTAAAAGACTTTAAAAATTACGTTAAAGAGACATTTACCCTTTATTAAATTTGAAATATACTTGTACTTATAATGTTGGAATTCCCTTATAAATTTTTAATTTTTGTTGTAAATCATGTATCATACACTTAGGTAGTAAGAGATTTTTATTATTTTATGATTTTTGAAATTACGTTAAAGAAAAAACAATTAAAGTAAATGTAAACAAAAAACAAATGCATATATGGAAAAGAACTATATCATGTCATGCTGACGTTGACAAAGAAGGGACCACGCACATAAATAGCGAGAGCGCACGTGAATATCACAAGGTAACACTAATTATAGAAATTGTGCTATGGTTGAACCGGCCTCCTTTGTTGAACCGTTTCTGTTAACAAGCATATTGTTGTCGTGTCCACAAAATCACATATAATTTGATTAACTTAAGTAATTTTTTTGTGTAACTTCGGAGACCGATTCTTTAAGATACTATCGGGTACAACAGCAACCTCTTTCAATACAGCTTTACTATTCACAAGCACATAAATCAAACTTTTGGATATTTTCCTCAAAGTAACGAGGTAAATAGTTTGTAAGGCTTATCTCAACTGGTAACCCACTTGCATTGTTTGGTGCTATTGAATTTGGATCTTGGAGTATTTTTAAAGTCTTAAGTGACAATGAAGATATTGATATGTAGAAGAGATTCATCTGGGTTCTCGCAATTGTGTGTGTAAATTTTAGTATTGTTTGTCTTTTCGTTTAAAAAAAATAAAAGTATTGGGGTAAATATAAAACAATTCTTAGTGGTGTTACCCAAGTGAAAAGCGGAAAAATAATAATTACAAGTCCAACAATCAACATAAAATTGGACATCACAATTAGAATGACATATCTTCACCTTCCGATCTATTTTAAGAAATTTTCTAATACATTACATTAAACTTTTTTTAGAATTTAGGTTGAACCTAATTCAACATCTATAAAACTAGATTGTAAGATGCAATCCATCCACCATTTATAAACTTATTTTCAGATCATATGACATTGAACTTAATATACCTTCTTCATGACTTTTATTATTACTTGTTTTGTTTCACTTGTAACTAACCTACAACTACAAGGACTCATACCTTATCCTGCTAGAGAGACAGAAGTAGTAATAATATGTGTCAGTATTTAATTTAAGGCCGTAAGAGTATCACTAATTCACTATCATATATCCATTGTGTAGCTTGTTAGCTTGAATTTATAGAGTGGAATCATTCTAATACGGGAATTTGTCCTGTAATGATAAGTAGGTGATATTTCCAATGACCCTTTTGTTTAATCCGAGTAATATAATAAAACTCCTAACAATCAGTGGATAACGGGCTTCTCTATATTATTTGACTTGACACACAACTTCTATTAATAAAACACATTCTCTGTCTCATATTCTTTGTAGGGAAAAAATGATGCTAATTGTTCACCGTGTATATCTTTCTGCTGCACTTAAGTTGATTTTGTTAATTACTACTCTTTGCACTTTATCAGGTGCTGCATGCACTTCTCTTTCTTCTACCACTTCTATTCTGTTCTTGCTAATTTTACTTTAATATTTTTTTTTGCTCATTTCACACTTGTATGCAGAGTGCTATGATCCTTTGGATCCAAATGGGAACATTTCTGTAACATTTGACATTTACCAACGTATGGAAAATGGATATCTGGTCAGTACCAAGTAAAATCGCACACGTCTTTGTATGAATTGATTCTAAAATTGATTTAGGCAATTCTAGAGGCAAATACTCCCAATTCTTACTTCAGGCTAGAATAAATTCGTTAAGAACATCCAAACATGTCAAAATTGAAGATTAACAATTATGGTCTGCAAAGTATAGCAAAACTTAAAATTATCTGAATAGGAATAGGATTATTATTATTATTATTTTGATTCATTTACATATACAATATAAAATTACAATGAAGCACAACTAGATAGAATATACTACACCTTGAATTGAATTGAGTGTTTTCCAATTCTACAGGCAAGGGTGACTCTCGAAAACCATCATCAATATCGGCATGTAGATAAACCAGGGTGGAAACTAGGATGGACATGGGCTAATAAGGAGGTGATATGGTCAATGAGTGGTGCAATTGCAACTGATAGGGGTGATTGCTCATCTTACAGTGGTTCTCAGATGCCACATTCATGCAAGAAAGATCCAATCATAGTTGATATATCTCCAGATGTGTCACAAAACAGGTCGGACCATTGCTGTCGTGGTGGCCGCCTCTCTGCCCGAGCCGTTGATTCTTTCAATTCATTGTCTTCATTTGAACTTGACGTAAGAAACTTGGAGGAAAAAGAAAACTCACTTGGACAAGCACCTAATAATGTTACATTCATGGCCCCAGGTCCTGGTTACACTTGTAGCTCATTTGTGACAGCTGATCCCTCAGTGTCCTTAGATTTTGGAGGACAGAGACAAGTTCCAGTTCTCAGTAAGTTACTCAACTCAAGTTCTCTTAAATAATTAAACAAAGGGCATTGTTTGATGTCATGAAATGGTTCCATCAGAAGTGTCGCGAAATAATATCATTGGCCATTGACCCATGTTTTCTGTCAAATGCATATTGAAAAATTTCTCCATTGTTTTGAAATCTGAAACAAATGATTTCCTGATATTCGTGATTTTTCTATCGTGTCATATAGTACCGCCGTTAATCAAATATAGTGAGTCATAACAATGTTTAAATAAAAGAGGTAAATCATATCTGACAACATTGATGTATACCTAATATGATTTTCTGATTTATTGTTAAACATCATTGGTGCTCAATAACTAAACACAACAAATCGTAAATCATATCTAATCTATATTTTTTCATCGATTTTCTCACTGTGTCACACAGATTCTCAATACTAGTATATAAACATTTTGCATTCCAGGAACTTGGAAGTCAACATGTACGTACTCAAGTTTCTTAGCAAACAAGTCACCAGTATGCTGTGTTTCTTTCTCAACATTTTACAATCCAATCATCACACCATGCCGTAATTGCACTTGTGGTGGATGCAGGGAAGCAAATAAAAATTCACTGTCTTGCATAAGGTTCATGTTATTTCATTTGCTCAAACATTTGTGTTTTTTCATTAATGTCATTAATATGTTGATTGTTGTGTGCTTACTGCTAATTATTAAATAATCAGGCCAGGTGATCCTCTCGGAGGGTCAAATGATGAGAAAAATGTAATTGAATGTACCGACCACATGTGTCCAATTCGAGTCCATTGGCATTTCAAAAACAATTATATGAATCAATGGAGGATCAAGCTTACAATTTCTAACTACAACTTCAATAGAAACTACTCTAACTGGAATATGCTCGTTCAACATCCCGGTTTTAACCAAAAGGCAACAACTTACAGCTTCAATAGCACTAAACTTTCGACTCTTGGGATCCAAGGTAATTTCTTACATTCAATTCAACGAATGAACAACAATTTTGTGTTCAATAATTTTTTTTGTCTAAACCCTTCAGTTTCTAAGAGAAAAGACTCTAATAATCCAGAGTTCAAATGTATGACCAAATATTTTAGAGATCGAACTCTATTCGACCTTAACTTGAATTCTTTAACTACTTGAGTTCAACTATTTGTATTTTTGATGTATGTAGTTTGTTTCAAGTATTGAATAAATTGATTGATAAACTAGTACTAGTAGTATTTTATATATAGTGATAAAGAGATTATTTAATTTGAGGCAGATGGAGTTGCACTTTTCTGGGGGATAGATTACTACAACAATGAATTATTGCATTCTGAGAAGGACCGAGTTGGTTCTGTGACAACAGAGATACTATTGGAAAAAGATCAGAATTCCTTCACATTGCAAAACGGATGGACATTTCCAAGAAGAATATATTTCAACGGTGAAAACTGTGACATGCCTTTACCTGACACATTCCCTATGTTACCGAATGGTAGCTCCAGTTTAAGACCAACTTCCCATGTTTTTACTCTTTCATTAATTTATTTGTTACTTGTCCAATTAGTACTGCTGTAGTACTCCTTCCTTTGGTTTTGATTTTGAACACTGACTACGTACTTAATTAGTTTCTAGTATATCTTAATTCCTCAATTTTGAGGGTTCATACCATTGTGTTTTGTTATTATTGTAATATATATACATGTATGCGTATGGGAAGAGTTCCCCCCTCCATGTACTACTAGTAGGTGATGTCTACATTCCCTCTTGATGAATTAGAGGTAATTTACCCTTAACGACGAAGGAGATGGAGATCACGTGTTAAATGAAGGAGATGAAAAAGATGTTCTTTAAATGAAAATGGTAACTGATTGTGGGAAAAAAAGCTTTAAGGTGAGACCTACATTACCCCCTTGATGAATTGGGGGTAATTTATCCCTAATGACAAGTAGGATTTGATTCTAAAACGAACTAGATGAAAATCACATGTTGAATAAAGAAGATAGAGAAGTTTGATGTTTTTGAGATGAATATGACAACTGATTGTAAAAATAAACTGATGAAGAGAGAATTTTTCTTTGACAAGGGTAAATTACCCCCAACTCATTGAGGGTAACGTAGAAAAAACCATTTTAATTTTGCGAGGAATAGTTTTTTTTTTCATTCTTACAAACTAAATAAATCGTCATGTTGAACCAAAAAATAAATAAAAATCTTGATTTTTTTTCTCAACAGTGACAAATTTGTTTTTTTTAAGGATGAGTTGATTTGGTTATCTACTCTATTAATGTCTATTAGATTAGAAAAGTTTAAGGCCAGACAATTAAATTAACCTATGTCATTTCAAATTATTGAGGAGTAATTTATTGTCATTATACTATTATATTATTATTTTCTTAAGATAATCAGGTGACTAGAATTGCATCTTTAAGGTAAATAAGTGAAGAATTTGAGATTCAAATCCCGGTAACTGCATATTTTAATGCATTGTCCTTACAAATTGAGATATATCCACATGACTATCAATATACTATTTGTTTTGGACCGGCTAGAAGTCCAATAAAGCAAAGCCCATTAATCCAAGGGCTAAGACGAACAAGGGTAAAACACGGTGAAGGAGCACGCGAAGTCTTGGGCAGATCACCACACGCAAAGTCCTGTGCGGATCACCGTACATGAGTACGCCCTAACTCCATCACCATCGTCCACATCACCAACGGCCTTCTAAGAAGGCACCACACTTTGTGGGGGACTGTTAGCGCTTTCTCCGCCTATATAAAGGTGATTCGGCGCCACCCTCAAGGTACACTTCACTTGTACCATTTTCTGCACATAACCACCTCTTTCGGTTACTGACTTGAGCGTTGAAGTGCTAACATGTTTGCAAACACCTTTCTCCTCCACCGTGAATACTCAACCTTTGCTGCACTAGAACACCGTGAACAACCATTCCTTTTCCTCGATTGTCACCGGACATATCACTATTATATAATATATTTAATTATTTATAATTTAATTACCATTTATCTACAACTATTTTTTTTTTGCCTTTTAAAAAAACCAATATTTTTTTATCAAAAATAAAAATCTCATAACTTTCTTCCACTAAAAATAATTCTATTTAAGTCACGTTAGATACTACTAAATGTGATGATTTTTTCAATCGGCATTCAAACTTTATGTTGTGAAAGTGTAACGGTTAGATCAAATTTCTTTGTAAAAAGAAAATTATCTTAGTCATTTTGTTTTTTGAAAAAAAAAAAAGAGTTGGAGTTGGGTATGCAATTTTTTTTTTTCGAGGAACAATCAAACAAAACTTGGATGTCGAATATTTGAACTTTAATGTTAAAACATTATTACTTGTGCCAAAGTTACCGCAAAAGCCAAAAAAAAAATAAAATTGTTATTCACGCATATCATAAGCATGTGACACATGAGTAAAATATTATATTGTCCCTCGGCAGTTAACTGTCAAGGAATTGCAAAACCGGCTGCAGTTAACTGCTGAGGAAAACCTCGGTAGTTAACTGTCGAGAAAAACAATTATGCAGACAGTGAGTTCTGAATAATTGTAAAGCATTTCCAAACCATTTTTCGACCAGTTTTTACCTGTAACTAAACCAGAGCATTTCCAAAGGCAATATAACTCATACCATTTAAACTCATTCATAGACATGAAAAATACAATATCTTTTACAATTGTCCATAATTAAATCAAACCGACATTTGGTTCAAAATACACAAAAGTTTGAATTTCATCAAAACGTTACATAGTGTCCATAATTAAACAACACATTACAACTCATTTCATATCATTAAATTAAATCCCTACTTACATTCAACGCAATTGCATATAGAACGAACATAAATATATAATATATATTATTTTCCACCATATTCCGAAACATAAATTCGACGTTGCTATCGTCTTCAATAAGGCAAGGCATATAGCTTGCCGTTTTCCATGCGTATTCATCTCTATCTTCTCCTAGGTCTATGCATGACATTTGACCAAACAAGTGACGTGTATTTGATTTTCACCAAGATACTCAAAATAAGTGTTAAGTTGTGCCTTCAAATCATCAAGAGAGTCGGTCGGCGTTATCATAACCTTAACCGTCTTTTTAAATGCGGAGTACCTAACACGCCCTTCAATTTTTGCAACCTCAGACATGTTTCACTTGACAAAAGCTTTAAGAAAAGAATCATAAATTAGAACAAAATTAAATGAAATGTAATAACGAATAAATCAAATGCGTAAACATTAATAACGAATAAATAAGTATTGCACTAGTTTCACCACATAAAAGTCATAGTATCATATATATCAATATAAATTACATAATGTTAATTATATATTGGCCACAAAAGTCAACCACTTATCAACAAGATGTGCACAACCTTTCATATTTGCGGGAGGATGTAAGCCATTTAAAATGTAGTTATCACGATCCTCACCCGCATATACTTCAACATAATCATCTCTGTGATCTTTCAACTCTTGAATAAGATGTGTATGAATCATGATATAATTTTCTTCGGTCAATCCCATGAACTCGGCTATAGCCCGAAATCCACAATGTCCATTGCCTATAACATCCACCACTTTTTTCAATAAATGAAAGCATGAAGCGTGACATATAATCAATAGGCCTCTTAACCGGAATATCCTTAGGCTTTGGATACCGATAAGGTGGTGGAAGTGAGGAAAGTGATGTTTTACCAAGACGATCACCTTTTTTTCTTTTATGTGATGAAGTTATTGGTGATGGTGACGGTTGACTATCTGGATTTTGGGAATCAACAACCTCCCACGAAGATGGGATTCGACTAGTCGATGTAATCTTTCCTTTAGACCTCGCAGTGTCCACTTTTTTCTTGACTCCCTTGGTTGGTACTTTTCGTGGTGGTGGAGACATCATGGTGGTTTCAGGAAATGTCAACTGTCGCAAAACCTCTTTGACTTTAAGAATGTTCAATCCCTAATAATTTGTTTGCCTACTAAGATATCCACTAACCATGAACAAACACTCATATTTTCTTGAGCCCGTTGTCGCATGCTTCGGTTTTTTTTTCCTGACACTTTGTGAGCTTTACTCCTTTCACACACTAGGCACAACATTAGATTGATCAAACTTGATCTTTGTGTAACAATTGTAAATCTCGCCTTATTTGCTTGACGACGTACCCACTCAAGCAATTCTTCTCTATCTTTCCACTTAACGTCGTCCGAAAAAACCTAGTCGTGTCAACTTCGTGGGCATGAAATGGAAGGACACGGGAGTCAACATAATTAGAAGCTTCAACATGGACGGAAGCTCCATCAATGTTTGGTTTGACTACAACCTTAGGCGGTTTGACATCTCCGAAAATTTCGACAAAATTTGATTTTGTCTCTCCGGAACATCTTCCGTGTTCTCTACCATTACTATAATAAAACAACACAAAAATATGAATTAACAACTAACTAATGCATAAACATGAATGCCATAATGAATTAAAACAAAAAAACAAAGAAAAACAAATTAGAAAAAATGGCAGTAGCTGCCTTTTTTTCGTTGTGAAATTTTTTTCACAAGTGTTTCTCGGCACTTAACTACCGAGTTTTTCCCCGGCAGTTAACAACCGAAATATATTTCTGTAGTAAGATGCCGAGGTTTCCATGACAGTGAGAACGTAAACTCACGTAAAAAACTACAAAAACAGCTAAAAATCAACCGATTAAAATGCTCAATACCTGTTTTTTTTACGTCAAAAGTGTGCTGATACCTCCTATGCTTGATGCTTCAATGATTTTGAAGTAAGATTTGATGAAAAAATATTGGATTTGGGGATTGGATGGAACTGTTATGGAAGTTGATGATGAAATAGTGTGTAGGAGGAGCAGATGGTTGTTTCATCTGATGAAACAGTTTTCTCGACAGTTAACTACTGAGGTTTTTCTCAGCAGTTAGCTGCCGAGGGACAATATGGTATTTTAC
>Ga0315913_1005948_pt1 | contig 14793 bp, 12 predicted proteins | sample MpolsnodulesMG_FD_207736 | JGI IMG/M metagenome (GOLD analysis project Ga0315913, IMG submission 207736) | Medicago polymorpha root nodule microbial communities from Los Angeles, California, United States - small nodules | ecosystem: Host-associated > Plants > Roots > Nodule | place: USA... | reverse complement strand
TCCTATAAATATTCAAACTTTTAGTTTTAGTCTCCAATAAAATTTCACCGACAATTTTGATCTCTGCTTTTTTGTTGTACAAAAGAGGGCAAAAGCTCATTGATCTCTACTTTTATGAATCCCAAAAATAAGAGGAAGGTGGAAAAAAATGTAAGCAAGAATATATAAAAAATTTACAACGTACCGTAGGCTAGTTAGTTGAATATAAAACATTTCTTTTAAGAAATATATATAAAGTGTTCATTAAAAAATAAAATAAAGCATGACAGTTTTTTTTTTCAAAGGAGAAAACGTGGCAATTGTTTTATTAAAAAAATAAGCTATGAAGGCTGTTATTTTTTAAGCCATGAACATGTTGTTTTATTAAAAAATAATTAAATTAAATTAATAGGGTTAAAATTGGAAGAAAATATAAAAAAACTACTAGCTATAAGCTCAAAAGTTACTTGAAATAGCTTCTCAAAAAACGCTATAAGCTAGTGAAAAAAGTTTTTTACCGAACACATCTTATTATATCAAAACAAGCTTATAAGCTAGCTAGCTTATTCGTGTTACCAAACACAGCCATGATAGGTTGAATTTGATGTAAAATTTTAATTGTTACAAGCCCTATAATATAAATTAATTAAGATTGTATACCTAAATATAATTAAATAAAAATTAAAAATTACCTTATTAAAATTGATTTTTTTCATAGAAATATTGATTCATTTATTTGACATTTAATGTTATATTTGTATATAACATTTTGATTGGCTGATATCTTGAAGGTGTAAATACCTCGTAAACAAGAGTGGGTAACATACAAAAAAACCATCCAATTTTCCCCACAATTTTGTTTTCTACCAAAAAGAACACAACCTCTTTTTGTATTCTACTACCAGTACTAGTTTATTTAAGCGACAAAATTACTAGTAGTGGTTTTTTGTATTCTAAACTAAATAGAAAATATTAACAAAAATGTATGGTCAAGGGTACCCCTTAGTTGAATATGAAAGTATCTTATTCCAATTCCAAATCCAACAACGAATTTCCTACATCAACCCCAAGCGAGTACACTATATCTTCCCTGCTCCATCCCGCACGCAATAACTCCAACCCCAAAACACTCACGTGCTTCTCATGCTTCTTTTCCCCTTCTTCATCTTCATTCATCATCATCTCTTGTATCTCTTCCTCTTTCCACCCACCTTCCCTCAACCTCCGCAGCACCCCATCCATACACCTCCCTACCACCCCTCTCCGATCATCCCACCACCATTTCCACCCTCTCTCCCCTCTTCCATCCGCCACCTCTGTCCATACCTCAATCCTCCTCGCCTCCCTCGCCGCCCAAACCGGATCATCAACCTCTTCAACCCCATCCAAAAACCCTCCATCCCTAAAAAACCCTACAATATCATAACTCACCAATCTCACATCACCACCATGATCAACGTAAAAAACCGGATTCCCAGCAACAAACGGATTCGTAGGTATATAACAATGCCGAAAGATAGGAACTAACCTCGGCGCAGAGTCTAGAATCGTCTGCGCCGCGGTTAGCGAATCTTTCGGGATTGGACCCCATGAAGGATGCCAGAAACTGTTAATTTTCACACGTCGGAGAATCGATGAGACTGGAATGTTGAGAAGAATTTGAAGCTGTTGATGAGATGATGAACGCCAATTAGGAAAACCTGGTGAGATTGGAAGACCTTGTTGGAGAATAGCATGAAGGTCAGGTGGGAATTTGAGGTTGAATTTTGATTCGAGATGTTGAAATTCTGATTCGGTGAGTCCTTGTTCGATAATAATGTTGGAGGATTTGAGGTTTTGTATGAGGTTGTTTGCATAGGTTGTGAATGAGAAACATATTCTTCGTTTTTTGGGTTTTGTTTTTTCATTGTTGTTGGTCTCTTTTTTTGTGATGAAGGTGGTGGTGGTCATGTTTTGTGAAATTGAGCGAGGATGAGAATGGTTGAAGATGCGATGAGATCAGTGATTGTGTTGTTAACTTTACGTAGTCATCACATCACTATTGTTTGTGTGTTGTGTTGGGTACTTATAATTAAGATTTAGATTTAGAGAGAGAGAGAGAGTGTACATGTGTTTGACTTTGAATTGGATTGTTATCTTTTTGTTTTGGAAAAAACAAAACTATTAGACGGTATTGTTTATTGGAAAGGAAAATGGGCACTTGTTTTTTTTTCTATGGTAAAATTATATTCCTTATCCTTTAACTAAATTTATAACGATATATAAAGAAAAATACATGCTTTTTTGACTGAATTTTTTATTTATTTAAGTTATACCTTTAAATATATTTATTTTTAAGAATGTTATATTATTGACGTAACTATTGGTAAAAGATAAATATAATTTGTTATTATTATTATTATTATTATTATTATTATTATTATTAATATTTTTGAAACAACTTACATAGACACACATATATAATTTGAATAAATATCAAAATTTTATAAGAATAATGCTTATAATTTACACATGTTAGAGTAGTAAAAAAAGCGGAGTGTCCGTCTAGACACTAGTTACGCCATATTCTTTTTCATGTTATTTTCATCATTTTGATTAACTTATTTTCATCATGTTATTTTCATCATTTTGATTAATCTGCATACAAATATCAAGATTCAAATCTATAACTTTATTTCGATATGAACTCTTATTTGTTCACTCTTGACAAAAATGACAAGAAAAAAAGATAAAGCTACAATCGTTATTTGAAATTAAGTTAAAGAATGATAAGTGTAATTTTTCTCTTTTTTAAAGGGAAAATGGGCACTCGTCACCGAATTAAAAAAGAAAGCACTTTGTTGAAAATGTGTATTCTACTTTTTAAAAGTTATTTTTTATTTCAAATTTGGTTTATTTTAATTCTTTAACAAGTGCTTCACATATTGGCATTTTTTTTAAGATCTTAGCATGACTCTTGTTTGTTCTTTAAAAGAGAAAAGATGGCACCCTTTCAAAAAATTATCTAGAAGAGTCTACTGATTTATAATTATTTTCAAAACTTTTTTGACGAAAAACTATTTAAAGTAAAATCTCATTTTAGTCCATAAAAAAATTGCACAGTAGGAAATAAAAGTAATTTTTAGTCTTTGAGAGAAATAAATCAGGACAAGTTAGTCTCTACTGCCATATTTTTACTCTGTTTGATTGATGACAAGTTAGTATTTGATTGCACATAATCGATTATATGAGGAGCACCTTAGTGGGAAACTTAGTTGGAGGATGCAACTGAGGATGAGGATGAGGAGAGAGATAACAGGTGGCAATGGTGCGTGGTGACTTTTTTGCTCTTTCAAGTCGGTTGTACTATTCTATTCGACGAGAGGAACAAGCACATTAATGACGAGGTCATTATCAAGGATGACCATTGCTAGATATCGTCCCAACACACTAGGTATCATATGAACCCTCAATGGCATGATGGATGAGGGTTGCGTGATGGTGCTCAGTGGAATACTTTCAGGATCTTTTGAGGAGGATGTAGGATGAGATGCGTCCGGCCACCATGTATCAAATATCCCAAAGGAATAGGCTGCATATGACGAAAATACATTAGTTTTAGGTTTACTTGTTTTTGGTATTTTGGTTGTAATTATTCAAATGATTTTGGTTTTATTAGCCTTTTTTATGACATTATCATATGTCAATTAATGACATTATCTTATGAATGAAACATTTCAATATTATCTAATGAGGCATTAGTTTTAGAATGTATTAAAGAATGATTTAATGAATGTGTGAGTGATTGAATGAAAGTGTTGGTGACAAAAAAAGAAGTAATTATTTCAAGAATGGTGTTCTGTTTATGTTACCAGAGCGCAATGGGAGTTAATTGATGCTGGTGCAACAACAATTAGGTGTCGTTGGAGGTGAATGACGTTTATCTATCGATGGGGGTATTTTGGTATTTTCGGGGTGTTAACGAGCAATTTTTAAAGTTAGAAGAGTAATTTTCATTATTGAAGGGAGGCAAACCAATTGAAAACTGAAATACTTGCTTTGGAATTTTGCAATAGAATTGGTGTCTTCGTTATCTCCCATTTCTTCATCATTTTCATCTTCAATTGATACTACAGTAGCATCTTGTTGCTCTTCAAAAGCTTCTTCGTTTGCAAAAGAGAAATGTTTAAGGTCACACCCTCTAACATAAATCGAGGTGGGCATTACAGTAGGGATGGCATACAATATGCATGTAGATTATCTAGGTATTAGATGAATCATCTGAAGAATCACCTATTACTGAATAGGTAATGAGATGATTATTAATTATTTCCATGTTGTTTTATTCTTATTTTACAATTGAATCACTATCAATTATTCTATGATATTTCATTTACATTCGATGCAATATACACATTCTAGTCAATGTTTTTGATGCTAGCATGCTTCTACTTTATTGAATAAATTATCAATTTAGTTCCTAAACTATCACTCTCTCTTCAATGCAGTCCATAAACGATAAAATTATTCCAAATTGTCCCTAAACTATCAAAATCCGTTAATTTAGTCCTCAAAGTATATGAATATCCATCAATTTAGTCCTCAATATCAGATACTAAACTGATGGAGAGTTTGATATTTCAAAGATTAAAATGATGGTTTATTCTACTTATTTAACAAGCGATCACTAGTGCAGTGCAAGATCAAGACAACAGGAAGATTTGACTTTGATGCATTAGAGACGTGACATGGCTATTGTGCATAAGCATCAAGAGTTTCTATATCAATGAATGTACTAAAGCATCTAGAGTTTCTAACTTTCTATAAGAATGTGTACATTAGGCAAAATAAAAAAGTAGTCGTCTTTATTTTGACAATGTAGTTTTGATTTTTGAGCCATTGTTTGGATTGCAGATTTATTTTTTAACCCCATATTAGTTCTTCACTTCTTCTAACTCCAAAGCTGAATCTTTTGGGGAAGAATATTCCAATGACAATACAGTTTGATGGAGTAATGATTACATCAAATTGATCTTTGATTAGTTCTTTTATTTCTAACCACAGTCTTAATCAAACAAGTATGCTTGTTGTCAAAATATCTATGAAGCAAAGATTATGTCGAAAACAATTGTACTAAACAACATTGATCATCCAAGAGACATCTTCATATCCAAAAAGATTCAAATTAGACAAATAACAATATCCAAACAAGTTGGTATAAAAAAAGATCATATGCTCAAATATTTGTCACAAAAAAATGCTGCTCTAATGATCATGCCAGCATTACTTAACACAGCTAGCTCAATTTCATGGCTTTACAAAAGTCCAAACACCAGACTTCAAAATAAAGTTTCCTGCAAAAATGACAGAAACGAAAGACTTGGGTCGAAAATTAAAATATACTTATGTAAACAGAATGACAGTAAATCAGAGCGATAAGAGATTTTAGTATAACACATTTTATGAGTATTTGTACAAACATGCATAGTTAGAAAAATAGTTACCTCAAAGGCCTCCAAGCAAAAACAATATTGGTCATGGGTGGTGGCAACGGCTTCTTTTAACAGAAGAATAAGGTGCAACAATTAAAAGACCTAATGACTCGTACAAAGCGATGGGAGTGTGTAGAAGATGACGGGCAGAGAAAATATCTTTGAGAGCGTGAGCGTGGAAGATGAGCAGTTACCAAACCAAATAATAATACCTATGTTTCTTTCTAGTTGATTAAACTATTATTATGGAAGAATTTTTTATGAGATGCATCTAACACATGCCTTTAGAATGAAATGATATTTCTCTATTTTCTACATTTTGAACAATAAATTTTAAAAAAATAGGTGATACAGTGTCAAACTGAAACTTACTATGTGCAGGTTTTCTTCCACGAAGGTGTTCAACCTCTTCAAATGCGTCAGCCTCTTGAAATGCTTCCCATAACCCCCCACTCTTTCCTGGTTGTCTTGCTTCTAACGGAACTTACTTCTCTTTCCCTGTTGTCTTGTTCCTACCGGAAAAGTCCTCACAGTTTCATTGGTTGATTTTTTCACTTTATCTTTGAGTGATGGCTCAGGCCTCCCTCTCTTTCCTGGTTATCTTGTTCCTACTGGAATAGTCCTCACAAATTCATTGGTAGAGTTTTTCATTTTATCTTTGAGTGATGAAACCTCTTCTTCGAGCTTAGTTAACTTAGCATTGTAATCAAAAACTTTAGTTTGCAACTTACTTACCATACTCAAGAGCTTAGCATTCTCTGTTGACTGCAAGAATTAATAAACTTGTTGATAATTCTAATCATAATTTCACTAGAAACCATAATGATGAGCATAATTTGATTGCGAGGCATGGTAAGGTGTATTAACCTGAGCTTCCTGAAATTGTTGTAATTGGTGCATCTGAGCCAGATAAGAAGATGGATCCCAAGGAGCTGTAAGCATTGTCTCAAATTTTACATCTTTTTTAAAGCACAAAAAAGAACATGTATTGATGAAAAAATAGAATACAACATGAAGAAAGGTAAAAAGGAAATCAAAAACAAAAGTATGATTGGACAACCAAATTTCATGTTAAGCAAATTTAAGATAATCTCTAATTTTAGAGTTGTAATTTTCTGCCTTTAGAGACAGCCACATGTCTTTCTTCAATTTATATCTCCTATGTTTTTGGAAGATAGGGATAAAGTTGATTTAACTCAGCTGAAGAAACTGATGCTGAAAAAGTGTTTTAAGAGTTTATACATAATGATATACTCCATTAATTAGTATAGATCAATATGTTCAAATAATGAATATTATCAGATCAATGTCGGACACTTCTTCTAGATTGTATTCCCACCGAGGTTAACTTAGCAAGGAGAAATGTTTTATTGCAGGGTGCTTCCTTGAATTGCAATTTTTGTGGTAGGGGTGAGGAAAGTTCCGCTCATTGCATTGTGATGTCGTGATGAAGGTGTGGGAAAAGGTGTTCTGGTGGCTCAATTTTAACTTCTTAATTCCTCATAATTTGTTCGTACATTTTGAATGTTGGAGTGCGGAGCTGCGAAATAAGAAGTTGCGTAAGGGTTATTGGTTAATTTGGCATCCGGCTATATGGGTGTTGTGGAAGATTAGAAATGAGAGAATCTTCAATGATACGAACAAGGGGGTGAATCCACCGTGGATGACATCAAATTTACATCTCGGCAATGGAACCCAAAATATCACATCTCGTCTCTTTTACAAGTGGTGTTGGAACCCAAAAGATTGTCTTTTAAGATAGTTTTTATTGCTTTCGTTTTGGTTTCTTTTTGGGTTGCCGCATGTTTATGTGCCCATTGTAGTTCTATTCTCTAGCTTTGCCGTTCTTCTTGTTCCCTATAGCTTTTAATAACATGATGTTAAAAAAAAAAAATTGTCGGACACCACGCCTTAAATCCTGGTAAGTACAAGTCTTATGAAGAGAAAAAGTTGCATACAAACCTGGAAATCCAGGAAATGTGTATCCAGCATGGTAGCACATATTAGGAACTAAGTTATGTGTTGTTGAGGAAGTAGCTTCAAATGATTGCCAGCCATCACCACACTATTGAATATCTGAAAAATTGGACGAATGTTTGCTCCAAATAGTTCAGGTGGCCGAAATCCCTTGTTGAGGATGTGGTAACTGCTGCTGCCATGGTGCTTGAGAGACACTCAGAAGAAAATAAGGCCAGTGAAACATTGATGGTTGTTGAGGAATTGAGTTAGGCACATTGTCATGCGAAGAATTACTACTACTGATGCTGTCAAGAGCCATATATGGCTCAGCTTTGTCTTGCTTGTTCTGTTAATCATCATATTCATGTTAATAAAATGAAAACGGGTCAATGAGTCAAGGAAATATGTTAGCCGAAAACCACCATACATAAACCCCAATAGCATTGAACAAGGGGAAGGAGAATATGGAAGAAAAAAGAAGAAGCGAAGAATATAACTTTTGGACCGATATAATAATATTGGGTCGGAGGTACCGCCCTATACAAGCTAGTTTGACACAACAGCTGATTCAACCCGGGTCGCCTACTACACTCCAACTCCCCATTATCCTCCAACTCCCCACAACCTCGAAAACCAACTCCGTAGCTAGAGGTTAGGCGTTTAAAATATAGGAGACAAATTACAACTTTCAAGCCTTGGTTTGATACAAGGCCGGCAAAGTCTCACCGCAAGTACAACTTTAGAAGTTATACTTATGCGAATTTTTTTATTGGTTTATTTTTTTTATAAATTTGTATTAATTTTAGTTAACAAAGAGATAATTTACTTTTAAGTGTACAATTGTCTCAATTTCTTAGAGATAATAGAAATGTTAAAGTTATTTTAATAAATACATCATTCTTGATTAGCATTTCATCTCTTTTCAGTAACAATGGTCCACTTCAAATTCAAATGTCTCAAATCTTGTCATTACCAAGTTAAAACGAAGGAGAAAGTGAACACATTAATAGAAATAAGAAGCTAGAGAATTTTAAGAAGCTATAGAGATTTTTAAGAAATAGAAGATTGAACACATTCATAGAAAGAGTAACAAAAAAAAAACAAGAATTTCACACCTGGGGTTCCAAAAATGAGTGATTCTTATCATTGTTCTTCCTTTCCATAGTATGTAATGTGGGTTAGCATCTGAAACCTTGATCAGAGTGAGGGATTTTGTCTCAGGTGTAACTTCACATTTAATAATGAAATAACCTTTGGATGTGTTCTTTATATACTAGACTAGATTATTTACAAATTCGCATTTTAGGTCACATTGGTAATTTAATTCGCTCACATTGGTAATTTAATTCGCTCACATTGGTAATTTTCAATTAAAATCATATTTTTAAATTGATTTGAAAACATGCACATTCTTTTCTTTTTTAACTGCTCCAGAAAATTCGCTCCCACTTTTCAGCACCCCACCCCCCGGTCTTCAAACCTCATTTATTTATTTTTTTCTTTCTCCCTCAAATGTTCTTTCTTCTTATTTAATTTCATCAATTCTTTCAAGACAAATTCTTTCAAGACTAATTAATTATAACTTTTTTCCTCTTTTTTATACACATTATGTTATGTATATTTGTTGTTAAACATTTTGCCTTTGTTGTCTCAACATCATAATTGTGTCTTTATTCTTTGCATGTTCTGCCCCTAATAATTTTAAGAGTGAAGATCCAATTTAATCTCCGACAATTTTCTGGCGATAAAAATTTAATACCAAAATAGCTCTTGACATTTTCAAATTTATGACAAATTAGTCTTTGTTAAATTTTGCCGCGAGAAAATTATGAAAAATCAAATTGAATGTTCAGTCTTAGTTCAAACAATATTCGTTGTTGTTTTTCATTTTCAACTAAGAATTATGTTTCATACTTTTAAAGTTTGGAGATTTGCTAAAGTACATTTCCAAGTGTCAAACATATGCAATATTTTTCAAAAAAATAATAATGTTATATAAGTGATGGATTTAGAGGTTTGTTAAAGTTTCTTTCCCTCGGTTTTGTTATGCATATTTGTTGTTGTTCGTTGCATACACTTTGGCAGTGTCCATGTGGTCGATTAGGTAGGTAGAGGCTGTCTTGCAAGATTTGTCGTGCCAAGTTACATGTTTGGGAATGATTTGAAGCTTCCATAGTTTAGATCACACGTCTGATTCTACTTGTTGATGAGTACCTTGAGCCAATTCTTACGAGGACCTCAAATCAATTTATCCATCTGCTTCAAATTCAAGAGGTGTAACAAAAGAATCTATATGGCTTTAAATAGCAGAGAAATGTCATTTATCCACTTAGTGTTCAAAGTACTATATGATGCAGGAGGAGTTGAGGCACCTGAGAAAGATCATAGCTTTGTGATTTTGGGGTCCAACCCTTGTAACCATTTCGCAAAGGCAACGAATTAGCCTCTCAAATGTTTATAATATGCACCATTATACAGAGAATCGACAGACAATGCTTGATGAGCACTTCTCCAAGTGTACATAGGTAAGTATCCTAGTCGAGCTTTAAGAACATATCTGCGAGGTAAATAATGTGATTTCAGGCATCTAGAGAGCAAAGAATCGAGTTTAGATAAAATGAGCCACCCGTGTATGGCCAGCAACGCCGTGTGAAAGGCTTCGATATTTCTAAACCGCATTCCTCATCTACTTTTCGGTTGAGCTAGCGTAATTCTTTCTTCTCTCCTTTATTGTAACTAACCACGTCAAAATTGTTTTATCATTGCTTCAATATAATCAAATAATCATATGGATAAGAGGAAACAATCCATGATATGTGTTTGTAAGAATGGATTGCGCAATGGATTTAATGAGCACCTCGCGACCTGCTGAAGATATAAGAATTTATCCTTCCAACCTTTCTTTTTCTTTCAAATACGAGCTTGAACATGATAAGAACTAATAATCAATACATTTGAAAACTTGGAAAGAGTTCTACAAAAAGAAACAATCTTTTTGCAAGAGGTATTATATTAAGAATCAATGTAGTATTAATTATTCTCAAATCCATTTTTTGTGAGCATCTTATTTTTTAATATTAACTCATTCTTGTCTTGAATTTAAACAATAAAAAACCATGTTTGGTAGAGGAGATGCCCTTAGGCCAAACTACAAACACACAACGATTAAAATAAACACTAACAAGAGGTTAACATAAGTCAACAAATGTGTACATGTAAGTAAATAGAGGGAATAATCTACAAGTCGGTTACCAACCTAGTTTTCCTATTTATATAGGAAGTGATAGAAACTTGTCGGTCTTGCGTCTTAAAGGTGATTCATGAGAGAGACAATAAAGACAATGACGATATAATTTGAAAAATAATATATATATATATATATATATATATATATATATATATATTTGTGAAGAATTGCAAGTTTAAACCCGCATCCCAATATATTAAATGTTCACGCAAATATATATATATATATATATATTGGTGAAGAATTGCAAGTTTAAACCCGCATCCCAATATATTAAATGTTCACGCAGGTTTTTACCTTCTCGTCGTCAATACATACAAGACAAAATTAATAATGCTCACACTAATGATCATTTTCCAACTATCTCAAATAAATTTGAACCAAGTCCTTGAGGTTACAAAATCAAGTTCTTATCAGTGCATTGACATTCTCTTGGATATAACAATTGCTTTTTATTACATTAAAAAAAGTAAAATTCATTAATTTTCTTATGGAGTGTGATGTTATCTTAGCTTTGTTTATTGGGTCTTGCTAACCATTGTCCTGCAAAAAGTAATATGTTTGCATTGGTTTCAACAACATTTTGACTTTTAAAAAGTTAAATTTATCACTTTTCGTCATTTTTCAATACTATATTTCTATTTTTATCTCCTTATCCAATGCCCCAAGGGCAATGGTTAGCATTCTCCTTGTTTAATATATAATAGAACATATTTATAATTGTATAATCACAATTTTTCTTTCTTTCAATAGCTTTCAAAACTTCAAATAAACAATAGTCTTGGTGACTATGCATCGATTCTAAATACTATAGAGAATTGTTGATAAATGCAGGCTTAATCATGATCGATCACAGACATAATATTTTGTTTATGTTGTGACCCAAATGATCTTTTAAAAAACTTGGAAGCATAATTGAGTAATTCAAACCATAACATGCATATAATTCCCTTGATTGATATGGCAAAATGTTAACATAAATTTACCATAATTCTAGTCTTTTCAACTAGCTAGAAGATTGTCACAATTAAGTAGAGTAGTCCCTTAATCCAGCAAATCTATTGTCAAGGAAACTAGATCCAAAAAACTTGTACAAAAAGTAGGTACTAACATATAGTTAAAGGGAAGCAAACCTTTTGAAAACTGAAATAGTTAATTTGACATTACTTAGTGCACCCCTCAATCTTTTGTTACACAAATATCTCATTTAGAAAAACTAGTATCATCATAATCTACCATTTCATCCTCATTTTCATCTTCAGCTGATCCTAAGGCACCATTTTCTTCCTCTTCAGAAGCATCTTTTTCATTTGCAAAATTACATACAGGAGTTATGTTCCCTCCTTGTTGATGTGTTGCATCTAACACATGCCTCGTGTGGTCTTGAGAAGGTGTTCCAGTAGTATTCCCAATGTATCTAGCAGAATGAACTGGTATTTCTTTGTGATCTACCTTTTTGAGGATAACTTTTTCAAAGATAGGTGATTTACTCACAAACTGAGGCTTAATCGGTGCAGGTTTTTTGCTGTGAGCTAGCAGTTGAGACTCGCAAAATCCATTGATTGATGATTGCTTAGCAGGCTTCCCTCTCTTTCGTGGTTGTCCTGCTAGTGTCGGAATAGCTGTCACAATTTCATTAGTTGGCTTTTCCATTTTATCCTTTTTGAGTGACAAAACTTCTTGTTCAAGTATAATTAGCCTAGCCTTGTAATCAGAAACTTCAGCTTGCAATTTATTCACCGTACTCCATAGCTCAGCATTCTCCTTTGACTGTAATAATTACTAAATTTATTCATAATTCTAATCATAATTTTACTAGAAACCGTAATAATGAGCATAATTTGATTGTAAGACTTGCGAAGAGGTATTCACCTGAGCCTCAGCAGAATTGAGAGCATAAGAATGTTGCAATTGGTGCATCTGAGCCAAATTAGAAGATGGATCCCAAGGACCTGTAACCAATGTATCAAACTTTATATCAAGTTCAACATTGATTTTACACACTTGACTAGCTAATATGTAAAAACATATATAAAATGATAAACCACATGTGTTTAATGTAATTACTCTCTAGTTGGAAAGGGAAAAGTGTAGGACACACCGATTCATACACTAACATGTTGACACCAATAATTAGTTGAAAAAAATAGAATAATTGGATGTAAACCAGATGTGTCAATGTCATGGTGTTCCAATGCCAAACACTAGATACGTATTCAATTTGGAGTGTCAATGCAATATATGAAATGACTCCTACTTATATAATATTTGGTAAAATAGGTATCAAAATGTATTAAAAAATTCTGAAATAAATGCTAGTCATATGAAGATCAAAAGTTGCATGCATACCTGAAAAGCTAGGAAATGTGTATCCAACACTGTAATGCATATTGGGAACTAAATTTTGGGCTGTTGCGGAAGTTGCTCCAGGTACAGCAGGAGTAGGTTGCCAACCAAACATCTGAGGTGGCCAAAAAACCTGAGTCCCTTGTTGTGGATGAGGAAACTGCTGCCATGGTGCTTGTGGGGCATTTTGAATAGGATAAGGCCATTGAAACATTGATGGCTGTTCTTGTTGATTTGAACTAGGCACATTGCCATGCAAAGGACTACCATGACCAAGAGTCATATTTGGCTCAGCTTTGTCTTTGTCTTGATTGCTCTGGTAAGCATCTTAATCAAATGAAAAAGGGGAAAAATTGCAATATACACAACTTTAATACTTTCACTGTTAGAATGTACTATTCAAGTTGAACCCTATTATGGTGACAATCAGGGGCGTGGCTAGGAATTTAGCTTAGTGTGAACCAAGTTTAAGAGTATAACTTAGTAAAGAAAAAAACAATTTTTTATATGCATATATAATTAATTAAAGAAATTATGTGATATATCTAAAGTTAATGTGTATACAAAATTATAAGAAATTTCAAGGATATAAGAAAGACGGGTTCCTCGAAACTTCCTTGAGTATGACGAGACTAAAGAAGATTTCTTAACAGTAGAGAAAGAAAATAAGAAACAGCAAGAATGCAAAGGTAGAAGGAGAAATTCAAGATAATATCAAAAGGAGTGAATCGTTGGTAGTAACTGAGAGTGTGCAAAAAACATTGCATGTAATAAGTAAGTTTTTTTGAATGAAATCATGACAAGTAATCATAAATTGATGTTCTAGGTAAGGTTCTTATCTAAACCGTAGAAAAAAGTCACTTTATTTTTCAATGTTATGCATTTAAGTTAAAGATTTGTGCAATTAAAGTTTGAAAGTTATGTGTACAATGCTAAATATATTGAATAAAAAAATTCATTAAACAAGATCCTATAAAGTTCGTAGAAAATAACTATAAAAAATAACTATAGAGACAAAAAAATATAATAGCATTAGCATACTAATGTGAAGAAAAAAAAAAAAAAATCTTAGGGGACAATGACCTCTGTTGGTCCCCCTTTTAACCCCATCCCCGGTGATAATCAACAACCCTCTAAAAAAGAAAAAGAAAACCAAATTCCGTGCAAGTCACGCATTCACCACAACGATAATCATTGGATCGAGATCAGTCGATACATATTTGAAGGTTGGATATTGATTTAAAAAAGACAAAAGCATATGCTTGAAATCTGCACTGTCTGTCCGTGAAGATCCAACGGTCACCCGTGTGTGAATGCTTGACTATGGTCACCACAGAGAATAGAATCCGATTTTGAAAATAAAATAGCCGTTCTAGGTTATGTAACTATTGGTTTTGATGAGAGAAAAACATGCAATATTAAACGAATCAAGGAAAGATAACGAGTGGAAAAAATGAAAAAGGCTTTACAAGAAATTGGATCAATAAGAAAGATTAAGCAAATAAATAACAAGACAAGAAATGAGTATTTTATACCTGGGGTTCGAAAGATGAATGTTTCTTATCCTTTCCCATTGAATGAAGTGCAGAAAAATTACAAACAATTACTCCTACTACTGGATATAGGAGAAGAAAGCGCTGTCTTGTCTCTTCTCTTTTCTGTTCGTGTGCTGTGACTGACTACTGACTACGGAGGAGATTGTAACGTCACAAGGCTACCTATTTATTTGTACAGTGCTCAAGTCCTCGATCCAAATTAAATTTCCTATCGAAAATATTACTGTCCTATTAA
>Ga0315913_1005946_pt1 | contig 14793 bp, 17 predicted proteins | sample MpolsnodulesMG_FD_207736 | JGI IMG/M metagenome (GOLD analysis project Ga0315913, IMG submission 207736) | Medicago polymorpha root nodule microbial communities from Los Angeles, California, United States - small nodules | ecosystem: Host-associated > Plants > Roots > Nodule | place: USA... | reverse complement strand
ATGGGAATGGTGAAATTCACTTTTTGGAAATTATTCTTGGTAAGAACCCTAGTAGCATATGCTTTTCCTATGAGTGTGAAGTGAAGCCTACCATGTGCTTTACCAGATAGGTTTCTTTTGGGTGTTGGAGAGGGGTCTCGATGGCCTTGTGGGACATGTTGTCTGCTCTTGATCGGCCTCCCTCACGGTGTCTCGTCTTTCCACATTTTTGTGGTGCGCTAGTCATCGGTATATGTTATTGGTGGTATTATGGTTCCCCCTGTATAGGATTCGTTATGGTTTTTTGTTTGGTACTTTATGCTCTTAAGACTGACTGCTTTTAGTACTTATTGCTCTGTGTACGTGTGGTTACCTTTTTATTCGTAATTAATATACCCATTATATTTTCCATTCAAAAAAAGTTTTCGTAGATTATAACAAAAAAAATGTCTAATTTGAGTGTGACACTTAAATAAATTTTCTTTAAAAAAATAGAAAATCACATTGTAGTTTTTTACTTAACACAAATACATGTTATTTAGATTGACGAGTAACGTTAATTAATATTAGAAAGGAAGACCAAACAATTATTTAAATACCTTATGTTTTGGTTGTAATTCTTAGAAATTTAACAATGTTGTGTTTATATATATATATATGTGTGTGTGTGTGTGTTTTAATCATATTTCTTTATTTTTTAGGGACGCCGAGGTTCAAGCATGGGAAGTATATTTAACAATTTGGTTACCCTTTGCCTCGACTTAGACTTCAGAAATATCAGAAATTCAATAGCTCTTTCTTTTGCCATTAAGTCTGGCCATCAACTAAAGAATCTACAAATCAATAATCAGGTGTGCTTGGGATTACTTATGTTTGTAAATATGTTTATTTCATATTATATGTGTTCAATTGAATGAGCTTTAAAAACAATGTGCAATGGCTATTATGGTCACAATATCAATATATTTTATGTCAGTAGAATAATAATATTGTAGTCAAAATAGTCTATTTTATTGTGAGGTGACCACAATTTAAAGTATACATAAATACATTCCATGACATGGTTTATCATATATGCTCTAGGTCAATATGGATTGCAATGGTGGGACGAGTGGTCAGAATGACAATGATTGTTTACCTTACCCTGGAGTCTTGTTTTGGCAATTGAGGGAGCCATGTTGGTGCGTCACTTATCAACTAAAGTCCCTTTGTATAAGGGGATACACAGGTGGTGAGTTTGAAGTTGAATTTGTTAAGTACTTAATATTAAATGGCGGAGTTATAGAGAAGATTTCTATCTGGTTTTTGGATGATTGTTCATGGGTTAATGTTGCAACAACAAATTGCTTGCTTTCCTATCCAAAACTCTCTCCTGAATTGTCATTTAATCTCAAACCTGGGGCTGAGTATATGACAAAATATGGTGGTAGCTTTGAAAAGTGGTTCCTAACCCTAAGATAAAGTGCTCGCTTGTTAAAAAGTGTTTTTGTTGTGATTAATCTTGGGGTTTGAACCATCAAAATTTCTATTAGACTTTTGTTTATTACACTACAAACTGACAATGGTGTTTTTTATTTTCTGGTTTGGTATATCTAGGATTTTGATACATTGTCCTATTTTCCAATTGCAATACTTTATTATAAGCTTTTATGCATTGCAGACAATAAATCCATGTGCGTTTTTCCCTTTGTTATTTTAAATTCCCTTTTATTTAAGTAAAATGGTAGTGTAAATTATTTACTTGTATGCAACTAATCTTATATCAATGAGTAAATCAATATAATTATTAATAAATAATATATGACATAGACATACTAGATTTTTGATATTTTTATGAACAACATTATTGTTGTACTTTCTTGTAGAAACAATAAATTTTATCGAGAACATTTGAACTCAACAATACAAGTAATCACTATCCTAATATTTTATATTCACCTGGTCTCAAGTGATCACATGGTTAAAGGTTTATGCGTCAACCTTGAGGTCCTTGATTCATATGGCAGAGTTTGAAGAGTCAAAAGAGACTATCTTCATTGTTTAGGAGAGTTGAAGAGGATGTTCAATGACATAACAAAGTTAGAGGATGAATGTACAAATTGAAAAACAACACTTTGAATGCAAAAAGCTTTACCATACAAGGAGGAACATAGAAGCTAGAGTGATAAGAATGTTATGGGTTTCTACAAGGCTTAATAGCAGTTTTAGCCCCCTAACTTTTCCAAAGTTGCGATTTTAGCCCCCTAAGAAAAAAACTACAAAACCGGCCTCTAAGTTTTGCACCTGTGGCAGTTTTGGCCCCAAAGGCCAATTTTGACTCAGTCTACGCTGACGTAGCACCCTAAGTGAGGTGCCACGTGTTATTATTTTATTTTTTTTTGGCCTTGGGGGCCAAAACTGCGACAGATGCAAAACTTAGGGGGCGGTTTTGTAGTTTTTTTTCTTAGGGGGCCAAAATCGCAACTTCGTGAAAGTTAGAAGGCGAAAACTGCTATTAAGCCTTTCTACAATAATGATTCTTTATTTATAGTTCTTCTTTTCTTATTTTATGGGTTTCTCAAAAGCACAATCTAGAATATATATTTTAGAAAAATTAAAGATTTTTTTATATACAACAAAATTGTAATTTGTTAATTGTTATTGTCAAAAATATTATTTGTAATTTGAATGGTACTTGGACTTAATTGTATTTTGTTAATGATTTTTTTTCTTCTTATTTTGAAAATAATTTTGTTTTAAAAAGTGATATCTACACTCACTAGAAATCAACTCCCTCTCAAAACAATTTTGATCACAAAGCACCAAATAATATTATGCAATCCGAGATTATGGTTACTCTCAGAATGATATTCTTCAGAATCTTGACAAAAAGATGCATAAGAATACCGAAAGAATGGACGAAACAAATGAAAATCTCGAAGTTTTTTAAATTATTAATTTCTTCTCAATGTTTCCAAGTGTATCTAGCATCTCAATATTATGCATTAGACAAAAAGGCTCACATGATCAAAATACCCTTGTGTAAGTTAACAAACACAAGTGTTAATACTACCTTAGTTAACTCACGCTACGTGACTTAAGTCACGCAAGTGTAAAACATTGCGTGAGTTAACTCACGCCGAGTATGTGTAACATGCCATAACAGGCAGAAACCTCTATTTTCCCAAATTTTGTCATTTTTTCAGTCCTTCATTCATTCATACATTCATTCAGTCAATTGCATACATTTTTCATCATTCATTCAAGCATTCACTCATAATTAAATTACGAAAAATAAAGGAATAAAATAACGTAAAATGTCATAAAAAGGCCAAAAAGAACAAATGTAATAGGATTACATCCAAATCCGATAAAATGTCATAATGCCAAAACCCTACTCCCTTGGACTCCTAGTCCTCCTCCGCGGAGCCGGCATCTGTTCCATCATGCTCCACTCGGACTGGATTCCCTACATCATGCGAAGAACCTCTGAATTACCAAACACATTAGGATTCCCCATTGCGCTGTCCACTCTGGCTCTGATGTTGCTGATGATCTGGTATGCGTCTGGAGGATGTAAGGCCCACTGCTACTCAACAATAACCTCCTCGTAAGGAGGAACAGGACGAAGATGGGCATCCGTTGTGTAGTCAGGAATGGCCGCAGGGGGTTCACAATAGGATGTGATACTCTATAGAGCCATCTCATGTACCCACTAGAATGGCTCCACGGCTCGTCATCCGGAACCAGATCACCCCTCTCCTACTAGCTGAGGACATGTAGAGCAAACTCCATGAAGGCCATAACCACCTCCTCTGGCGCAAGAGGCCTAATGTCTATAGGAGGTGTGGGAACTGTATGGACATACCCGTACTGCCTAACAACCCGCTGTGGCAAGTGACGGACCCTCCTGTCTTTGTCGGCCATGATCCATTCGGAGTACCAACATATGTCCAGAAAGGGCGTCGTGTCTTGTCATCTCTCGTACGCCCTCCAGATGACATGAGAATGCTCCAACGAATCAATGACATCTTTGTAGTGTCCATGATCAGAAAAGCCCCTGGGAGGTGTCCATTTGTTTGCAAGAGGGGCAACAACAGGGTCGTACTAATCATTAAGATCAATGAGGTTCCTGAAGTGCGTCAAAGTCCATCCCTGCAAACACAAAGAAACAAATTTATATCAGCACAAGTATTATACGAAAATATACATTTATGATCCAATAAGTAAAAAATAAGAAAAACAATTATTACCACAAGCAAAGTCATGTAACCACCACAGGAAATCACAGATGAGTCGAAGGTAAGAGACAACTGCTCATATAGGAAAGAAAGTCTCATCGTGCCCCATGACCAGCTGCCCAACTCGTCCATATCTTGTAGTGCACGCAGCCACATCAGATTAATGTTTCTGCTGTTCTTGCCGACAAAAATGGTGTAGCCAAGCAAGAGCAACAAAAACGCCTTAATGCAGACGATCCTAACTTCAGCATGCTCCGCATGCTCCTCCTCTGTGTCAGGCTCAATCTACTGATTACACTTATGCAAGAGCTCCTCGTAGCGCCTCTTCAGTTTAGTGAAACTGACATGAGCACCACCTTGATTTCCCACCTTCTTAGCAGCAGCCATCGCTGCAAAATGTAGATCCTTCTGCATCATTAGTATCCCCTCGTCACGAGTTAACTCTCTATCATGAAGGACCCTCCCAGTGATGGGGATGCCTAGAAGACACGCCACATCATCTAGTATGACAGTCATCTCCCCAACAGGTAGATGGAAGCTGTTGGTCACCTCATGCCATCTCTTTGACAAGGCACAAACGAACCTGTGAGAGATGTTATCTTACCCAGTCAGAAGAATGGGCCTTAAACCAGAAGCATTCACTTCGTCCCAAAACCAGTCATTTTTTATTCCCGGCTAAGACAATGTCAACTGATTAAGGCTCAACTTTTTTTGAAACTGAAATACAAAAATAAAACAAAAAAACAAACAACACCGTTAAATAAATCATAAGTAAAATAAACATTAAATATATTCTAACATAAAATAAGTAAAATAATCATTAAAATACGTTAAATAAACATTAAAATACACATTAAATATTCTTACATTGGCATCGACCCATAGCCTGCTTGCCACGTGTCTACCGAAGTGAGGTAAAAGCGTGGCTACAAAAGGCCCCCGTCCATAGCCCTTCGGTCGGGCCTCGTACTCCACAACCGGCACCCCTGATCCTGACCCCCACCCTCTTGCTGCTGAGGCTACTCCATATGAGGATGCTCCTTCTCAATATTAGGCTGATACTGACTATCCTGTTGGTGATACGCCTCATACTGATGCTGCTGATACGCATCAAAATGATACTGTTGAGGCTCCTCATAAATAGGTTGATCCTGCGCCTGCTGATACTCCTCATAGTGAGGCTGATGTTGATGCTGCGTCGGGTCCACTACCCGCGACCCATCAAGATGTCATGATGTACTGGCCCTTAGCCCCGTGCCCCCACCTCTTCGTCGACTAGGTTGAGGAGGACGGTTTGTGACCCTTTCGGCCCGTGCACTCCCGGTCGCACACTCCCTAACTATCCTCATTCTGTCAGGCTTCGGCCTCAGAGCCATATCTGCACAACATTTCAAAGAGCAAAAAATCAATGATTTATTTCATACGGGCATTGTGTCATTTCTAACAATTCAACAACGATACTTAAATTTTGGCAGTGTCATTTTAGTCCGTAAACTACCACATTATAGTCAAACATACTATAATCAATATTAACAAGCTATATTTTAACTAATTTCATCATTAGCAATCAAAAAACCCAAAAAAAGAATTCATTGAGACATTTTACCAAACACATAGAGTGCAATTTTTAAACAACTAAGAAATCTAACAATTTCTAAACCCTAAACTACCACATTGTACTCTAAACAACATCTAAACTACAATTCCTAGCTTAATTCATCACTAATAATCCTAAAAACTAACATGCAATCCAAATTTCTAAAAACCTAAAAATATCTAATTTCTTTAAAAAATAAAAAATTTCTACAACAAAAAAGCAATGAAGTAGAATAAGAAACACTTACTTGTTCAATTGCGTGATTTGATGATGATTTGCTTGAGTTTGGTTAAATTCGAAACAATGGAGAGAAAAATCGTATTTTGGATGTTTTGAAAATGAAGGGGTTATGTTTCTGTTATGCTGATGCATATAAGGTGCGTGAGTTAACTCACGCTGCTCTCTAATTTTAGCTCAGTGATCCAAGACTGTAGACGTTTGTTAGTTTTTGATTTAGTAACCTCTGATGTTAGGTTTATTCGGAGACAAGTCAACGAAGTCGTTCATAGATTTGCTAGGGTGGCTTCGTGTCATGCTAGTTTCCATATTCATATTAGGATTCCATCTTGTATCTCTACTATTATTATGAATGAAATGCAATAAGTTTCTTCTTGTAAAAAAAAAAAAAACTCACGTTGCATAAATTAACTAGCATAGGAGTATATTTAAAAAATCAATTGGGCGCGAGTGTTTTGTGTTGGGTAAAGAGCAGAATTCTTCCTATTTTTACAGCTAGATCAACCTTATCGTGTTGATGGGTCCAGCCAAATGCAAGTTGCTTCTTGCAATTACTTAGCCCATTAATGTTGCTTCTTGCAAATGCATGGATGAAATTTCTTCACATAGTAATTTGTAATATTATTTCGTATATTTTACGGTGGAAGTGAGTGGAGAAAAATATTGTAATTTGTAATATTCTTTCTTGGGAAGGAATACTTTTTGTCTTTTGTCCAATGATTTTTTCCCTTTGAATCAGAGGGTTTTCCACATCAAATAAGAACGTTTATTTTACTGACTTGCGGCACTGCAAGGTCCAATTTCCTTTTGGATTTTAGAATAATTTACACTCACATTACCTACCTTCGTCAAGCCCCAAACAAGAAGACAAAAATAAAAGAGCAGGAATTTATGAAAGAAAAACAAAAACCTAGAGTCAAACCGGAAACCTCGTAGTTGTTGTGTATATGTGAATTTTAGTGGTGCTTGCCATACAAAAAATTATCACTTACACCAACCTAGATATTCTTAGATTAAAAACATAATTTATGAAAGTCACAATGAAACACATTGTAACAACCATCCTTCCTCTGTTCTCGCATCAGTTCTGCCTCTCTATGTTCTATCGTCTTCTACGATCCCCTTTAAGACGTTTCGTAGCACTGCTTAAAATTGTGCAAGCAGACTATCAACCACGACGTCCTCAGGATAAAACAGTTCAGCTATAACTGTATCAGAGTTCTATTGCACTATAGGTTATGTTCTGGAAATACACCTTTCAATATGGTGCTAAGACCACTCCAATATGGTATTGATACCACTCTATTATGGTACTAAGACCACTCTTATATGATACTAGGACCAGTCTTATATGGAGTCTCCACCACTCTAACCTCTAACTTCTCCAAGGGCATAAAACATAAATAGATGAACTATATTCTTAAGATCATTCTTATTTTCCGAAGGGACACTTTATCTCAAAATGGACTATGATCTTAAGAATACTCTTATTTCTGAAGGGACGAATTTTACCGAAGGGACTATGTTCTTAAGACCATTCATAATTCCGAAGGGACATTTTAAACTGAAGGGACTATGGCCTTAAGAACACTCTTTAAATCCGAAGGGACAGAAAAAGAGGGAGAAGAAAAGAATAACTCATCAACACAAGTTAAAGGAGGGAGAAGAGAGAAGTTCTTTGACAACTCAAAAGAACTTTTGGGGTGATTACAAATGAGGAATGAAAGCTCTATTTATAGGTGAGGAGCCAAAGATAAATTACAAATCTAATGGCTAGGATTAGTTGACCACTACAAAATCAATGACATGATTTCTCCTAATAAAGGAGCACTCAATGGGATAGTTGACATGAGAATTTTTTAATTCAGAAATTAACACTCATAGTATTCCAACAATGTATTTATGAGAAGTTTACGTGCAATGAGTTTGAATGGTAAGAGCTCGCACTTTACTCTCTCATGTCGAAATCACGTGAGAACCATTTCCTAAAAAATGACATGAGGGGGATACAGTGAGCCCAAATGTTCTTGTTTTTTTTATTCTTTTTCAAAATTCCTTCCTGAAAGGCTATAGTTTAAATTTTAAAGGCCTTTTTGAAGTTTTTTATTTCATTATGAGGTGTAGCACTATAGTCGCGGCGACACCCTTTATTTTGGCCACTAAAGCTGCAACTATACTAAACTACTCTAATACCCCAAGAGCTATTATGGGCCAGGGCAACTCTAGTACTATAGTGCAGTATTTACAACACTGGTTTTGATTTATTCGTTTTTCTTATCTAAGTAATGTATCATTAGTTTTAGTTATTTTTTTTCATGTTTTAGTATTCTTTAGACAAAAGATATTTGCATGAACAAATTTAAAGTAGAGAAAATAAATCAGAGACACGAGATTTTAACGTGGAAAACCCTCAATATGAAGGAAAAAACCACGGGACCTAGTCCAGTTAAAATCATCCGCTAATATGTAGGATTACATAAGTTTCTTCGTATCTTTAGTGACCAATGAATTCTTCGACAAAACAGTAGGCATCAGTGTGTCGCTTCTGCAGTTTGTGGATGGCATCACTTCTTTATTTTGCTTCTTCTCTTCTAATTTTCCTTGTTTGTCATGGTAGTATCGCTGCTGTATTTTTTGCAGCTTTTGTTGTTGCTGGAACTATGTGGTATGGTTCAGCAACTACTCCGATTGAATTATTTGGTCCTACTCGTTATCAATGGGATCAGGGATACTTCCAGCAAGAAATATATCGAAGAGTTGGTGCTGAACCCACTTGAGGAAATGACCATTTGATCTGATGAAAATTACGCAAACACTCGATAACTGTCTTGATCTTATCAGATGATATCTAAAAAATAATGGACAAACATAATTAATTAATAGCAAACAAAAAGTGAATCTCAGACAACTTGTGAAAAAATTAATTTAGTACAGGTAGATGTTAAGAGACATTACCTTGTTGGCCTTGATTTGCAACATGTCGTGGATGATATCATGTATACTCGTTCGCCTTGATTTGCGACATGTCGTGGATGATGTCTTCACTTTATCTTCTTTCTTTATTTGCTTTTTAGGTCACCATTATTGCTACTGCAACTTTTTCTTCTTTTCTTTTAAATACCTTCATGATGTTGAGTTTGGCTTGATGAATGTCTATCTTGACGTTGACGTCATGATATTTAGGCCAGACCTTGAGTACTCCCGGTCTTATTTCCTTAAATTGATATCTGGAAATCAATTAAACTAATTAATACAAAGATCACTCAGAAAGTGTTAAATATTATTTTTTTTCTTCATTATTATGAGTAATAGATAAAAATTATTTACTTGTTTTCGCTGAGGAAATTTGGAACTTTGATCGGAAGTACGGGTTTCTCATTACTGTGTTTGCCGACACCTACAACAAGAAAAATATTTTTAGCATATGAAATGAAGAATAAACCAAAGAACCCTAACTACTATACTACATGTCACGGATTTTTGTAGTGTTTGCAGATGAAATAAAAAATTAACTAAAAAACGTAAAATTTAATTCTAAAACAATAGAAGATACCTGTAATAACTTCCAAAGGTTTTGCCTCAGTTTTTATTTCATTTAAACGTTCTTGAAGAAAGTGAGTAGCTTCTTCTCCGTGAAGCCCGTGCAGATCTATTCTCCAAATGTTGTTTTTGCGATTCATAATTTCAAAGATTTTTGCAGCTGCTTGGCGATGTAGTTCCTCGGCAATACGATGCTCGTCTTTTGCAATACGAGCATATTGCTTTGCTAATTGATGATCATTTTTGTGATAAGCTTCTTTAGCGGCCTTGTCGTGTTGAGATGCTAGGCTAAAATTATAACCATATAAAAAAATTAAATTCAAATATATTTAAACGTTTGATCTAAAATTAAGATTATATTAATATTAATAGTGTATGTTATATGTTAGTTTCCTTCATTAAAGAATCCAAGGAGGCCTGCTTGATGTGTGAGAAGTGTTAGCTTTTTCATGGAAACTTCTTAGTCGTATTCCAACTAAAGGTAATCTAGTGTTGTGTCATGCTCTACTGTTGGATTCTTCTACAGATTGTGTGTTTTGTGCTGGTCGGGAGGAAACCTCGTGATCTTATTCAAACTAAAGGTAATCTATTTTTACATTGTTAAGTTTCTTATAAGGTGTGGTCTAATGTGTTTAATTGGCTATGTATTGCTTAAATTAGTCAACAAAATCCGCTTTTGCAGTAGGAAATTGTGTAGGTCTTGGATGATTTGGCAGGATGTTATTTAGGTTATGTGGAAGTCAAAAAATGAGATTATTTTTGAAAGCATGTCTCGGTTATTGGATGTTACTCCCTCCGTCCTTGCCCTTTTCACATTTTTTAAGAAATGTTGTCGGTGTAATTAATGTGTCTATTTTGTGTGTTACTATTACCAAATTGCCATTTCTTTGTATGTGTATTAAATTTGATTTTTCATATTTCAAGACAAGTTAGTAGTATTAATTAGAGGTATGTTCAAGAAAAAAATAAATGCATCTAGTAATTTGAAAGGGGGTTTACATTTAGGGACAAAAATAAAGTCAAATGGGGGTTTAAATATAGGGATGGAGGGAGTATTTTGGTGTTGGCATCTAAGAGATTGTTTGAACTAATAGTTTGTGTTATTGTTGATTTTGGTGTTTGGTCCCAACTGAGGGTTGTTTTGGTGTTGTAGGAGTTTATGGTGTTTTATTGCTGTCTCGGTTAAATTGTCATACAAGGTGTTGGAATGTTTGTTGGTTTCGGATGCGAGGAGGAGTGTATTGGAGGAAAAAGTGTTCCGGAATTTATGGAAAAGCCTAGCTACGTCTATGGTGTTTTATTTCTGTCTGATGGGAAAAATACTTACTTGAGCACAAACATTTAGACACTAAATTTAGACAAACATACATAATTGAGAAAAAGTAGAGAGAAAAAAATAATTAAATAACATATATTTTTTTAAATAGTTAACTAAAATGTATTTTGTGTGTGCGCCTAAGTCATGTGTCCATACCTAGCAAGTCTTTCTCGTCTGATGGTGGTGTGGGTCTGATAGGTTTTGGTTTCAAGATAACAGGAGGAGTGCTTTTATCAAGATTGAAACCCATGTATGAGTGTGTGTTGTGTTAAGTGACTGTAAATTATAGTACTATCATAACTTACTAACCTTTTCATTTCCCAAGCATCCTTACGATATGTGATGTAAATTTCATTATTCTTCTCTGAGGGTGACTTGTTTTTGTGGCTTGTAGATACATTGCATTCAGGTCCCTATTATCCAACAAATAACATATTAAAAAAAATTAATTCAAATATATTGTATATTTATATCTTTCTAACTTATTTCACATCTCTACAGCTAAAAAAATCACATCTATAGTATATACATGAAGATTAAGGTCTAAATATACTCCTAATCTTTTTTTTTTTACGGGATCTGTCTAGCAAAAAAGACGGAGTTTGGTGTAAATAATCCATAGTTTTTTGAAAGAATATGTTTTTAGCTAATGATAAACTATTTTTTTTTTAACGGAATGATAAACTAATTCTTAAGGTAAATTACATTGACCTCTCCTGAGTTTTGCCAAAATGTCACTCACACCCCCTCTATTTTTTAAAGTGACACTAACCTTCCTTATTTACTTTTACATCCATTCAAGGTTAACACCGTTAGACCATTGAACAAAAAAAAAACAAAAAATTGTGATTCTGCACTTTGAAAAAAGTTTGTTCAAATTCCAAACACGTGTTCAACTTCAAAGTAACATGTGTTCTTGAATATCTTAGATTGGTTTATGAACTACTAGTCTGTTATTTTTTAAGAGAAATAAAATCAACCAAATTTAATTGATTTTATCTAATTGAACGATAAATGAAAAGCACCTCCATTAATGGCCGTTATATCATATGTTGGGCGTACTTTCGCAGGTATGTGTTTGGGTGTTCTTGAAAGAACAATCACATGTTATTCCTACTGTTTTTTTTTTATGCCACGAACCTACTTATGAATGGAAATATGAGAAACTAGTCAAACAACAAAGTATGAGTATAACCTTGTGAGATTCACATGCTCACTACTATGGGAGTTATGTCGTTCATCAACCTTGGAGCATTAAAGTTGAAAAGGAAGGAGAACGGTTGCTCAGTAAAATTAGGATAACAACCTTACAAATTTTGTTTTGTTTTCACAGAGATCTAACGCCGTTAACCTTCAAGGGAGGTATGTGTCACATTTAAAATAAAATAAGGGAGGTTGATGCCATTTTGCGAAATAAAGGGGATGTGAGTGACATATTTGCAAAACTCAAGGGATGTCGGTGCAATTTGCCCTAATTTTTATTATTGATATATTTTTAATCTTAACAATATTATGAAAGGGTTGCTAATTTATAATATATTGATTCCTTTAAGTTATTTTGGTCACACACATAAATCTTTAAGTTTGTTAACGTTTTCAATTTAATCATTATGTTAACCAAAACGATGATGATGTAATTTAACCTATTAAATACAATTAAATACCAAATTAAGTATTTAATGAATGATTTTGTTGCACCAACCTATAATATATACACGAAGAATAAGGTCTAAATATAATCCTAATCCTTTTAATATGGAGTGTTAGGTAAGATAATATGGAGTAACATTATGAATATGACAAATATTATACCTGAAATTAAAGAATGAAATTTTGTTGCGGCGAATCCGATTAGAATGTTGACTTGAAAGAGTTGTATTGCACTTTGTGAAAAAGGAACCTCACCGCAGCACGATATGTTGTTGACATTGAAGAAGGATGGTTTGCGATTGATTAAACTAACGATGATACAAAGCTATGTTGTCTCGCTTTGCGATTGAATAAGGAGGAGGGAGTATGAAATAAAGTTTGTTAAAGCAACTCGCGATATTGGAATGAAATAAGTTTAAATAAGGCGCAAGGTGCATATCTTATCCAAGAAGAAGTTTGATTTAAACCAATCTACTTTTTTTTGGGTTACATTTAAACCAATCTACTATTAACTAATCTTTTTTTTTTTTGGGTAGTGTACTATTAACTAATCTAATACTTATCTAGTAGTACTTTAATAAATTAATAATATATAATAATAATAATAATATAACGGTTTAAATGCAATTTTGGTCTCCCTATTTATAGTTTTGTTAACTTTTGATACCCACTTTCTAAAATTAATATTTTGGTCCTCCTATTTTAAAAGTCAACGAAACTTTTTACTCCCCCTTATTTTTGGATAACATGGCATGTTCATTAATAATGTGGATCATACATGACATTGCGAACATGGTACCATCATCATACTTTCATTTCCATGTGATTATTATTAAGATTAAATTTTCTTCAAATTTTATTATTTTTTAAGAATAAAAAATGGATTATATAAACAACGGCGGCGGTTCCCCTTTAGCACAAGGTGTATTCAAGAGGTCGCCCCAAAAATACAAGTTGTCAATGTACAAAAACATAAACAAGTGTCAGTTGCTACCCAAACATAGTAACGGGTCCGACTACCATCTTTAAGAACCTAAAACAAAAGTAATGTTATTAGCTTTAAGCCACCACAAACAACTAAATTTGACCTTTTCCAACAAGTCTAACATGGAAGTTTGAACGTTATTGAATAGCTTGTTATTTCGTTCGTTCCATAAAATCCACACGCCCAATAGCCAAAGAAGTTGCATGAAAGATCTATGTGTCCTTGATGTTCCTAAAGCGTTTGTAAACTGAAATAAATGATCATGAACATTATATGGATCAGCTCCATAAACACGAAGCCAATTCCGTATATGCTGCCATAAAGCACCAAAAATATTGCAATGAAAGAACATATGAAGAGCTGTTTTGTCGTTTTCACACCCCGCCACATAGTACTTGGCCGTGGGTTGTATTATGCCACGTCGGAGCAGAATAGTTTTTGTTGGTAACCTGTCCCGCAGTAACCTCCAGGATAGAATAGAGACCTTCAAAGGTACTTGTTTATGCCAAACAAGATCTCCTATGCCGTCACCTATATGATGCGCATGGGTTGTTAGTATCTGATATTCTCTGCGCACGGTGTAACCCCCCGCAATGTCAAGAAGCCACTGCCACTTGTCAGAAACATCAGTCTGCAAAACAAAATTATCAAGTAAATGGCGACACTCGCCTATCATCTCCTCCTCCCAATCCCACAAATGTCTCCGACATCCCCACGCTGCTCCCCCATCCTCCCAACCAAGAGAGAACATCTCAGCCACCGTACTTGACTTATTCAGCGATAAGTCAAACAAGCGACTAAAATGCCGACATAAAGGAACATCTCCTAACCACCTATCCTGCCAGAATAAAGTATTAGTTCCTGTCCCTACCTTACTAGCCACCCTGTCAGCAAACCAACTCCCACCTTCACTTCCTACTCCGTCCCTAGTCTTCGCTAACTCTCTCTACCAAGTAGAAACACTCCGGCCCCCAACCTCCAACCGCCCAGCCTCCTAACCATACCTCGCCACCAAAACCCTATACCATAAACCTCCTCTATCCACCAACAACCGCCAATACCATTTTCCTAACAAAGCAAGATTAAATTCTTTCCGCTGCCTCACCCCCAAATCCCTATTTTCCTTACGTAAACAAATAGAGCTCCAAGCTATCCAGGAAGTTTTCCTGTTATCCTAACTCCCTCCCCAATTTATTTTTTTTTAAAAATAGATTAAATGGAAGAGATTATACATGACGGAGCTTTAAAAAAAAATAAATTGGGGAGG
>Ga0315913_1005944_pt1 | contig 14795 bp, 7 predicted proteins | sample MpolsnodulesMG_FD_207736 | JGI IMG/M metagenome (GOLD analysis project Ga0315913, IMG submission 207736) | Medicago polymorpha root nodule microbial communities from Los Angeles, California, United States - small nodules | ecosystem: Host-associated > Plants > Roots > Nodule | place: USA... | reverse complement strand
CATATTGTTATATATATATATATATATATATATATAGGCGCAGCAAGCAAAACCCTAAAACATTTCCTTTGCGGACTTGTGTTGTGTTCCGATTTCAATTGATGGGTTACTCGACCCAACTCGATTATGTTTAACTCACCACGGCTTCGAAAGAAAGAAAAATGCTAGCAACACACGTTTTAACACACACTTTTCAACACACTATCTTGGATTGGTTAAAAATCACATGGGACCCATTAAATTTGTAGGGGACCCACGTGATTTGGTGGGACCCATGTGAATTTTAACCAATCAAAGAGAGTGTGTGTTAAAATGTGTGTTGTTAGCATTCTTCCGAAAGAAATTAACAATAAATTTATGAGGGTATACTTTTACAAATATAAATATACCATCATAAAAATTGTGGAGAATTAAACATATCCACTAATATCAAAAAATGAAATATTAAATGAAGGGTATATAAGTATTTTAAGTAACAATTACGCCTTAAAAGTTGTGATATTTTCTTATAAATAGAACTACTTTTTTTTTTGAAATTTTCTTAAAATGCATTTGTTTCAAGCTATAATCGTAGATTCTTGGGAATAAAATTATAGAAATATATATGACTATGTTTTTTAAAAGTTGAAATGTTTTTGTTGTAATTAATGCATATAAATATTTTTGTTGTTTTGAATTTTAATTGTCCATCCATTTATTTTGAACACAATGGTATCTTGGAGTCTGGTTTGACATGTACAAATCATTCAATTATTCAATGTCATATTATCTTTTGGTATTTATTCATTTAGAAATAAAAAAATTATATGAATTTTGCCCCAGGATATTGATACTCAACCAAACTTTAGGGTGTCTAAGAATTTACCAAAAATTTTCTCTAAAAAAAAAGAATTTATCAAAAATTTATTTATTTTCTTTTTTATAACCATATTTTTATTTTTATATTAAAATAATAAAAGTCATGGAGTATCCTCTACAAAAGGCCATGGAGTAATTAACCGCTTGACAATTTTTCATTTAAAAATAATTGGAAAAAAAAAAATCTAACACCATTTTACGATGATAGACAACGAAGTGGTAGTTAAGTATATGAGCAATGCTTTTGTAAAAATAAAAAAATATATATGAGCAATGGTTCAAACATGACTTTTACCTACAGACAAATGAATATTTACTTATGGACAATGCATAAATAACAGAAAAATTGCTGTCTTATGGACTTTTAAATACGAAAAAAGGACATTTAGTAATGAATTTTGACCATAGATACAATTTTATTTATTATTTTCTATACTTTTTTTTTCAAATTTTGTAGCCCTCTAAATTTGAGGCCATGTGTCAAGGGCCTAGTTGCACTTGCACATGGCTGACCTTAAACCTATGAACCCTAGTTTTAAGAGCAATTAATCTTAACCTACCAACTTAACATTAAATGTCAACATAAACATTTTTTTACCTTAGTGTTTGATGAAAAAGGATAATGGTGAAATATTTTATGACTTAAAATCAATTTATTACAAAAAAGAAAAATTTAAATGACTAACTCGTTACAAATATCTAACTTAAAGAACTCAAAGTATTTGACCTAATTCATTCTAGAGGAATATTATTATGTAGATATTACTATACATTTAATTTTTTTTATAAGAATATTAATAAAATATATTCCTCAAAAAATAAGAATTTATTAATAAAATAATATATTTTTATAAATATAGAACTATATGTTAGTGAGTAAAATGAAGAAGGATGGCAAATATGGACACTATCTATAAAAAAGTATAATTTTGATGTATTCATTGTTCATGTGCGACATATCATCCTTAGCTGCTATTGTCTGTTCTGTTGTTCGGTATCACTTTCCCACTTTCCACCATTCATAGCTAATTCCATTCACAATACAATGATTCTATGACCTCAAAAATTCTAAGCAAAACCAATGAATACTTTCTCTCCTTCCTCCACAATTCTACCTTTCCCTTCACTTTCCAAAAACTCCATTTTTAAAGCAAAAACCAACCAATTTTCTTTTTCCAAAGGTACCCTCTTGCAGTTGAAGTCAAGGATAGTTGCGTGCTCTTCTCCACAGGATGCAGGCTCCAATGAAATCACACCAAAGTTAGTTTTTTTTTTGCTTATTGGGTGTCTTTAATTTCATTCAAAATTGTAACTTTGCAACTGGTTTAATAAATAAAATATGTATTCTTTTTTATCAGCAACTTTTGCATCATTGAAGGGCCAGAGACGGTTCAGGATTTTGTTCAGATGCAGGTGCAGGAAATTCAAGATAATATAAAGAGTAGACGCAACAAAATCTTTCTTCTTATGGAAGAGGTTAGTTTATACTTTATATTGACCATAGTTCATTAAATATTGTCAATTTTCATTCATATTATGGTTCTGATATATAAACAACTTAATTAAGCGCTTATAGCATAAACATGTATCTTATCATATAAGTGCTTATGTATAAGCTAGTTCTATAACAAAAAATAAGGTAAAATTGAAATGTTTTTAAATAAGTTAGAAGTTGTTTTGTAAGCTATCCTGGAGTACTTACGAAATAAGCTGAAAATAGTTTATGACATTTATGGATATGGCATAAACTATTTTCATAAGTTATTCAAAATAGTCTCACAAGTGTTTATATCTTTAAATAAGCTCAAGTAAGTCAATCGAAACAAGCGGTATATATCTTATAGTAAGTGAGCAACACACTTTTGATAATGAGTAATGAGAAATGAGTATGGCAGGTAAGGAGATTGCGTGTGCAGCAGCGCCTAAGAAGTATACAAAGAGCTTTCAGTGAAGAGGGAGAGGAAGATGCAAATGAAATGCCGGAAATTCCATCATCTATTCCTTTTCTTCCTCATGTGGTGAGTTTCAAAATCTTGTTTTGCTTGGGCTATAGATGTTGAGTAGTTGACTGAACCATCCTTCTATGGATTGGAAAGGAACAAGTTCCACAAGTCATACCGATTTCTACAAGTAAAGCTTATGCCTATGCACATGAATATGATAATTTAATTATTGAAGAAATTTTGTAAAATAGCTTATGTTGAACATCTTTTCTTTTTTGAGTCATTTCTAACAACAACCTTTTGTTTCTCGTCTATTGAATGCTTGATGTACTTGAAATAAGAGCATTTGGCATTTTTTTTTATCTTACCTAATTATGTGCTTTCGTATTGAAGTAGACGCCCAACACTTTGAAGAAGCTTTATCTGACAGGAGCATCATTCATATCTGCAATAATTGTATTTGGCGGGCTTATTGCACCAACGGTAATATTATTTTTTTTCTTTTTCTTTTTTAATCTATGCCAAATATCAACCTAAATTACACGAGTGTCTATTAATGCATCCTATTATTGTCTCTATTTGTCATAGGAATCTGACATCCTTTGTTACTCTGTACAATGGATCACTATGTTAAGTTTAAATCTGGCTTAGATTCTGGCATTTCACAATTGATCTTTGAGTTAAATTCTTACTTTACCATGTTAATTCATACTTTTATGGATTGTGCATCCTATTATAGTTTGCTACTGATTTTAATTCTACTCTCTTTCCCCGCTGAAGTTAATTTGAAAGTGTTGATTTCTACCCTTTTGGATTTTATATAAAAAGGTTACGTCTTTTTTGCATGAGAATCATCTATATGCTGCATAAATATGTTCCTTTTCATCTTAAATGAGAAGAATGGATAAAGGAAAGTGATTGAAAGATATAAATTGTGACAATTTAAATTTTGGGGTGCAAGTTTAGTATAAGGATTATATCTGCTAACTTGAATTTAGGATACTTCCTGTCTAAGAGCAAATGATAAAAGATGAAGCGTTTCTCAACTGCCCTATATGCTCTTTCTTTGCTATAACTAATAGTACATAAAGTATAGGAAGTTTGTAAAACTTTAAGCCGTAGGAGTCGAACCCTGGGGCCTCCTTAATACATGAATATTGATGTATTCCATACAAACAAAAAATAAAGAATAAAAAATATTTTGATTCTTGATGAATTTTGTTTCTTATTCATTTGTTTTATCTCTTTTGTAAAGGGGTTCAGTTAATAAAAAGTGGATAAAGAAATTGAATTTTATATTCTTAATTGTTCTGAATCTTTGCACAATCGTTCCAATATTGGAAAGTACGCCTTTGGGGTCTGATTTATGAAACTGACTTTAGATGAAATGATCGATAAATAGAGAAATCTTAAGAGTGAGGCATTGAAAAACATTGAGCTTGCCAATTCACTCACAATTACCTTTTAAGTGGTCTCATAAAAGTATTTTTTGTCACTTTGATAGTTTTCATAAGCGTTATATTTGTCGATCTTGACCATGATATACATTCATTTCAAATATTGAATCATTATTTTAATGGCAGCTGGAGCTGAAATTGGGTATAGGTGGCACCTCATATGAGGATTTCATTAGAAGCTTGCATTTGCCTTTGCAACTAAGGTATGCTATTCTTTACTTGATCAGTTGGTAGATTCCGTCGATTAGAAAGAAATAGTTGTGTTGATGAACAACATATTTACTTGATCAATGCCTGATCACAATTTGTTTGGTTCATGAATCCAGTCAAGTTGACCCAATTGTGGCATCCTTTTCGGGTGGAGCAGTTGGTGTGATTTCAGTACTGATGTTAATTGAGGCTAATAATGTTGAGCAACAAGAGAAAACAAGGTGCAAGTATTGCCTTGGAACTGGTATGTTTCTACACCGAAGTTGAACTGGTTCATTTCAGACGTATTTCTTGTTTCATTCCTTTCTATTCTTTCTAGAATTGTGTCTTATAAAACTTTAATTTTATGGACAGGTTACTTGGCTTGCGCTCGGTGTTCCTCAAGTGGTGTATGTTTGAACATTAATCCGATTTCGGCATCTGGTACTTCTGTTAGACCCCTGCAGGTTCCTACAACGACAAGGTGTCCAAATTGCTCTGGTGCTGGAAAGGTATGCAACCCTAATTCTTGCCGATATATGCAACTGTTTAATTTTGATTGCGATTAGTAGTCGATAAACTAATCGTCATATGTGTTTTTTGTTTAGGTTATGTGTCCAACCTGCCTTTGCACTGGGATGAAGATGGCAAGCGAGCATGATCTGAGAATTGATCCATTTGACTAATTCTTTACATGTTTAGAATTTGAAAGGCTTGCATTTTGTTGCTCTGGAATGTATTTAAAAAAGTCCACCTCAAAATTTAGTATTAATTTATTTTTAAACAAAATAAATATGAATAAGGAATTAGGCTAAAAAGCTTGTAACATTCTATCCTGCCAGAATTCTTTGTCCTAGTTCCATATTGACACTGAATATAATGTCATACTTTTAATACATTCCTTAATACTCTTTCACCCCAATTCTAGAAAAAAAAACTCTTCCTCCCCACCCGCTGTGGATTTTATTTTTTATTTTTAGATTAAAGATTCATTTCTAAGACAAAAAATAACACCAAATTAGTCGTTCACATTTCTATACGGGGGACAAGTTAGTCTCCCATGAACTAATTTGGTGTCTGAATTAGTCTGTAAGAAAATTGTAAGAGATTAAAATGAATCTATTCTTATTTTGATAAAGAGAAAAAAAAAGCAACAAAGAAAACTACAATTGAGTCGCAATGACACCAAAATTCGACTCATTGTAGCATAGCAATCAATACAAAATTACTCTACTTTAAGGCATGCATGATAGAATTTGACCATGACCAGTCAACATACTTGTGAATGCAACGAAGACAAGGAACATGAGAATGAAAAATAAGAGAATAATCCAAAATAAACTAAGTAGAGATGAATGAATTAGATTGAACAACCACATTCCTACAACCTTCACAACAAGCCATCTCAAGACCTTTCAAAATTGCAATGAGTTCTGCAAACTCATTGAAGGCAATGAATGCCACAAGAACTAGCAAACCCAACAATACATTCACCTGCATGATTATCTAACAAACCACCAAAACAACACTCTCTTTGTTATACCCAGAGAACAACCATTTTCGCGATATTGACTGAACTAAACGGGGAAATAATAACTGAGTTTGTGGAGTTGAAGAAGTTGACGATCCGCCACTTATGCCATTATTTTTGTCGTTAAACACCTCATTATTCCTAGAAATCTAAAGATCCCAACAAGTGATAGCAAAAATGGAGCCAAAAGTACATGTTAAATAAACTTTTATTCAATCAGAAGGATCAAATAAATGCAAATGCATGTATAGAAGAAGCTTTAGCTTACTCCAACCAATTATTCAAGGACCTAAGCACAAATATTTATTTATTTTGAACAAGACCTAAGAACAAATGATACATTTCTATAAGTGAATTAATTTAGAAGCAGCCAGCATCATTCTTGATATTATTCTTTAAGATTAACAATGCTTTTTTCTCCTTTCTTTTTGGATAGTCAAAGGTATACAAGTACAAGTACATTATAATGCTAAATTTATCAAGAATAAGACAGTTTGGCCGAGTGGTCTAAGGCGCCAGATTTAGGCTCTGGTCCGAAAGGGCGTGGGTTCAAATCCCACAGCTGTCAATTTTATTTTTCTTTCATATTTTTTTATCGGGCTAGGATTTATAGTTTTAGGTTAGTTGTTTAAATGACTTCAACATGATTAATTTTTAGGATTTCTGTTTTCTGAATTATTTGGTTTGAAGGTTTATTTAATTGACTCAAATATCATTAATTTTTACCTTTAATTTAAACTAGTTTTACTTTGATTTTCAATGTTTGAAAATTCACTAGTTTGTCACATCTCTACACTTTTGTAATTGCATTTTTTAAAGAGAAATGCTTAATTTCGCGACAATACGTATCACAATTTTGTCACAAATGTTGTAACTACTCATTGAACCGACTTATATTATCATTATTTAGCTTAATAATTCAATTTCTCTCTTCTAAATAATGTTTTTTTTTGTGTGGACCACGGAACACATTCACTCCATCTCACCATGATGGTTTCATGGCAACTGCCATCACCTGAAAAACTAGATTAACCTATAAATGTATAGATACTTTTGAAACTGCATACCATAAATATTTCATCAAATGTGATTTTTTGAAGCACCAAGATTTAAAATTCTCATAAACTCTAGATGAGTCCAAGTGTTCAACTGGTGAGATATAGTTTTTACATACTAGAAATTGGAGTGAGCTATGACGGTGCGGTCTTTACACAAACAACATTGACAGTGGGGCTTCTTTTATTTTTGAGGATGGGTCCTCTTTTTCCCTTTTCCATTTTTGTTTTGTTAGCTGCTATGCTCGTCTGCATCCAAGGGCTGTGAACTGCAGGAAAAAGAAGTGTGGTCACAGTAATCAGGTGTGACTGATTTCCACTCTATTTTTAGTTTTTATAGTGTGCGAATTGTTGCCTAAATCGATGCAGTACTGAAATGTAATGTTGTTTACCATACTTCATCTTGCAGTTGAGGCCAAAGAAGAAGATTAAGTAGATTATGGCTCTGATGTTGTTCTTCTTGTGTGATGTGATGTGATGAGCTGGCGACCAATTGTTGATTAATACAGTTGAGATCATGTGTTTAGTATGGTGTTAAACAATGTTTGAATGATTTTGGTTTTGTTTATGTGGCATTCAACTATATACTTATATGTTTTGATCTATTTCATGTTTTAGTCTTTAGTTTTTGAGGATCAATGACTTATAATATACATCACCAACAATTTTTGTTAAAAGTTTGGTTTAACTACATTCTGATTTTCATGTTGTTTTGAATTTTAATTAAACTTGTAAATATTCATTATTATAACATCGATTATCAAACCACATTATCTGATATAACAGATCATCTGACTAATGTGCTCTTTGTTTGACATGAATTGCTTACAATTCATTCTTTTGACCATCTAAAGAGGGGGGGATGATTTACCTATTTAGGTATTCAAAAGAATGGAGTGTGGATAATTCGTCTTATTAATGACCAAAAGAAACTAGATCGTATTATTGAATCCTTCACTTCAATTGACAACACCATAGATATAGATACACCTAATTATTTAAGGCTAAAAATTAAACATATCCTTTTTGGTATAGAAATAAGACGTGTGATACTAATTTATACTTTATTCGTTATTTAAAATTGATTTCTAGCTGGTGGTTAATTTCGACTAGCAGTTTTCATGTTCCATGCCTTTAGTTTCTCCACAGTTATCTGCTCAGTGCCGTTGTTGAACACAAACAAATGAGCCTTTTCATTCACTGCTAGCGTTGGATAAACTCTAGACAAGATATTTGTTTTCCCTCCAGCTCCAAAACTCTCCACTACAGAGTGATCAATCTGCCATCAAATTCAAACATTAATCAATTAGTTTTTAATAATATAGCTAGCTCTTGAAGAATTCATAAATGTAAGTAAATAAATAAATATAACAACAAAGATGAGCAAAATAGTTATGGGCATACCAAACTCCTAAGAGAAAGTTTCTTATTATTTGCCAAATCCACATCTACAAAGCCCGCAAATGATGGCTTGTATAATTCTCTATTCAAAGAGGAACTATATAATAGAAGCAAAATAGTTAGAAAACATGTAAATTAATTAGATGAATTTAATAAGTCCTCATAACATAAGCCAATTTTAGTTAGATAACAAACCTTTTTGCATCAGAGCACATGAGAATCACGTGTTTGTTTGAAGCTTTGAAAATTCTAAAGAACACAGGAGTATACTCTTCAAGTTTTTTGGAAGCCAATGTCAGAAGTCCAAATGGTCCAATCCCACCTTGAACCTTTGAACCCTTTTGTGCACAGAGATCTTCTGCATTCACCCACTTAGGATCAAATGCCTCTGCCTTGTCCAAGCTTGAAAATGTGAAAGTAACTTCCACATCAGCCTAAAATACATAAAACAAAGTTAACACAACATTTAAATTTTCTTAAACTTTAGGTTATGTTATCACATGGTTAAATTAAGTAGCAATTAATTAAGATATTGATTACATTCACTGCCTAATTACCATAAAATTAATTGGTTAAAGTACCAAATTAATTAAGAACCTGACCTGAGCAGCAGTAATCCCCTTCACTTCAACATAACCACCTTTCTTAACCTTTTTGTTGTTTATCCCAACTTCTTTCTCTCTTAACCTATTTAATTCTTCAACTGGCCATTGTCTTAACTGTCTTCCACCAGGATCAAGCCACACAGTTCTTGGAATTGCCTTAAAAATTTACAATAAACATTCCTTCAATAAATTGTCAATGATAAAAGGAGAATCATAGGAACATAAATTTAATTCAACACACATAAACTACGTACCTGAATTCCTGCCCATCCTTTCTTAACATCATCTTCTTTGGTATCTGATTCATTTGCCCATCCCCATATGATCCTTCTACTCTTGCTTGGATCAAAGAATGATTTGGAAGCATAGAAGTTGCCATAATCATATCTAAGGCCACCCCAACCATCCTCGAAAGTTTTATCCGGTATATACTTATCCTTATTTTGGATATACGTTCCAATTGTATAGTATTCATACCTCGTCATGTCAAGGCTATTCTTTAGCACATGCTTAACACTATTACCTATCGTCGATGCGTCTAACCCGTTTTTTCCTTCCAAAGAAACTGGGTAAAAATCCGGACATTCCCACATCCCCGTGGTTTTAGCCGAGTGGATCGGGTGTTTGGCTCGGGTCCATTTCACAAAATCCCTACTTCTATATAAATAGGCTAGTCCCATATCTTCCCTTTTGCTACCAACAAGTATCCTCCAATGCCCATCCTTGCCCAACCAAGCAGTTGTAGGGTCTCGAAACACTGATCCGTTCATGTTGTGATCCGCGGTCACAATTGGGTTTAAACGGTCAGGCTTAACCCATTCAGTGAGTAACGGATCAGATGCATTCGCGGGTATAGCAATGCATTGGACCTCATTGCTTCGCTTGTCAACGACTCCAGTGTAGAGGATGACCGGTCCTTGACCTGGGATGATCGTGGCCGACCCGGACCAGCAACCGTATTTGTCAAAGGGTTTGGATGGGTATAGTGCAGGTTGAAGTTCTTTCCAGTTGATGAGATCTTTTGATACTGAGTGCCCCCACACAATGTTACCCCACACAGCTCCTTTGGGATTGTACTGGTAAAATAGATGGTAGACTCCTTTGTAGTACATGGGACCTGTTTTGTTTGCATTGCATAGCATAGCATAGCATAGCATGCATGATACAAGGAATATGGTCATTGAAATATGACAAGAAAATGCTAAAGAGTCAATGATGTGAAGAGCTTGCTGACCATTTGGATCTGGATGTTGATGTTTGAAATTGATCCATCATCCATGCATATCAGCATTACACCACCGATTATTGCACAAAGTGATGAATCATAAAACAAAGTAAGTTAGTATATGAATGTTAACAGATTCATATTAAGCAAAATGTGTAGGATTAGCAATGAATTTCATTTGGAAAACCTAGACAAGTATTAAATGATGATAAAAATAAAAGGGAATTTTATTTTTTATTTTGTTTTTAAGACTATACTACGTTTTATAAATTGACTAATGAGTTAGAACTTGGATGAACAAATTTGGTGGCAAGGTTTTTCAGCATGTTAATTTTCAAAGGGTTATTGTTATTTGAGATAGGACAATAGTAGAAAAATAATTGTTTAAGAATTTAATCCGCATGCTTTGATCTACAAAAGTTTTCTAACAAATTATTTGAATCAACATGATGTCAATTATTAATTCGAAACAATCAATGTTAATATTGTTAGTTTTTGTGCTGAGGGTGATGATTAACCATTTGAAATCTTTATCATTATGCTCTTTAACTCTCTTATCTCAACGACCTAACCATCCTTATATCATTTGTATAATTGTATTAAATAAAATGGAAAAATGAGGAATCTATTATGTTACAATTCTCTATGAGAAAAAACAAAGTCACGCATGTTCTTGAACCGACCAAAATGAGCACGTTTGTACATACATCCATGATGTTTCGAAATATGATAGGGTTGTACAACAGAATATATTTGTAAATGGTAATCTTGATGTAAAATTAATTCTCAAAATGATGAATACATATTTGTGAAGCAATTTTGGCCAAATTCATATATAAAGCATATGATGCTATTTTCCATATTAGTGCAAAATTACCCCTGCATCTCCATGTGTAAGTGGCACATGTGGATGTGAAGGGACTCTATAGACAAGAAGTGATTGTTACTTGGTATGAAAAGAGCCACTTTCATTTCTAAACCTTACATTTATGAATTGAACTTTGGGTTGGGTTCATAATTACTCACCAGTTGATTTTATATTTTAGCCAAAAATGTAAAAGATAGAAAAAAGTGACGGTGCACTAACCAAGTGTAACATCAAATACCTTAGTCAATATCACCTTTTTCTTTCTTTTGTAATGATATATGTAATTAAAAAGAAATTTATTTAAAAAGTTGGATTATTGTAAAAAAAAAAAATATATAACCATTAATCCAACCGTGGAAAATACCAATTCTATACTACATAAGTGTAACAAGCCTTACATTATGCACACGTTTATTTCCATCATTAAATCAATAAATCTCATCAATAAATTAAAAGAAATATTATATAACTTTTTGATCAAATGGTGAAAAAGACACGTGTGTGTAGCGTAATATCATCTTGTTTATACATGATAGACAAAACTTTTAATTATATATAATAATAGTGTAATTTTACACCGTCGATCAGTTATAACCGTCCAAACCATAAAACTAGTTAACTTTAATCATAAATACTACTGTAAAAGTCACATATATGAACGATTTTATCCCCAAAGTGTGTGGAAATTAAATTCCTAATTTACTTAGAGTTAATATTTTTTTTTAAGAGGACTTATTAAATAAGTTAAAATCAAAGTTTAACTATAACTCATTTAAGTCTTACTTTTTCATTTTTTTCATATATTTAGCACCTAATTGCAGAAACCCATATGTCATATCGTACATCGAACTTCAACAAATTAAGTTTGATATGTCACTACAAGCTCATAAAGACTTAGAGGAAACACTATTCCATGAAAAACATCATAGATACTCAAATCTACTAAGCACTAAAATGAGTCAAAAGAACTAAGCACTAACACATATAAGCTTCCCTCAAAAAAACACATATAAGCTGTTTGTCTCATCTTGAGCATGCCATGTAGAAGTCACCATGCATGATTATTGAATCGATTAAGAGGTCATACAAAAGGCATATACACTTAGGCTCATTGTATATTTTCCATTCAATCACACGTGTTTCTATATAAACTAAGCTTGCCTTTATGCCTAACTGCATCAAGGTCCAAGGATTATTGTATAAGATTAATTTAATGCACTTTACCATATAAGTCAATATATTATATTATCACAGCATTTAATTAGTTTATTAGAAGAAAAAAAAATTCAAGTGGCACAAGAAAAGTTTTTCTTTATAAAAAATTCTATTTATTGTGGCTGGTGTATTATTTTTATTATTAAATAATATAACAAATTAATTACTAAATTCTATTTATTATGTCTAATTAATTTAAAACATTACTCACCAGAATTATGTTAACACTCTTGCTGGAATGGATAGGGCTTTATTCAATAAAGAATGGGGTTCAAAAGGAGAGTTTTATACAATATGTTAATCTTGATCCCTTAAATATTTTTTTAGTCCGTTAGTTGAAAGAATCGTGATGTTCAGATTTTTGAAGTTTGCATCGTGTTCATTTAGTGTCACTTTTATGAAGATCTTTAGAAGTTGTATTTATCACTTTAATTATATATGATTTATTTCTTCTAATTTTTTCATTCACTCTTAATCATTTAATTAAGCTCAAACGACTCAAAATATATGTATTTACTGATTATGAAGCTAATAATAAACAATAGTAGAAAATGAAATGACACTTGGAATAAAATAAAGGAAAACTGCACTCAAAGTGCACTTGCATGAGTAAGAATTAAGTAACAATTAAGAACGTTAATTTACCGTTGATCCAATTCCGATTAGGTTGAAAATGATAGCCAGTTCTATGAAGTTTGCTCACTGAACGAGCTAAAACTGATTGAAGATGAGGGTATATGCGATGAAATGCTTCAACACCATTGTTACATATCACACAAACAACTATAAAAACAGCGACACAATTTTTGAGAATCATAATTAGGATAAACAAGGAAACAAACAATATAAGATATTGGAATTGTATACTATGGAACAAGAGAGGTGCCTAGTGCCGTTATTTATAGAACCAAATAATGGGAATGGAGGAAGGTGGTAGACTAGAAAAAAAAAACATTAGGCCAAATAGAAAGAATATACTTATGTACATAAAAAAAGACTTTTACTTATTTGGAATGTTATAAGTTAAACATTGATTTAGTTTATTTGAAATTTTTTCATAAATTAATTCTCATTTTAGATTTTAGGATTTAATCATGTATGTAAAATATTTTACAATAGTGTATATAATCACATTTTGGATATATATATCTGTAGTGATATTCTACAAAGGAGATTAATCTCTTAAATGTTGGGCAAGATTAATTTATTAAAGTTTCTATTTACCCTTGATAGTATGCAAAAAAAAAAATATATGTTGGGCGAGATTAATCTCTTAAGCGAATAAAGTTAAAAAATAATTAATTTTTTTTTGAAGGAAAAGTTTAAAAATAATAATAATTTTTTTGAAAGAAAGTTTAAAAATAATTATGTATACGTCAAAAAAAAATTATGTATAAAAAAGTTACGCAGTATATGCCATAATCTCTGGATTTTATTTGATATAAATAACTTTCAAAGCCCCTTTGCTTCAAAGAAGTTTTATAAAGGTCTCATTTAATTTTATTTTATTTTGAATGTCTCATTTAAAAAATATTTGTTTTCACACTTTTATGATTTTTTTTATTGATAAAGACTTATATTACATATCATCTAGAAAGTGCATCCACAATAGTCCCTTTTGCATCTTTGCCACACAGGTGTACGTAATAATACCTAAACGAATTAAACACCCTCTGTAATTCCATTATAAGAGAACATCTTAATTCCCCTAGACATAGAGAAATCTACCTCGATGCCATTTTTTTAGAGAACCTCTTAATTTCTTTAGACAGAGAAATCTACCGCCAAAGATTATATATTTTTTTGGCACGCGTCAAAAACCTTCCAACATCTTAATGATCATGTTTAAGTCGCAAACTTGCGTTATCAAACTCGGCCGATGCCAAAGATTATATTGTGTAGGAATTTTTTAATTGATTAATCATTTATTTTAAAGTGCTATTATATTTATTATTAATTATTATAAGGGTTTCTCCAACAACAATTATTTATTCAAAAGTTTTATATTTAATATTAAATGTATAAGTTCCACTACAAAATTTCTATTTTAAACTTTTTAAAATGTGTAAATTTGCACAATATAGAATAACCTTACGATTAATTTTCCTTTTGACCAAGTGTCATGCGCGTTTTCTTTTGATTACACTATCTGGTCAAACAAACCGTTGTTATTTACTTGCCTTGTCAAAGCTAATTAATAGGTTTACGGTTTTTGCATGAGACAATAAATTGCAACGTAACATTGTTATATTACTATTATGGGATATAAATATATGGAGGGTACACGAGAGAGAAGAGGGCAGAAGTATAATATACAAGCTACTAGACCATTGACCCGTGTTGACGCCCGGGTCATATAAGAGAACAAATACAACGGAAATAAGAAAGTAAAAACTTTACTTGAATCGAAAAAATAGTATGATTCAGTTCATAAAATTAATTGCCGCA
>Ga0315913_1005943_pt1 | contig 14797 bp, 9 predicted proteins | sample MpolsnodulesMG_FD_207736 | JGI IMG/M metagenome (GOLD analysis project Ga0315913, IMG submission 207736) | Medicago polymorpha root nodule microbial communities from Los Angeles, California, United States - small nodules | ecosystem: Host-associated > Plants > Roots > Nodule | place: USA... | reverse complement strand
CTACAAAAATCAAAGTCACTATTCTTATCTCTTGAAAAAATTGGTAGAAGAGGTCAATTAATCTCAATTACTATCCTTCAAAAAAAAATTATAATCAAAGAAAATTTATTAAAAAAAAATTTGAAAAGAAAGGAAACCGCCATCATTAAATATGAAAGTGGTCCTAGAAGAAATTAGATTATTTTTGTGTGTGAAAGGAAGTACTAGTAGTCTTATTAGATTTGGATTATAGAAAAACAAAGGCAAATATGATAGCTATTAGCTCCTCCACCAGAAAAACGTTTAATAAGAAAATGAGGTTAGGGACCCATATAACTCCACTTGTTCAGCGGAATAATTGACCGAATTTGGCTTATTTTGGTAATTTCACAGATATTTTTGCCTTATCTCAAATTCAATTCAATCCAGCCACAGCCACAGCCACAGCCACAGCCACAGCCCATAGTCATCTTAAAACCGTGTGTCCCCTCCCTCTATTTTTCACACCCCTAAATTTGCACAACCTCTTAAACAAACCATATATAATATAAATCTCAAACCCATTCCTTTCAACCCTTGTTCACCTCAAACCCTTTTACATGCACCATGAAGATTTTCAACCCTTCTAGTTGCTTTCTTCAAAACGTTGTGTGTCCTTTTGACACCATCTTCATTAAAACAATGAAGCTCAACATCCTTGGTGCTTCTCATGTCAAACAATTCCATTACCTTAGCTGTAATTGACATTAACCTTAGATAGATAGATCAATCCACCAAAAAACCTTAAACCTAATAAACCCAAACCATCCCTTCTAACCCTCACAATGGAACAACATAATCAAAATAGGAAAAGAAACATTCTGTTCAACAAATACGAGATAGGTAAAACCCTAGGGCAAGGAAATTTCGCAAAAGTGTATCATGGAAGAAACATAGCGACAAACGAAAACGTGGCTATCAAAGTGATCAAAAAAGAGAAGCTGAAGAAAGAGAGGTTGATGAAGCAAATCAAACGTGAAGTTTCCGTGATGCGTCTCGTTCGTCATCCACATATCGTTGAGCTTAAGGAAGTCATGGCTAACAAGGCCAAAGTGTTCATGGTTGTTGAATACGTCAAAGGTGGTGAACTTTTCGCCAAAGTTGCCAAAGGTAAAATGGAAGAAAATATTGCTAGAAAGTATTTTCAACAATTGATCAGTGCTGTTGATTTCTGTCATAGTCGGGGAGTTACACACCGTGATCTTAAACCTGAGAATCTTCTTTTGGATGAAAATGAAGATCTTAAGGTCTCTGATTTTGGTTTATCAGCATTACCGGATCAACGTAGATCCGATGGAATGCTTCTCACACCTTGTGGTACTCCTGCATATGTTGCACCTGAAGTTTTGAAGAAGATTGGTTATGATGGTTCAAAAGCTGATATTTGGTCTTGTGGTGTTATTCTTTTTGCTTTGCTTTGCGGTTATTTGCCCTTTCAAGGTGAGAATGTTATGAGGATTTATAGCAAATCTTTTAAAGCTGATTATGTTTTACCTGAATGGATTTCACCTGGGGCCAAGAAGTTGATTTCTAATTTGCTTGTTGTTGATCCTGAAAAGAGGTTTTCAATTCCTGATATTATGAAAGATCCTTGGTTTCAAATTGGTTTTATGAGACCTATTGCTTTTTCAATGAAAGAATCTGCTGTGGATGATAACATTGATTTCAGTGGAGATGATGAAGGGAGTGGCAATAGCAATGGTGATGGAAATTCTTTTGAGGTTGTGGGTGGAACTGGAACTGGAACTGGAACTGGAACAAAACATGCTCGTAGACCATCCTACAATGCGTTTGAGATAATTTCATCGTTATCGCATGGATTTGATCTAAGGAATTTGTTTGAGACGAGGAAGAGATCGCCTTCAATGTTTATATCGAAGCTGTCTGCTTCTGCGGTGGTGGGGAAGCTGGAGAATGTGGCGAAGAAGCTGAATTTGAGGGTAACTGGGAAGAAGGATTTCATGGTGAGAATGCAGGGGACTACAGAGGGGAGGAAGGGGAAATTGGGTATGACAGTGGAGGTGTTTGAGGTCGCACCGGAGGTGGCAGTGGTGGAGTTTTCTAAGTCAGCTGGAGACACACTTGAGTATGTGAAGTTCTGTGAAGATGAAGTTAGACCTTCTCTCAAAGACATTGTGTGGAGCTGGCAGGGTGATACTCAATACTAATGCTGCTTATCTTCTTTGTATTCATATCATTAATTTTCATTTTTACATCAAAAAATAGAAATATCACAGACACAGAGTAGCTGTTTCCATTAGTATTATTCATTTAGATTGTATTACCAGATTGATAACTGTGTGATATTTCAATTTCAATTGGAGTTTGTGAATTATGGATGCATCATTGTTGTTGGCTTAATCAGCTTGTTTTTGGTTTTTATTTCAGTAGTTTTGTTTTGTTGTTATGATTCATTTGCATTTGATATCATGTTTGGAGTTAAGGAAATGGTATCATTATTGGTTGTGATGGATATGTACAATGCACCAGATTGAAGAGCTTTTCTAGGACAGTACTAGTATGTGTTAGGTTGATTCTTTCTCTAGATGTGGCGACTTGTAATCGTGGTATGAACTGGATCAATGATTTTGCTTGGATTTGTCAACTTGTGGTAGATACTAGATATGCATATGCTCCTAATCAATGAATTTGCCTATATGCAACAACTTGTAGTGGGTATACCCCATATCAGTTAATTTGTTTGATGCACCAACTTGCAGTTGGTGTGTATTAGGCAGTGATTTCACCTGAATGTGCGTGCTGTCTTGTAGTTATATATGTGTTGGGGTTAAAGTGTGATGCTTTTGTCTCGCGTCGACTATGAATGAGTGCATGATTGGTATTATGGTGACTTGGAGAAAATACCAGTGCCACTGTAATTGTATTGAAACTACAAAGTGTGACTTTTCTCAAATCACCGTAGGATATACAAGCATCGAGTTAAGCGTAGGATATATAAGAAATATGATCCATACCAGATATTTTTAAATTTTGGGCGAAAATGTGATGTCAATATCTCGTATGTGCTCGATTGTTAGTCTGTTATTGCTCACGACCCTCTCCTACTGTCCCACTCTCATGTTTCAAATATCAAATTGTATGTTTATTTAGCTTATGTTTCGTATCACGGTATGTATGTCAGAATCGTGGTGGATCACCGTGATTCTGACATACTAAATGTGCTACAAACATACAAGAAGCGAATACAATTTAGACTGCTGTCAGATTACAAAATTTGTATTTGTGATATTTGGATAAGTGAAAAAGTACATAATTTGACCAAGGTTAAGCCAATGGAATGAAAAGAATAGCATACCAATTAGGAACTTTGCTGTTTTTATTAAGTAGATTTGATTAAAACATGGTTTCTAGATGATGATTGTGAAGGAATGATCAGTTGCGTCTGTTTTGGGGGTTCAATAATTCATCCATTTACGTCTAATAATATTTGGATTGCAAGGGAGAAGGAGACAAAAGACACGCAATGAAACTTGAATACCCTTTTCTTTTTTTTTTGCAGTTATGTCAAAGTTGAGAAAGTAAACTTGGTGCTGTTTTTTGTTGTTCATTTTTACTTTATCCTATCCAACTTATGTTGTGTGGTTACAATGACTCACTCGATGATAGCCATGAGCTGTTATGTTCGAAAATGTTACTCGGGCACAAAATTCAACATCAACACCGTATGTACATAGTTTTCGACTTCTATATTATTCTCTTCTCAATTCGCACACAACACACATCCAATTGTAATTTATACTATGTCAAATACGGTGTCAACTTTTATGTGTACATAACACAACTCATGTCATGTCATATGGTAGTTGCAAAGTGTTATGTGGTTCCAAAATTCCAATCATAGTACTAGGTGGTGGGGAGACCATGATATTTTTCATATTTCCTTCTTGGGTGATAATGGAGGATAACGTAGAATTAGGACTCAAAGTTGTTTTAGCAGTGAGTTGTTATGTTAAAAAATGTTACCCAAACACAAAATTCAACATCAACACCGTATACATTGATTTTGACTTATATATTATCTTGTTAATCTTCTCAATTCAGACACCACATACATCCTAATTATATTTATACAATGTCTAACTAACTTTTGTGTGTTTAAATAATAGAGAAATAATATTTATACAACTATTTTAATACAACTTTTGTACAACTTTCTCTCTCATACTCACATTATATTTTTATTCTCTCTTTTCTTTTTTCTCACTCTATTGTTTTCAACCAATAAAAAAAGAGAACAGCAAGGTTATCTTAAAGGTTATACCAAAATAGTTGTTCAACTATCACTACCTAGATGATAACACCACACTTCATGTTATGTCTTGTGGTTACAAAATGCCAATGATACTGTGGTGTGGGGAGACCGTGATATTTTCCATTTCTTTTCTTAGGTGATAAAGTGCGTGGAGGACAACATAGAATTATGTATGACTCCCACAGTCGTTAGCAATGAGCTGTATGCATGTCCTATTTTATTAATGCAACTACTATTATTATATGGTTGAAAATATCATATGGGCCCTCCTCAATCCAGAAGATAACATAAGCTGACTCAGATCATACACATTTTTCCTCAAATGATGAGGCTCCAATTGACGTGATGTTGCACACCCCTAATAATCATATGTATTAAAATGAATCATGCTTTAAATCAACTTGTCAACTTGCCTTGGGGGCCAATGGCACACAATATGACGCATCTCTACTCAATTTTCAACCTCACTTGATATGCTTATCACCAAATAAATTAGTATAGAACATCAATAATTTTATGTTATTTCAAACGATAAAGGTGATTTAAAGTCTAGTTGAAACTTGAAAGTGATATGCTTAGGACATTTCTGATTTTTTATGTTTTTTTCAAAACTTTTACTGTAGTATTATTTTAGGACACTACTTAAGTATAATTTTATTGGTTGCCTTATCATAAATCAAAAGCCTCAATTAAATAAAGAGAAGTGTGTTATTTGAACAATCATTTGGTTGACAATTTTTGATACAACCACAATTTACAAAGAAAAAGTAGATATTTGCACGAAAACCAAAGCAATAGAGAGATAAAATAAAAAGTAATGTGAGTATGGGAGAGAAAGTTGTCACAAAATGGATGTTCAAATATCATTTCTCTTAAATAAAATCTACTTTAACTGAATAAATTGAAGATAGATAATTTTATGTATGTTTAAATTTAAGGTTAAATATGTTTTTGGTCCCTATAAATATACTAACTTTTTCCTTCAACTTTTAGTCCTCCAAAAATTTTCCATCTTCACTTTTGGTCCCTCTTTTAAAGTAAACTCATATGTAGAATTCATATTTTTGAATAAAAATCTGCAGAAAAATTCATAATATTATAAGAATCTCTCCCAAAAAAATTTAGAATTTTTTAAGAAAACATGAATTTAATATGAATTTTTATATCTTTGATGGTTAAAAATTCATATTAAATTTATGTTTTGTTAAAAAAATAAAATTTATTTTTTTTGGAAATATTTTTACAATATTCTACTCATTTCTGCACAATTCAATTAAAAAAAACTAAAATTAACTTAAAAATAGGGACCAAAAGTAGTGATTGAAAATTTTATAGGGACTAAAAGTTGAAGGAAAATTTTAGAGGGACTAAAACAAAAAGTTGGTATATTTATAGGGAACAAAAACATACTTAACCCTTAAATTTATTATTATTTTCAATACATATTTCCAAAACTTAAATGATCGAAGACAGGGATAGTTGTTTTGCATGAGTGGATGAATACAATTTAAGAATCTGTGGTGTTAAAAATAAAACAAAAAACTGGGAACGACAATCTAATTTTGTGGTTGCTGTCAAACTAACGCATTTACGAATGTATCCTTTTGTTCTGAATTGTGATGCACGGTTCAACATGTTGAAAAGAAATGATGAAAAAAAAGAGACAGAGTAGTCAATAAGCATGAAAATCCTTCCACCATTCAAATAGCTAAATGGCTGATTGTGGAATTGCCAAGTTGTTACTCCTTTGAAATAATGTTACTAGTTTATGGCAAACAATTTTTTTAAAAAAAAACTCAGATACTCGATTTAAGGATCGATGGTATGTGACTATGTAGATTGATTCATCGCAGGGACATTAAACAAGCTTAATGCAATAAAAAATAAAACAATATCAATTAAAGAAGAGTAATATATATCATAAAACAAAATTTGACTATGACGTTAATTACCTTATTTTACTTCAAATTACCGTGTATTAACTTAATGGGGCTACTATATTATTACTTTTTATTTAAAATATAATTGAATGCATCCATGTTCCATGTATTCCGCATATAGGTGTATTGTATTACTATTATCTTTTTATTAGAACGTGCAAGTCTAGTGCCACAATATCAAGTTCGTTGGAGAAATTTCCACCATATATAGTATAGCAAGACTCATTAAAGAATGGGGTGTTATGGGCATACTGAGAAGGAAGAACACACAGGCGAGGGACCAATAGGAGGAATGATTATGTGCTCAAGATACGAGAATAAAGAGGTCATACAACCTTGCCTAATCACCATAGAATAATTTTAGACCCATATATCATTTTGTGATACCATTGTATCTTACTGTTTATAATACTTTGTTGAGCGAACGATAGTTAACTACCATTAAAGATAAAATGATTAATTTAATTTCGGGTGTCTGAAAGCTATTTTGGAAGCTTAAAGAATAATATGCTTTCCACAAATGCAGCTGACATATTCCTACAACTACACTTACTACAAAGCCCAAATACCAACCCGCCTATGAAACTTCACCCCCAAGAAACACATTCATCTCCACCTTCTCACAACTGTTTTCTGATCCTCAAATTCTACCCCTGCCTAGACCAACAAACCACCATATCCCATTACTTACAAAGATAGATTTATTAAATGACTTATTATAGTATATTGAACGAAGATTGTTAATAAGACCTTGCAACAATGTTTGCGTTGCTTTGTTCAGAACAAACCCAGAAATTATGGTAACTATTTTATTGGGAAGAATGGACAATCTTAAGGTGACAGAGGGCTGCTATAGCTCGACAATGAGATGAACTCCCACATAAAGACACATCCTAGGAAATCCTTTATGAAATTCAAACCACTTACCTTCATTCAAACATTGAGGACAAGGTTTTGGTAGGAGAGGGGATGAATGTTAAGGGCCAAACACAACATATTCAAACCCAAGTGGTTGAATGACTATATATATGTGCTTAAGAGATGATAATGAAGAGCTCGTACAACCTTTCCTAAATCACGATAAAATAATTCTTGAACCATCCTTTCGTAACAAAGTGGTATTTTACCATTTCTGCTAGTCCTTATTTGTAGAGTTTATGGTTGTCCCTTTATTCTCACTATATTCAATGAACAAAAGGCATGAATAAAGGCAAGCAATAATTTGAGTTAAATCTAATGGTACTATAATAACACATAGTCACATACCAATGGTACTAAAATAACACAGTTGACTCCACTTACTGAGTAACGTTAATTAATTCCCTTTTAAGTTTGAACACCAAATGCACATGAGAGAGAGCAAAAGTGAATTCACTATGAGAAGAAAAACAAGATCAAGGCTAGTACAATAAAGTCTCATTGGTCTCTTTCATTAACCACTATCGAGAAACAGCACAAAAATCCTCAATCCCTTTCACACACTCTCTTTTACTCATACTTTCATTTCATACCTAATACTATTATATGGATGGTAACACAGGATGGACTCGTACTCGTTTAACCTGATTTTTTTGTGTGAAATGAATTGAAATTTTGAACCCACCACTGGTAGATTGTCTGTTCCGCCTAACCCGCTAAAAAATAGGTGGAACATGTTGGCCTGTTAGGTTGAAATAAAATAAAAAATCTTTTTTCTCACTTCTTTTTAGTGATGTTTTCTAATTTTCTCCTTCATGGAGTAGAGATAAAAATTCATTAATCACTTTTGTTTCATGATTTTAACCTCATGTTTTTAAAGTTAGTCAATTGGTAACTCATGAAATTTTTATTTTAGATGTCATGTTGATTTATTATTGATTTTTACATGATGTAATGTATATGTTTGAATAATAATTTTCATATTTTAGTAGAGCTATTTGTTATATATTTAGATTTTCTAAATTGACTTTACATTCATATAATTTTAAACTTTTAACATTGTTTTTGTGAAGTTTTGTGCTTACAAGAAACAATATGGGTGGCGAAAAAAGGCGAAAGAATTAGATAGTTCAGGATTTAAGCTTTGGTACACTGGTGAAGTTAGATCGAGAAATGGGGTAGGCATCATTGTGGATAAGGAGTGGAAGAAAGATATTGTAGATGTTAAAAGGATAGGAGATCGGATTATAGCCCTAAAGATTGTAGTGGAACAAGACACCTTTAATGTAATTAGCGCTTATGCACCTCAGGTAGGGTTAGAAGCACACCTTAAAGTGAAGTTTTGGGAGGAGCTAGAAGGCTTAATTCAGGATATCCCATTGGGAGAAAAGATTTTTCTAGGAGGGGATTTAAATGGGCATGTAGGGAGTGTTTCGAGGGTTTGCATGGGGGTATGGTCTCGGGGAGATTAATGTGGAGGGTAAATCCATCTTAGATTTTTCATCGGCTTTTGATCTTACTATAGTTAATACTTGTTTTAGGAAAAGAGAGGAGCATCTTATCACTTACAAGAGCGGGGTCTCATGTTCTCAGATAGATTTCTTTCTTATTAGGAAATCTGATATGAAGATTTGTTGGGACTGTAAAGTCATACCTGGAGAGAGCTTAACTACCCAACATAGAGTGATGGTGATGGATGTAAGGGTAAAGAGGAGGGCTAAGAGAAGAAGCCATAGTGGGGCTCCACGAATCAAGTGGTGGCATTTAAAGGGTGAAAAATAGAGGATATTCCAACACAAGATATTATAGGGAGGTTTCAGGCAACCACATGGAAGCGCAAATGATATGTGGGAGAGGATGGCACATGAGATTAAAAAGGTAGCAAAAGAGACGTTGGGAGAATCTCGAGGTTTTGGACCTAGGGGTAAAGAATTTTGGTGGTGGAATGACAGTGTTCAAAGTAAAGTTCGGATCAAAAAAGATTGTTTTAAAGATTGGTCTAGGTGTAAAAATGGCGAAACTTGGGATAAATATAAGATAGCTAAGAAAGAGGCTAAGAAGGCGGTGAGCGAAGCGAGAACTCAAGCTTTTGAAGGATTATACCAATCTTTAGGTACCAAGGAGGGAGAGAAATCTATATATAAGCTTGCTAAGGGATGAGAAAGAAAGACAAGAGATTTGGACTAAGTAAAGTGTATTAAGGATGAAGAGGGTAGAGTTTTGGTTCAGGAAAGAGATATTAAGGATAGATGGAAGAAGTATTTTCACAACCTATTTAATGAAGGATTTGAGATCTTACCAGACTCTAACAGGTTAGACATCGGAGAGGAGGACCGAAACTATAACTATTATCGTCGGATTCAAGAGCACGAGGTTAGAGAAGCGTTGAAAAGGATGAGTAGTGGCAAGGCAGTTGGGCCGGACAACATACCTATCGAAGTGTGGAAGAGTCTTGGCGATAGAGGAATTGTGTGGCTCACAAACCTTTTTAACGAGATTATGAGGACGAAGAAAATGCCGGACAAGTGGAGAAAAAGCACTTTAATTCCTATCTATAAGAACAAGGGGGATATAAAAAATTGCGCGAATTATAGGAGAATTAAGCTAATGAGTCATACCATGAAGTTATGGGAAAGGGTGATCGAACGATGACTAAGAAAGGAGACTCGAGTTACGGATAACCAATTTGGTTTTATGCTTGGGAGGTCGACTATGGAAGCGATCTACTTACTTCGACGCGTGATGGAGCGATATCAGACGGATAAAAAAGACTTACACTTAGTTTTCATTGATTTGTAAAAGGCGTATGATAGAGTACCGAGAGAGATTTTGTGGAAAGCCTTGGAGAAGAAAGGGGTTGGGATTGCCTATATTAGGGATATCAAGGATATGTATGAGGGAGCTTCGGCTAGTGTGAGGGCGCAGGATGGGACTACCGAAGACTTTCCCATAACAAATAGATTCACCAAGGGTCAACCCTAAGTCCTTATCTTTTTACTTTAGTTTTGGATGTACTGACGGAACACATCCAAGAGTTAGCACCAAGACGTATGCTTTTTGTAGATGATGTAGTCTCGCTTGGTGAGTCGAGGGAGGAAGTGAACGGGAGGCTAGAGACCTGGAGGCAAGCCTTAGAATTGTATGGTTTCCGCTTGAGTAGATGCAAGACGGAGTATATGGAATGTAACTTCAGCGGAAAGAGAAGTAGGTCTACCTTGGAGGTGAAAGTTGGAGATCATATCATTTCTCAAGTTACACGATTTAAATATCTTGGGTCCTTAGTACAAAATGACGGAGAAGAGCCTCAGGAGTTTTGTGCGATAAGAAAGTACCACTTAATTGAAAGGAAAGTTCTACCGGACAGTAGTCAAACCGGCGTTGTTGTATGGTACAGAGTGTTGGGCGGTTAAGAGTCAACACAAGAATCAAGTAAGTGTAGCATAGATGAGGATGTTGCGCTGGATGAGTGGTAAGACTAGACATGATAGGATTAGGAATGACACCATTAGAGAGAGAGTGGGGGTATCACCTATAGTAGAAAAGTTGGTAGAAAATAGACTTAGATGGTTTGGGCATGTAGAGAGAAGACCCGTAAATGCTGTGGTCAGAAGAGTAGATCAAATGGAGGAGAGTCAAGTTAAAAGAGGTAGAGGAAGACCTATGAAAACTATTAGAGAAACCATTAGAAAGGATTTAGAGGTCAATGAGTTGGATCCAAATTTGGTTTATGATAGAACACTATGGTGTCATTTGATCCATGTAGCCAACCTCACTTAGTGGGATAAGGCTTGGTTGTTGTTGTTATTGTTGTATTGTTTTTGCAAAGTTTTGATTAATAATTTTAAAAAGTATTGACGAGTCAACTCACCAGCCACAAAGTCCATCATAAAACGGAGCAGAGTGAAACTTTTAATCTTACATTTCTAATTGATTTGCCCCGCTCTATCTTATTTTAGACGAGTTATCGATAGAAAATGAGTTGATTTGTTTTACCATTCCTATTAGATACTATCCTCCAATATTAGAGTTACTCTACATAATTAAGTAATCAATTATTTTTATAGAAACCTTTTTTATAGTCGATTAAAATGATTTAAGTATCTGAATAGCAACACGTTATAAGGACAATAATTTTTTTTAACCGTACTGATAAAACTTCTTAGCCCTCTAGTTTATTGAAAAGTGATAAAAAAAATCTCAGTACTTTATTGAGAAGTGATTGACCCAAAAAAAAAAAAAGTTATATTAATAAAGGGCACCCTTCATGATACAAATAATTTTTTGTAAGAGTGGGATAAACTCAATATAAAATAGTTACTGGTCAACCCGTTCGTTATATTTAGGCATGAAAGCAAAACTCATACCCGCAGGTATCTACCTGAACCAAATCCAATTTAACGGGTTTTCTGATAACATGTTATAGAGGGGGTTATTTTGAGTTGCCACATGATCCTTTATCATCCATTTGTATCTTCAAATTAGAGTTTTGTGGCAGAGAAAATGTACAGTAAGAATTGTGTAGCTATGCACATTTTGTGCTAGTTTCCTCTTTTATCAATATATAAGTTTGCTTATAAAAAACTGAAATATGAAAGCTTTTTAACCTTTATAAAAAATGGTTATAAAAAATTATTGATGTTTATAAAAAATGGTTTTTATGAATGCATATTTATAATTTTTGAAAAAAAAAATGCATATTTATAAATTGGGACGAAAATTTAAAATTTGTCACATATTCTGGGACGGATTTAAAGAATTATGTAAATAAATTATTTTAGTTCTGTCCCAAACTTGTGACGGACTGAAAAATTCCGTCCCGAAAGAATTGCGACGAAATATTTTTTCCTCAGATTCCGTCCCAAAATTGTTTTGCGACGGAAATTTCAACTGCTGTGTGACGGAAATTTCCGTCCCAAATCGATGTTTTTCTTGTAGTGGTATGAGTTTGGGGTTTCCCGATTTCAAATCACAAGTACGGGACGAGTAACAGAGATATAGGTACCCACCCCGAACCCATACTCAAACCCGTCCTGAATGTAGAAAATCAATTTATTACTCCTTTTATGTAAATAGAAACTCAAACCCTAAATCATTTCATTCATACAGTCAGAGTATCTGTCTTTCATACGACACTCATTTATCATAGTTCTCTCTTTTCTTCTTCCATATCTTACACTCTCGACCTCTCTCTTCTTCATCATTATAACTATCGATCGTCATCATCTCTTTACTGGATAATGCATTACAACATTGCACTCGGGGCTGAAAAATGCTTTTATTTTTATTTAAAAAAATTATCCACTGCGGGGATGGGGTGGGAATACCCGAACCCATCGGAGACGGGGATGAGATTCGATTTTTCATCTCCACTGCGTATAGGTAGGGTAACGGGTAAGTACATGAGAGTAGAGTATGGGAACGGGGAAGGTAAAACTCGTCCCCACCCCGCCATGCCTAATTTATTTTTTATTTTTTTTGAGAGAGCAATGCCTAGTTATATCATTGAAATCTACATCTCAAGTTTAATGTTACTCGACATGAGGGGTACTTTGGAAAAAAACTATTCCATGTGTTGATCCAAAATTACGAACCGCAAAGTTTCATGAACTCGCAAAATGAAGAACTTGTGGGTAGGAAAATGAGGACTACACCACCATCTTTGGAAAAAAAAAATCTGAATTTAAGTCAAAAATGGTATTGTAGTACTCATTTAAAACTAGATTAGGCTATCAAATTTAAAACTATATTTTTTTTTATCTTCAGACATTACTTAATGAAACAAAAAACGTAAAACAAAATTTTCTATATTTTTAAGTATTTGATTACACAAGTTTCAAGGAATTTTTACTCTACTTATTTCCTTAACTAGTGTGTCACGGACAATAGTTAGCATTATTCTATTTTTATTCAAATAAAAAATGTACATTGTAATCTAGGTCATCTGTTCTCCATAAAATGATTGTCGATGATATGCTAGTTGCGTGAGCGTGTGTGATCTTTGACCGTAAAAAATTGAATTCATCACGCTATATTAATATCAATTCATGAATTATCATATACTTCTTTTAATCACTATTATAAGTAAAAACCAGATTTTATTTTTATTAAATAACTGATGTATACTAGATGTATCAATTATTCTATGAACCTAAAATTTTTATTTTTTTTATTTTTATAATAGTGATCGAATGGAGTACCGATACAATTAATATAATGGAGGTTGTTAAGACACCAAATGTAGCAAACTTGGAGATAAAAGTGAGGGGTGATAAATAAAAAGGGAAAAAGAAATTGCCTACCCACCATTTATTTTTTAAAAATAATACGATAATTCCCTTTTTAAAATATTTAATTTCATATGCTGTGAAATATATTTTTTAATGAATTTTCACCTTTTTTTTAATAAGGATTGTTCTCCTTTTTCTCTATCTCACAAGCCAATTTTGAAATTTTAATTGTTCAAGTTGAAAACAAAAATTTTAAATAAAAATAGTAAAAAAATATCTAACTAAAATCGTTAGATTTGAGGAATTATACCTTAATTTTTTCTCTGATTTTGTTTTATGACCCAAAGTTGAAAAGGTTTTTTTTTCCTTCCTAAACATACCCTTAATTAATACTACTAACTTATCTTGAAATATGAAAAATCAAATTTAATACACATACAAACAAAAACAATTTGATAATATTAACACATAAAATAAACACATTAACTGCACTAATAATTTTTCTTAAGAAATGTGAAAAATACAAATGGTGCTTACATACATGGACGGAGGAAGTAACAATTAAGCATTGCCTAGTAAATAACTTTCTTCTTTAAAAAAAAAATTAAATAACTTCCTTAAATATTGAAATTCTTAAAATACATAGTCAGAAAGTGTATTTAATTTAATGTGTTTGACAAAATATCGTAGTATACAATATGATGTTTTCTCTAAAAAAAAAATGATGTTAAAAGAAGTACAAAACATTCAAATATAGAGGTTTTTTAAGGAAGTTAATTATAGAGATAAATTGTAATTAATTAATTAACGAATTAATTTGTTAAAAATTAACTAGCAATATATATATCCCTCAAAAATAAAAACTAGCAATATATATATATATATATATATATATATATGAGTTTGATAACTTAGATCAAAAAAAAACATGAAGGTCCAAGTTAGCAAAAATGCACATTTTCTCTAAAAATGCACTTTTAGATAAAAATGCACCTTTTTAATAATACTACCTCCTCACAAAAACAATTGTATCAAAAGTAGTAACATTTATTGATTGTCTTAGTTTGTGTAAGATGTGAAAAAGTGACAATTAAAAAAGAACGGAGGTAGTATAATTAAACTACATTCGAAGGGCTGTGCGGTGAAAGCTTAAGGAAATTACTTATCGTAGCCTTATGCAGAAAGATGAAGAAGGATATGGCCGCTGATTTTTTGGCAATAAAAGATATCAGAGTGAGAATTAATCATGTACAATCAAGGAACGAGAGATCATGTGAGGTTTGTAAGTGAATAAATGTGAACATTTGGATTAATTTAAATGAACGGTTGAGGTTTGGTGTTAACGAATTTGTTGACACTTGGTGTTAACGGATCCCGACTCTATATATATATATATATATATATATATATATGAGTTAGGA
>Ga0315913_1005941_pt1 | contig 14799 bp, 8 predicted proteins | sample MpolsnodulesMG_FD_207736 | JGI IMG/M metagenome (GOLD analysis project Ga0315913, IMG submission 207736) | Medicago polymorpha root nodule microbial communities from Los Angeles, California, United States - small nodules | ecosystem: Host-associated > Plants > Roots > Nodule | place: USA... | reverse complement strand
TGTCTTGGACTTTAAGGATGTATTTTATATACTTTGGACGTGTAGTATTGTATTGTTGATTGTACGAACGCGTATCTTTGTATAAAATATTCATTCGAAGAAATTTATGTTGTAAATTTTAATGTATTCAGTACTAAAGATAATGCACATGCTAAACTTTCTAGATACGTTTAGTATGGGTATTACAAAAAATTCGATTTTTTTCACATAAGATAACCAATAAATAATATCCAACATCATCAGCATAAAAAAATTACACAATTTTTTTTCCTAATTTTAACAGCTTTTCCTTAGAAATTTTTTCTTTAAAAATTTTATTACAGAAAAATTGAAATATATTTGAAAAAAAACTTGAACATACCAAAATTATAACATCATCCATATCAATAGTATTTATAAGTAGAAAAACTACTTTCTTTCAAAAAAAATAAGTAGAAAAACTTCTAACTTGTTGAAGCTTGATGATAGAACAGATCAGCAACAAGGTTGGCAAGAGAACAGCAGGAGGCAATAAACTTGGACACTGTTATAAATTAAATAAGTGAAAAAAATAAGTAAATAAGCAATCAAAAAATATACACATGAAATTATAACAAGTCAAAAGAGTTATACCTAATGAAGATGTGAAAAAAGAGAATTTTTTTCTAAGTGTTGAAATGTTGGTATTTTTTCTAACTGTAAAAAATAATGTCTCAGAAAATGGAACGATGCAATTATCTACAAAATTATAGATCTACATTTTGCCAGGAGCCAAACCAGGAGCAACCCTTGGCAAGACTCGGTCTCCAAGGTTTCTAGAGTAGCCACAACCCTACCAAAAACATGTCAGCAATTTGCCACAAGTTTGTGCATTTTGCTAGGGGTTAAGCCCCTGGCATTTTAGCTTTTCAGAATTTTGTAAAATCTTTTGCAGAATGCAGAGATTCCCTTACTTTAATTTGAATCAAATTTTCTCGCCTACAATTTGCCAGGGGTTACTGCAATTTGCGAGGGGTTTGCTCCTGGCTTATTGTCTGGTTTGAAATTGCAATTTGCCATGGGTTTCCCTGGCATAACTCCTGGCAAATTTGCCAGGAGCTGAAGCTCCTAGCATTGTTCCCTGGCAAAACGCAAGATTTCTAGTAGTGTTATATGTCTGCTATTTTCTATTTTATTGGTGTTATTTATCAACATGTTAACTCTACTAACAAAATGCTTACAACAAATTCATAACAGGTCTGGTCTATTACGTGCATATTGTGTCGCTTTGCCATCTGCTCTGTTTGTGCCTACTTCCTTTTGTGTCGCTCTTTGTTCTGCGCGCTATTGGTTTCTTAAGTCTGCTACTGTTTATGTAAGTCTTTTTTCCCTCATGATTTTTTATCTTCGACTGTTAAGTTTGCACATTTTTTCGACATGTTATTGTTGGAATTGTTATTCATTGCTGGAATTGCACATATTTGCTGATGCTATATTATGTTAGTATAGATTCTTTCATGCTTGCTTTCATGTATAAAAATAAAAATATAAGAAGAAGATTGGAACCTCTTTTGCCTTTGTTGTTTCTGAATTTAGAAGTCAACCATTAGATTAGTCAATGACAATTAGTGATCTCCAAATTGCAAGTTAATAAAACTTTTAACAAACATCATTTTTCTATTTTAACCCTTCATTTACAAACACACTATTTGATTGGAATCTTTAGAAGATCATATCCTTTTCATTCCTTATTGTCTCCATATCTAGAGGTCCACCAATAAATTTGTCGAGTGACTATAAAGGTGGTAAAGGTAGAAGAACATTGCTATCCATGATATCCCTTAAAAATTTAGAAGTTGATATCTGCAACAATCCTTAGGCTTTTCTTTGTATGTTGTTGCTTTGCGAAATTAAGTATATGATTCGGATAATAGAGACTCATAGTTTTACGTTCATTTACCATCTGAAATATGTGTGTTTTCCTATTTGTTGAAGGTAGCCAGGCGTGTACTTTTGTATAATTGCTATGACTGGCTCATTTTTGTTATAGTCTGTATTTGTTGGTGCTATATTCTATTAGTATAGATTTTTTAATGCTTGCTTTCATGTATACATAATTCTGATTATAGACCAAAACATTGGACAAGATTTGTCTTCTTCTTCTTCTTATGTGAAAGAACAGTTGAAATTGATATGGAATATGATATAAAATCATATGAAACTATCATTACTGAATGTTATGTTTTTACTTTTATCTTGACAACTCTGGTGCTTTTTTTGAGCAATACAAGTACTTAAATATTGTGCCATTTATCGATATATTTGACAACTCTGGTGTTTTTTTCAGTTTCAATATTGTGTTTCAATTTACTGGTCACTGTCTTATTTATTTTTCTTCTTCTTTTCAGCCAACAAATTTAGGAAAAAAGAGATGGTAGACATTCATCGGAGTCTAGCTATCGCCTCGAGGATCATTGAAGCAACATCACTAGGGAATATTTAGATATTTTATGGACTTCTAATTTTCCCACAGTTGTTTTGAATGTTCAGTCACTAGTGTTTCGGTTTTTTGAATGTTTAAACTTGGTGCTATATCTTTTGTTTTAGTTAAGTTGATGTATGGATCAAACTTCTTACTCTTGAATTATGTATATTTTTGCATTTCAAGTCTTTAGTAATATATTTATTTGAGATTGTCTTCAAATTCTATAGATCAAAAAAAAAAAAATTAAATCAGGCCATATCAAACAGTCGCAGCATATTAAAAAAAATATATAAAAACATTTGTGACTGTTCAAACAGTCGTAGAATATTAAATCAAAATTTTAAATTTGACTTTTGCAACAGTTAGGAACTGTCGCAACTCCCTAGAAAACCATGTGAAAGATGTACATTTGCGACTGTTGGGAACTGTCGCAGCACCTTTTGCGGCCGTTGGTGTGACTGTTCTACGAAGGGTCGCAAAAGACAGTTGCGACCCCAACATCTGCGACTGTTGGGGAACAGTCGCAAATGTACATTTGCGACCCTTCTAACAGTCGCAATCAGCGTTTTTATAAGTTGTAAAATGCAGTTTTTCTTGTATGAGAGACTCCTCCTTGATTCTCCAACTACATGCCTTCCTCTTGAATCGACAAGTTCTGCATGAATATTCCCGTGTCGAAATTGCTCTATTAAAACACATATTTTCTGCTAGTTCAAATTGGAAATCTGGACCATTTCCCCCAACCCATATGGAAAGTACTGCAAAAAGCCTTACATCCCAGGTACATGAGAAGCACACAAGGTGTGTGGCCTCAGCCTTAGGATCAGAAACTGCCTTTCTTCATATGGGGTGCATCGTAAGTCCTCTTCAAACTATATAAAAGCACATGTTTGATGATTGTTTTGAACCGTCGCAAAAATACTACAAGGGTGGGTAGCAACCGTCAAAATATCTGTTGTAACAATTGTATCTTAAACGGTCGCAAAATAATGTAGTGACATAAACATTCCTCACAAAACGATATGTCACTTAGAACTGTCACAATCCCTCATTTTAACCATCGTAAACAGCCTTTTTTGTTGTAGTGATGAATAGATCGCATTATAAAAAATAGTCCAAAAATCAAATAAGAGATTAAAATTTCAAAAATAAAAAGTTATATTAGGGACTAAAAGATTAGAATTTGTTTTGCAAAAATAATTTGAATTTTAAAATATGGTAACCAAAACTTTCTTTTTTTTTTTTTTGAAAATAAAAGAAACAAAACTCCATTTAAGTTATTATTAATCATATGTTTATTATGTTCATAAAGACCGAGTCTAAATCTTAAAAGAGTAAGTTATAGAGTAGTTCACGTGTTAATCATTGCAAACTTTGAGGGCATAAAATGTTTGGATGACATATGTAAAAGAATACTTCGTCCGTTGCAAAATATATAAGCAATAGTGAGTCAAACAAAATTGATGTATTTGGATCAAATACATCAAAAAATTTCGAGTCATTTTTGCTTATGTATTTTGTAACAAAGGGAGTAATAGTAAAGAAAAATGGAAGAAGAGAGAGTGATGATGAAGGTATACCGATATAGGTTAGGGGTTTAAATAAAATATTGGTGTAGATAAATGATTTGAGTTTAGTTTATAATAGTTTGTGATCCTGCGACACACAAGGTAAAGTTTTGAGAATAATTTTTTTTTACATTATATATATGATTTATATTTTGTATTTGAAATATGAAAATAGTCTCCATGAATTTAACTCAATTTATAAGAATACTTTATTATATAGCGGCCGAGTTTGAATCTCATATTCCTCGTTTATTTACGTTAAGAAGTAAATTATCATCACCAACATTTTAATTGACGCATAAAACCAAGAAAAGGCTCGTAAGCCCAATCTTAAAGATGAAGTCAATCTTTGTTAATTTAAGTCTACTCTAAATTGCAGCAAACACTTTGGAATTACCGGTGCAAATAAAAGAAGCGTTCATGGGTTAATAGAAAGAAAGAAAACAGAAGCAATCATGGCCTTGTCATTTATATCATAATGGAGAGATTAATTTTGTAATATAATTAGTAAAAGGGGTAAAAGGAGCAAGTACGTGTGTGCATAAAGAACATTGGGGAGCACCCCATTAATAGAAGGTGCATCTTGTAAATTGGTGCAATCTGTCGCCTTGAAAGATACCACTTGCCTTTCCAAATCAAACCCAATCAAATAATTTGACTGAGCATGGTTTCCATAAATGCCATATTCGTTACTAAAAGTGCTGGTGAATGCAAAGCAGAAAATACCATCTTGTACCGGAATGAAGATTTGAGTGGGCGTTAAAAGTACATCGGCACCTTCAAAATGAGCTGTTAGCTTCGGTCCTTTAAGATTAGTTGGTGTCCGATAGCAAAGTTGGTAACCCAAACTTGGATCAATCGGCATGGGGTCCAACGCAACTTTTTTCCTCACTTGTTCGACCAATCTATGATAAAAATCTTCGGGTAAAAGAGTTGTTGGTGTCCCTGAATCAATCACCATGTTACCTTTTGCAATAGGCTCTAAAGAAGAACCGCCGTTAAAGGGTAAATTAATATCTTCCACACTAATTCCTAGTATGGTAACAAAATAAAATGCCTGGTGGGTATTTTTAGAAACCAAAGGTGTAGAAACCACACCATTCCCCAATACTTCACTTCCTTTACCAAAGCTCACTGGGCTTGCAATACTAGGGTTAGTGTGGAATGGAACCAAACATTGAGAAAACATCTTGCCTCCAAAGGAAGAACCTATTTGAGAAACGAGTGACAGGGGTCCTCTTCCAAGACCTATTAAACCTATCTCTTTGTCATTTAAAACAACATTGCTGTTGTGTCCACATCCAAAAATAACGCCTTTAAGGGCCACTGGTTCCCCTGTGGTTGATGTTAAGGTAAGTGTTTCCTGTGCCAACACTCCTTTTGTTATGGAATCGTCGTCATATGAATAGGTGTAGTTGCAATTGTTTTGATCAGAACACAAGGTTGAATCGTGTTTAGAACATGACTCTGATCCATAAGCGATGTTGGAGTAAGTGGAGGATCTCTGAGGATCAAACATAGGGTTGAGTTGTTTGTAGCAGTTAGTGCAAGGAATGCATTGGAACCATATAAGGTCACTACCGGTATCTACTTGAGCATAGGTCTTTACCGGTGGAGTTCCAATCAAGAGTTCCATGAGATAATCATAATGATGGACACTTACGGGGGATTTGGCAGTGATTCGATTGAACAAAACCCGGGAAGAGTTTCTTGGAATTAATTTTACGGTGAACCTGCCATTATGGGCTTCAATGCTAGGGAATATGAACACGAGAAGTAGGATGGCAAAGAGATGAATTTTTCTAGGATAGGCCATAGTGACGAAACACAGGAGGTTTTTCATCTGAAGAAGTTTTGGTAAAACACTTTGCTTTATATAGGCTAATTGCTTCAAGATTTTTGTGCTGTGTGCCTTGTTCTTAGCCTAAACCCAAAAAAAGTGAATAAATCTTTCCAACTATACTTGTCAAAAAAACAATAATATTGCTAACTATTATATTTTTTTATTCGATTTTATTTTATATCATTTGGTAAATAATGTCAAAACCCACGTGTATCAAAAGGATACACATTCCCTCTAGAAAATAACCAGTATTATGATATATAAATCAAGAAATCTCAACAAACGAATTCTACTTATAATTGATTATTGATTATATTAAAAATGTTACACTTTGGTGATAAGTGGTAAAAGACCCGTGTTTTTTCACAGTTCATCTAACGTTGCGATAATTATATAAAATATAATTAAATTGTTAATATTGTCGAATATTTGAAGATATTAATTAAAATTATCAGTATTAATGCAATGTTTGTATTAAATATTTTTCTCTTATATATACAAAAATCTAATAAATAGCTGAATCACGTCAGTTGTGGATTTTATTTTCTTATATATGCGAAAACAAATTTTTATGTGTATATATGAGAAAGTTGATATGATAATTTTTTTTAGAGAGATATGATAAAATTTTGAACCACAATTAATGTAGTGTTTATATTAAATAGCTTTTTATTTTATATACAAAACACCGATCAATATTTGGACCACTCTCGTTGCAAATTATATTTGTTTATATATGCAAAAACAAATTTTATATACATATATGAGAAAGTCGATATGATAAAATATTGGAAACTAATAACTATTTTCAAAATATAAACACTAATGTAGTGTATTTATTAATTAAATTTTTATTTTATATGAAAAACATCGTTCAATGTTTGCATCGCACTCATTCCCGATTGTATATGCTTATATCTGCATAAACAAGTTTTTATATACATATATGAGAAAGTCGATATGATAAAATTTGGTAAACTCATGACTATTATCAAAAAATCAATATTAATATAATGTTTCTATTAAATAAATTTTTATTTTATATTGTACCAAAAAAATTATTTTATATTTAATACACCGTTAAATATTTGCACCGCACTCATTGAGGATTTTATTTGTTTATATATTCAAAAGAAAAATTTTATGTACCGATATGTGATAGTCGATATGATAAATTTTGAATATTCGTGTCTACTTTAAAATTATCAACATTTTCTTTGGAAAAAAAATATCAACATCATTTTAATGTTTCTATTAAATATTTTTTCTTTTATATATAATACATCATTAAATGTTTACAGTGCAATCGTTGTAGATTTTATGAGCTTGTATCTCAAAAATCAAATTTTATACATACGGATATGAGAAATTTGATATTACATTTTGAAAACTAATGATTATGTGAAAAAAAATATAAACATTAATGTAGTGTTTCTATTTATATGCAAATTAGTGTGATTAAGAGATTAAAATAGATGAAAATAAACTATTTTCCTATGCTTATATCATAAAATAGTAGAATAAACAAAGAAAATCATGAGTTTAAAAAAGGGCATTGATGTAAATTTGTTGCAGTGTCAATTTCTATATTGTTAGTAGATATTTTGAAAAATGGAATTAGTTACACTCCGTAGTTATCCATACTTACGATGACAAAGCCAAAGAAATAAGTAAATTAGTTTTATACTTTACCAACGGAAAGACGGACATTTTTTATTGTGTTAACACATGTAAATTATGAATGATATTTTATAAGAAAATTATATTCTGTTTAAAATTGTAAGTACAAATATTTATGACTTTCAAATTGCAACAAACTCAAAAAACCAAGTTTATCTTTTTCAATAACAACAGTAATTTAAGAAATATAATATAAATCCTTATCTTTTTAATACCACCAACAATATAAGATTAATATAAGAAAATTTGTTTAAGGGTATAATTGAAATTATAAAAAATTCAAACCAAAATCTCTATCCCATATAATATTGATAATTGATTTGTTTTGTTTGGGCCATTCCATAGTTGGTGAGATTTGGCTTGACACTCTTCAAGAAGAGTTGATGATTGATTTTTTTGGGACAAATGTTGGTTACCTAATTATAGATTCCCTTAATCTATTTTTTTTTTGCTGTTTCATTTTTTGTTTTTCTGCTGTTCTCTGGAGGGTTTTGGTCTAGTCCCCCCTCCTTTTGTAATTATTTTTCCCTTTTTTTAATAAAATTTTTTCGAGTTTGGCGGCAAGGGATGGAAGTATCTCAGGGTGCCAACCTAGTTGAGATGTTGATGATGCCTCCTGATACCTGTCCTCTCTCCTTACTTATCAAAAAAAAAATTTGTTCCTAATGTAGTGGGATATTTTCTATTATTTTAATGGGATTCAATTTTTAGTTAAAACTTAAAATATATTATTAAAGGATAAAATAGTTTAAATGAACGGTAAACTCATGGATTTTAAACTTATTTTCTTTATATATAGTATAGATAAACTTATCATAAAATACATAAAATTAAGAAGATCATGATTTTAAAAAAGAACAATTATGAAAATTTGCTAGAGTACGATTTTATATATTGGTATTATGTTATTTTTATGTTAGTAAATACTTTAAATTTGATTAAAATTAGGATAATAATAATCATCTACAATGATTTTATTCTCGGTCAAAAAACCACAAAAGACTATTTATGGTTTTATTATTCTAATTATTAACAACTTGAAAATCATCCTCTAAAAAAAACAACTTGAAAATCATCTCACCAAAATAAAAATCATGTTTAAAACCATTTGATTTTTTAGGATTTTTTTTTAGGAATAGCTTATATTTATAATTTATCTCCCTATTGCGATTTGGCTTGCTATTATTTCAAATAAATCCAATTAAATCTATAAAAAATAATCTCTTAAATATAGAAAGTCAACTTTTTTTTTAATTCGTAATAAATAGGCTCTATATATTTTTGTAAACCAAAATCAAAATAAATGTGTCACTAGTATTTACCAACAAAATATTCAAGAAAATTTTAATTGTTTGCCAAAAACAAAAAAGTTATTTATAAAATCAATAAAAGGATGTCCAATTAGTAACCAGGACCTATTTATAAAATAAATAAAAATTAGTATCAATTTGACCTTTTTACCATGATATATATCGTTCACCCGTACAAAGAATATATATTTATTTTTTTTCAGACAAATGGGGTGCAGAGGGAGAACCAACTGCAACACCCGAAATATATAAAAATATAAGGAAACGATAACAAAAGGAGAAGGGGAACATGAACCAAAACCTTCTCACAAACGATAAAAGCCAACAAAAAATGGGTGACAAACGCCAAACCCAGAAAGAACAAGCAAATAAAAGCAAAACAAACAAAAGGAAAAAGAAAAGAACAATAGAAAAATAATTGAGAGAAAAACCATGAATCAATCTGGTAACCTACCCCCAGAGCGAGTATTGTGAACCCGAAAACCCTTCTGTTTGTTCTTCTTCTTTGTGGCCCTAGACTCCACCTCAATGAAGGGCTCTTCCGAAATGGCAGGGCGGTTCCTTAAATAATTGATAGCTGCCTCTCTCTCTTCTTCGTCAGTGTAAAGTCGATGACCAATGAATTTAGCATCGCTTCCCTTCGAAAAATGCTACTGCAAAATCTCCAAGTCATGTGCGACGATTGGGTTTAAAACCTCATTTCTTGAGCCACACAAAGGTGATGAATCTTGAGTGTAGTCTAAATCAGTGACAGCGTCACTCCAAGGACCAACAATGTGTAAATCAGGAAATTTGTCACTCTGTTGATCTTCTCTTTGTTTCTCAGCCATCTCAGTAGTAAGATCATCTACTATGTGACCTGATTTCAAAGGAACTGTTCCCACATAAGTTCTAGGAATAAGCTCTTCCTCAAAGCTTAAGGTACCTAACTCCCTAGATGTTACCTCCATAGACTTTATTATGTCAATAATAATGGGATCCTCAAATGCAACAGGTTTGCTTTTGTTTTGCACTTGATCCACAGTTCTTTTAGGAACAAAATCCTGTTTGGATTTCAAGAGCATTCTTATTGGCAAGATCATTTTTACAATGATCAGAAGAATGACCAATAGAATTGCAATTGAATCAAAAGTATGGAGGTTTTTCATACTCAATCTCGATTTCAAAAGAAAACTTTTCTCTTTCAACCCACAAAGTGTCAGGGAGATAACCATCCATATTAACATCAACTAGAACATGCGCATAATGACCAAATGTGTGGTTTCTAGTGTTCTCGTCAATTGTTATAGGCATACCAATAGCCCCAGTAATCTCAAACAAAGTTATAGGTTGCCAATACTCCAGAGGGAGATTATGAAAACGCACTCATACCTGACTATGAGTTTGTTTTTGGCTAGAAGCCTTAAAATCCGGAGACCAACGTGAAAGCCGTAACAATCCCGGTTTCAAGTTCCAAACACCATTTGACCAAACACTTATAAGGTCATCTACACAGGAGAAGCGGAATTCAAAAAAACCCCGACCTAAGGGAACCATCTTCCATTGATCGATCGGTTTCCATAAGCACTAGAGTTTCTCGCGCAAATCTTTAGAGGATAAAGGTTTATCACCACGAGCCAACACCAATCTTCCATGAAGATAATTGTTGCATTTAGCAAGACCATTCTGGTAAACATGTTCTGAAATTTTAATTGAAAAGGAATCACCTTTCAGACACGGTTTAGGGAGATCGGACAAAGAAACATCAACTTTGTTAAGGAGCGCTTGAGCAAAGCTACGCTTAGAGACCATGGGAGGAACCACATAAGGCTTCGGCGAAGGGGACACCAAGCAAGTCCAAGGACATACAAAAGGTACCGGAGCAGCAGACATTGAAAATCCACCTGTGGTGTAAACTAATCCGCAAAAACAACAAACAGAAAAATATATGCTGCAATAGAATAGATAAACCAGAGACAAAAACTCAAGCAACAGAGTCACGAATGCAAGAATATTGGACTTGACAATCACATTTTATTGAGATTACCATGGCTAGCTATTATCTTTTCTTACTTAAAAAAACTAAAAAAAAATCTTTTTTGATTTTGTCGAACCTAGAAACAGGCCGTTCCTAGAGTTTTACGGGCCTTAGGCATAATATGAGAAAAGGGCCCTTTACATAATACATCGTAATTTTTTTTAGATCATTGTTGTGTTTTTATTAGATCTTCATTTCGTTTTTTTATTTCGCTTTTCACTACCAAGAAAGTTCACATTACTATATTGATATAATTAATTTTTTTAGAATCTTTGAAAGACAAAATTAAGATTAATTTCTCTAGTAGGTCATTTTGATATAGTTAATTTTTTATAATCTTTGAAAGACAAAATTAAGATTAATTTCTCTAGTAGGTCATTTTCAAGTAAAGTAGAATTTGTTTTGTTATGAAAATTATCTCAATTTCTTAAATAATAAATAGCATTGATATTTTTAATATTAGTGAGACACATTATTAGGAACAAAGGGCCCAAAAAAATCACCAATTTCTTCGATAATAAACTTTTTAGCATATTAAAAAGAATAACCAAATTTTTTTATAGGAGGGTGTATATAGAAATTATTTTGCTACATGGAGTATATATTGCAAATCATGCCAAAAGAGCCAAAAACATAAACAGATTTCAGCCCAGCCTTTCAGCATGTCAATTTTTGGGGCCTTTTCAAAGAATTTTGCTATAAATACCCCCCAAAAACTAAATAATTTTATATACACCCCCCACTGTAAAAAAAAATTTAGAGCCCCCTATCGGCATAGGCCCTAGGCCGTCGCACTCCCGGCCATGCCCTAGGGCCGGCCCTGCCTAGAAATCATTGAATGATAGTGAAGATACCTCGATGTTAATGACCTTCTTCAGTAAGAGCCATCTTCTTCGAACTGGGGGGATATAGATGCACATATTTTGGCGGTCAAGTCAGTAGGAGTCGTGGGTGAAAAAGGTATTTACGGTAAAAAGTAAGTGTACGAGTTATTATTTATATGATTGGTTTAAGGTTTCGTACTTGGACCGTTACCTTGACAATTGTCCTTGAGGGACACTTATGATCATATTAGAAGAAGTGAACATTGGATCCAAACCTAGACGGTTAAGATCTTTTCCTAAGACTTTCATTCAGTGATATTTAAGGCGAGTTCATATCATGGTCCACCTCTGTATAAGCTGTAAAGGGCACCTGAATTTAGTTAAGGATTGAGCCTTGGCCCAGTCTGAAATAGTTGTTCCAAGATGATATCTTGTCTCTAGTGCTTCGAAAATGTATTTGGTTAAGACCCAAATATAATCCATATGTTATAAAGTTGTGGTAAGGTGTTTGGATTTAGCCGTATTAAGTATGGTTACCTTCAAATATAAATTGTTGTGAGTGAACAAGGGTAATCGCACATGCTTTTCAAGGAGTGTGCCCCCCATGTTTAAAGACTTCACGCTCGTAATACTCTTATATCGTGAGCATATTTATTTTCAAGTCTGCCTGATAGGATGGGTCTTGATTGGCAGCTATAACTAATGGTGATGATGACTAAGTCTTGTGTGTTTTTTAGGCGTTGGTCCGTGGGGAAAATCAGGACCGTTAGATGGTGATATTTGGATTCTTTCCATTCACCATTGTTGGATCTTAGCGTTCGGACTTCTGAATTTTCTCATCTTTCTCGTTATTTAAACAAAAGTATCCCTCCTTATTTCACTTTACAAACTCTTTGTTTTCTCATCTTTTTCTCATCTGGGTTTGTTTTCTTGGTGATGAAGATTCATCCCTATGGGTGGGTGTAGACGATGAATCTTCATCATTATAGAAAAATGAAGTGGATGAAGGTATGTTTTATTCCCCTCTAATGAAGATGATGAAGATTGCTTCTTTCCATTAGTGTTCGAATGTGCTCCTTTACCTTGTTCTTTATTCGATAAACATGTTTGAATACAATGATAAAGAAAACCATTTACCCTGAAGGCGTAAGCCTGTTATTCTAGACGACGCGTGGGAAAGATTTCCCTATGTATATGAAGAGACTTCCTTGACGATTGGGTTTTTGAGGTACCTTCATATGAGGATCAGATTTGTAACCCAATTTGGTTGTGTGTTTTCCATGTATGATTATGTCCTCTTTTAGAGAAATGTTTTTTTCCATCTAAAAAATTCGAATGGGGTGTTCTGAACTAGTTGCATGTAGCCCTATCACTCTTGGAGTAAGCCCTAATAGTAAATCTATGTATTGATTGGATTTGATTTTTGTATCATGACCTTGAAATATATATTTGTGAATATATTAAAATAACAGGGCATTTCTTTAATGATTTTTTGTTTTAAAAAAATAAAGTCCCTAGAATAATCATTCTTTTTAATAGAACATTACGTTTGACTTAATCGCAAGACCCCACTAAACTAAATGACAATTTTTTATAGTATCCTTAGTAAAAAGATTTACCACGAAATGAGATAGTGGTAAGGCGTTAAGATTATTATGTGGGTAACTTATAAAAATGTCTCACATGTCACATATTAAAAGTTATCAAGTCTTCACATAGGTATAAATATTAGGCCAAATACATCTTTTGATCTTTTAAGTTTGACAAAAATATCTGGTGTCTGTTTCTGTGCAACTCGCCACATCGAGTTACACCAGAACAGGGTAAAACACAAATTCTAGCGATAACCACATACAAGCAGATAAAACACACATAATAAATAATTAAAATAATTCTAGCGAAAAACGGGCTGTTACATCGGTAACCATTGTCATAGTTATTAAGGAATGTCGTCCCTTTACTGTACTGCATGTATAACCTTTAGGATGATGAGGAATAAAATGGTGTTGAAAGGGATTCTATCCCACAAACTAACCACTTTGATATTATGCTTAATTCATAATTGATAAATGTATTTGCATTAAGTCCAACAAAGAAATAAAATAGATTCAAAGATTCTTAATCACCAAAATTAATCTAAAATTAACCCCTCTAACAAAACCCTTTCAAAAAATATGAAGGATTTCTTCATTTCTCTCCATATTTCCCATTCCCTAAATTCTTTTCATCCACTCCAAACTCTCAAATAAAGCAAATAAAAAGTAAGTGTTATTTAAACAATCATTTTAGGATAATTTATGGGACATAAAAGATATGTATAAATATTTTTTTAAAATTAAAAATAAAAAAGGTAGATATTAATACGAAAATCAAAACGAATAAGGGACAGAGTACAAAATAATGAAAATATGAAAGAAATTACAACAAAAATCGTCACTTCAAATATCATTTTCCAAACAAAAAATCTGCATATTTTGTAGTTTCATGTGAACATCTTATCAATAATCTATTTTAAGATATTCTTCAAAAGAATATATTTTAAGATATTTTCATTCGAGACTATATGGTGTTTTCCAGCCCACGTGTCACCATCTGCATAGGGTCGTTAAGATCAATTGACAAGAAAAAAAAACAGTAGTAGAAGTAAGAGCAGATATGAGATATTTGTCAACTAGCCGAGTGAGCCAGCCCCGTATTATAACCTAATCAACTTAACCAATACAATCCATCATTTCAAAAGTATAAGCAAGGAAGTCATCGTTGAAGGTGAGAAAAACCACAAGAAGGGGGGGTTGAATTGTGTTTTTGGAAACTTCTTCTTTTACGTTCTAGAGAACTGTTCTCAGGTTCAGAGTCTGAAGTAGTTCAGAGTCTAAGTGAGTACAGAGTCTATGTGCAGCGGATAAAGTAAAGAACAGAAAAAGAGAGAACACAAGCAATTATACAAGTTCCTTCCACAAACCGGAAGTAGTCCTGTCCTCCTTGCAATTCCAAGGAGAGTTCCACTAAAATGTAATCTCAAATTACAAGTTGCTCAATCACACAAGAAAGAGACTTATCTTTGCTCAAGGACACCTCCAAGAGACTTCTATGCTCAATCACACAAGAAAGAGA
>Ga0315913_1005940_pt1 | contig 14802 bp, 5 predicted proteins | sample MpolsnodulesMG_FD_207736 | JGI IMG/M metagenome (GOLD analysis project Ga0315913, IMG submission 207736) | Medicago polymorpha root nodule microbial communities from Los Angeles, California, United States - small nodules | ecosystem: Host-associated > Plants > Roots > Nodule | place: USA... | reverse complement strand
TCTCTCTCTCTCTCTCTTCCTTCTTAGATCAAACAAAAACATAATTTTTAATTGGTTAATTAAAATACAATTGTATTGATTCGTATCTTAAATTGAATCATATACATCTCCCTTAAATTTTCACAACACGGTCTCACAGTTTTACCCTTCATTTTTTCCTTCCAATATATGTCTATGTGAAGTATCTTATAAGTATATGTGTGTATCTGTCGAGTATCTTATAAGTATCCGATAAAATATATATTTTAAATTAAAACAATTAATTCTGATGTTACATGGGTACCTACCAGATACAATTGCTGAAGTAAAATGATATCACAAGAAATGGGGTTTGAATTGTGATCTATTAAAAATTCTCAAGTGTATACTTGAATTAGGTTAGTACGTTAGTGAATAGAACAATAATATTGTGAAGTGTTTGATATTGTTTAAAATAAGAGAGAGAGAGAGAGAGAGAGAGAGAGAGAGAGAGAGGGAGAGAGAGAGAGAGAGAGTCACACATAAGAAGTTGTCATGGTCCCCCTGTGTGGGTTAGTTCAATCCCCACAATACTGTAGGATTTTCGAATATGTAGTTGAATATTAACTATATCTCAACTATGTCTTTTTCTTAGATCACTTCCTTGATCTATACAATTTCTTTCTTTTCACCCATTTGGGCTTGACACTAGTTTCACTCACTAGCTTTTACAAACAATAATCACTAACAATGTTTTTGCATTTGTAAAGAACTCAAGTAAAAAGAGTTAAAGCTGAATTTTGAGTGCTGCACACGATGAAAGAGCCTTTTAGGTGTTTTTGATGTTTTGAAAATCATGTAAGATGACATATGCTTAATGACTCAATGCCTTTCCTCTTTGCAAGCCCTTGTATTTATAGATGGAAAGAGTCCCTTACTATTGTAATAAACACACATTCCTGAAGGTAAAATGGGAAAAGAAAAGTTTGCCAACTCATCAAAATGGAAAACTCTTGTGAAAAAATGCTTGGCAGAATGTTCTCGAAATTTTGAGAACCTTCTCAAAAATCTATTTGGACAGCTTGCAATAAAGTGTGACATCATGATTCATGAATAATATCATGCAGATTTTGCTTGCTTGTTGGCAGCCAAACTTGCTTTGTTATAAGTGGTAGAAAACTCACGCCTTAGAGGGAAAGAATGCAAGCACAAGTGATTTGATTTTATCTATTGTTCAATTCTTATTGGCTTTGTACTTCTTTCTTGATGTGTTGTCTAATGCTCATGAGTTCCTTTTTGTTTTTTCATAGGATCTATATTTATTTAAAAAAATTTCATTCCTTTAAAGGTACATCATAATAAATATGTTCCTTTTGTAGCATAAAACTCTTGAACCTTTTGATTCATATTTCCACAAAGATCTTTAACACATAAATTCTTCTTTAAAGACCAAAATCTTCTAATTTGTCTTTACTTGGGTTAACTTTGGCGTGGTATACCAAGAGAGTGGAGACGAGCTTTGTTCTGAGAATGTTCTTGAAACCATTTTATCACTTTGGCATATCTTTAAATTTCACTCAAGAACACATGTTAAATAACAAATAATTTCAGAATTCTTTAAATATAATTTAAAATGTAGATGCAATTATTGAGAAAATCACTATCTTAATTGTTTTTTTATTGTAAAAAAAAAAATTAAGATAATGATTTTTGGAATTTATCTCAACAATTACATCTACATTTTTTACTATTTCGACTTCATAGATTACACTTCTTTAGTCATGTAATCTAGTAGCTAGAAACTCACTTCACAAGATTAATAAGTGAGATGTTCGTAGTTTGAACCTCAATCTCTATATATCATACGCAATATCTATTTTTTATGAAGGAATCATATGCAATATCATTATCAATCGAGCGAAGTTCATGTACAACTTACATATTATTAATTTATTTTTAGTAATTTAAATTTAAATTTAAATTTTTATTCAAAATGGGACACAATTAAGTTTATTTTGACGGGAGTATCCGTCACCTTTTCCCCACATTGACAAAACCAGATGCAACTACAATACCACCCTCACCATAAAGCAAGGCAGTGAGCATTGATTCCAGCCATAGTTTTAAAACTCGGCTCGGACATTGACTCGGTGAGGTCACTAGGTCACTGATTGAACCCTTGAGTCACTAGTTGAACCGCATGACTGAATCGGATTAAATCGGATGACTCGGTTGTATAACTCGGTCTTTATAAAAAAATTATATGTATATTAAACTAGATTAAACTAGATGACTCGTTTAATAAAAAATATAAAAAAGTCAGTTTTTTTTTTACGGTGGCTAGATTTTGAACCCTTTTTTTTTATATGTATATTAAGTTCACGAGGACAAAATAACTCATTACATTTATACAAATATAAAAAATATCATTACACAAATTAATATAATTTCACAAACTCATTTACAATAACACAAGTAGCTAAAATATTTCCAATCTTTTTTTCTATTTTTGTTTAACATATTTTATGCATAACTAACTAATAAAGTAAAAAACTTTTAATCACAAAAAAAATGTAATAATTCTTTTATAGAAAATAAAGTAACAATAATTATAATTTAAAAACGTGGACCCATAAATGTTATTGCCAATTGAAGCTGAAAACTTAACACTACTTTTAGTGTTGCAGTGCCGCCTGCTACTATACCCTCGCCTTTCTCTCTGAACCAAAAACATGCATCTCATCAAATAAATAAACACCATATAAGATCTAAAATTTCTTCATCTCCTTACATGTTAATCGCGAGTTGATTAGTTTCAATCATCATTCTTGCCTTCTTACATCCTCTTCTTACGATAATCTTTCTCAGTTTTTCTGATTTTTGTATGAACACTGTGTATTGACCCGGTCCGGCCCACCAAACTGGCCGGTTCAGACCGATTCAACTGCACAACCGATACAATAAACAAACCGAACCGGTCATATCACCGGTTCACATCCGGACCGGTTCTGCTGGCCGGTCCGAGTCGAGTTTCCAGCTCTGCAGTTTCATTTCATCTTTCCATCACACACGCTTCCGCATCATATAAAATTCACAATTTAATTTCTCATTAACCCCTTAACACACCTCCTTCTACCGACTGCGTGCGAATCACAACAAAGAACAAAACACAAAGCCACGAAATAACACTTTCCAGAAAGAGAAAACCGAAAGCAAAAAAAATAAAAAATGAAGATCACGGCTCTGTTGGTGCTAAAATCCACCGGCGATGGTTCAGAATCGGTGTTCCTCGCAAACGCTTCCGATGTGAGTCACTTCGGTTACTTTCAACGATCCAGCGTTAAAGAGTTCATCGTTTTCGTAGGACGTACCGTAGCTAATCGTACTCCTCAGGGCCAGCGTCAATCCGTTCAGCACGAAGGTTTGTTTAATTCCATATTATTCCTTCAATTTCCATATCTTAGGGTTTCGTATCATCAATTTCGGAATAAAAATCACGCGAATCATGCTTTTTAGTTTTTTGGATTTTTGTTTCGCGTTGATCTATCTGGATCGGGTTCATTGTTCGGAATTTACATTGGTTTTAACCGTTTTTTATTATAAACATTGTAATAGAAAGGATTATTGATTTGATATATGTTACGAAGCACACATCGACACCAGTAGTAATATAAGTAAATGATATAATTGAATGTAATTACCTGTCTCAGGGTTGGACACGTGGACGCTCCTTTAATCAGAAGTGTTGGTGTGATAATTTATTTTTATATCTAGTGATGGTTACCGAAATTGTGAGTGTTTTGAAAATCTCCTTACATTTTTTATTTGTAGAGTACAAGGTGCATGCGTACAACAGAAATGGACTTTGTGCAGTGGGATTTATGGATGATCACTATCCAGTTCGTAGTGCGTTTTCTCTTCTCAATCAGGTGAGAGTGAGAGCAATGTGTATTGGTTCAATGTTGTATTTATTATTTGTAGCATGTTATGTTTCGAGCAACCTTGTGGTAGCTTGTTAGGTGTTCTGCTGTTTCCTTTTATGATTAGGTCGCAGTTATAAGACTGGTTTCTTTTTGTTGTTTCAGTGCTGACTATTAATCACATCGATGTCTTCCCATGTTCCACTTGAAAAAATTACATTTGTCGAAGATTAATTTAATTTAATTTAATTTTTCCGTTACTTAGCCAACCCCACTTAGTGGGATAAGTCTCGACTGTTGTTGTTGTTGTTATTTTCCCGTTACTTGCTTTGTCCGTAAATTTTGAATGGATTTGTCCTTTAGAGGAATTTCATGTTTAGGTGTTGACTCTTTCTTGACACAAGTTACCTTACCAATCACCATGGTGTACTTTGTTGTACCAACCACATTATAAAATATTTCAACAAATACTGCGTAGTGAGATATGGTCAGACGACTGTGTAACTTTTTATACAATTTATGACTCTGGTATTGCTGAGGATACTTTAACTCTGTATTGACGCTTTAGGTCGGCCCCTCTGCTCGGCTTGAATAAGTTGGTCCAAGCCCAACATGATTTTTGGATACCGAAGATTTGAGATCCTAAAATAATGTCTTATTAGTAATTTAATTTATGGAGATCTCGAGACTTGCTTTCTTTGTTTTCCATTTTGTCATGGATTATTGTCTTGTTATCATACTAACCCAGTCTTGTCTAACTTCCTTGTGAACATGCTCGCAAAGGTAACCGTCAAATCAACAATGACCAATTTTTAGATTTTACCTGCTGGGTCAAGGTTTTATGTTTGAGTTCTATAACTTCTATCTAGTACCAATATGAATATGTTGGATTAATTCTGAATCCAATGAAATCATTGAAACAATTGGTTAGTTTGGTAAGAATGACATGACACTGCCCAATTAGGACAGCGTTATTAATGTTGTTTTTCCCCTGTGTCTTGCCACCATGTCTGTATGTAATATATCATTGGTTGGAGTTGGACTTTATACTTTATATCCTTCAATTTTGATAACATGATCTCATGTCCGAACATCTGCTTTCCTCTATTTGTCTTTATATGTCGAAGCAACTCCGCCTACGGCTTTAAATTCCTGTATGTTTGGGTGGTGGATAAGAATAGATGCCAGTTATATCAGATGGAATGCATCTGATGCATCTTATTTAAATGTTTTACTAGATGGTAATAAAGTATGATGTCCTGCAGGTGCTGGATGAATATATTAAAAGTTTTGGTGAATCATGGAGAAGCATTCAGGCAGACAGTACTGAACCATGGCCCTATTTGAATGAAGCTCTCACGAAATTCCAGGCATGTAAATGCCTCTGCATTATATTGGCTTTAGCTAGAATAATAGTTGAATTTACATTAAAGAAGTGTATAATATTCACAATTGCTTCAAATAAATTTTTTCTTTTTGACAACCTTTTACGTGATGACTTTTCACTCAAACCATTTTATGTTCCTGTCAAATCTCCAGGACCCTGCAGAGGCTGATAAGTTGTTGAAAATCCAGAGGGAGTTGGACGAAACAAAAATCATCCTTGTAAGTGTTTAGCATGCATGTCATTGTATTGCAACGCAGCATATGGGTTCCCTGAATCTTTTGTCTTCTAAATTTACTTAAGTTAACAATTATATGGTTAGTAATTTTCTAAATGAAAATTGTTTGTTGGAGATTCAGCATTAGACAAAAATGCCAGTATCATGCAACCCAAGCATCGCTGCAGAGCAAAATATAATGCACTATTACAAATTTATCCATTTCAGAGCATCGTGATGTGATGTAGTAGATTCTAATGATGTCTGTCACCTGATTAGCAATCATTCAGTTGTTGTTGTATGTTTGTGTTTCTTATTAATGTACATATACTTGATCATATGTTTGTGTTTCTTTTTAATGTACATTTACTTGGTCATATCATACATAATTTGGTTATCTTGATTTAGTAATTTTATGGTGCTTGTGCTTTTCCCCTGAAGCATTGGTACTTCTAAAATGGTGAAGTACCCGTTACGCGTACGACACTCGTACCGTACTCATTTTTACTTGATTAATCTAGGGTGGTTGATAGTACAGCAAAAATGTACAAGCGATGGAAAAATGGCATAAATTATTTTGATATTTTGTTGTATTTCAATTCTCTCTCTTGCTTATGATGGAAATAGTGGAAGCGGTGGATAAGAAATGTAAATCTATGAAGCATGATGATGATAGAAGTGTGGTTAAACACAGTTAAAATACAAATTACAAACAATATATACTATTTTTTTGTTTATCATAATTAATGTTCTTTTTTTTTCTCACCATGTTTTTACAACAACAATGGTTGTAATTTACTCAAATTTTTTTATTTTTATATTAACGTACCCGTACCTTCATTTTTCTAAATTTGCCATATTTCGTACAGTATTAGTACCCATACCTATGCTTCATAAGGCTTTTCTCATTTCCTCCTCACTCTGTTGGCTTGTTTTGGTACTCTGTATGATTTTCTGGTGTGTACATTTCTTAGAACCACATCACACACAAATGTAGTCTTTATCAACATATGATGGTTTTCTGTTGTAAACAGCACAAGACCATTGATAGCGTGCTTGCACGAGGGGAGAAGCTGGACAGTTTAGTTGAGAAGAGTTCTGATTTGAGTGCAGCATCGCAGGTAAGTAATACAGTTCCTGTTTTATAACTTCGCCTATGGGATTGCCCGTGAATGCATATGTGTACATTAAGGCATCTGTTATTTCTGCAACTCTTCTTGTTTTCCGTTACTAAAGCTTTGGTGCATGTGGGGGGTTATGATATTCATTAAGCATGACTTTGGTGTATGTTTTTATGGTATTCATTAAGCATGTATAATGAATATTGTATTTTGCTCCTATGATTAATCATTAATGACATTGCTGGTTAGGTTTTTGGCAATGCTTTTATTTAAGTGATCACAGGAAATAAATCATATTAAGAACATGCAGCATGCAAATAGGAGTTTTAGTTTTTTTTTTTAAATAGACTTTGTGCTGTCTGTCTTTCTGAGTCTATCTACATCAGAATGTGCTCTCATATAAGCTGGTAATAATATATCACCTCTAAGGATACAGGGTTATAAATGTTGCCCAGGAATTAAGAGACTTAAGACTATGCATATTCTTGTTTTAAACTCATCGTCGTATGATGAATATACTGATAGGACTAATTTCTATCTGAACAAGAGAGAATGCAATGTTAATAAAAACTAAAAGAGAAGCGCAATAAATGCAAGAGCAAATGCTTCCAGCCAAGGTGAACACCTATAGATCCAAGTTACAAGCCCAAAAATGAGAAGAACGCCATCTCTCTGACTTCAGATCTGTTGCTTGTGTCCCTTAACTATCCCTTCAATTTGCTGTGTACATGATAATTTCACTTCTAAAAGATAGGTCCAAGTTACAGGCCCAAAAATGAGAAGAACGCTATCTCTCTGACTTCAGATCTGTTGCATGTGTCTCTTAACTATCCCTCCAATTTTCCGTTTACATGATAATTTCACTCCTAAAAGGTAGCATTGATCCACATAACCCGAGCATTAGAGTCTTGTTGGGCCCTTTCCTATTTATTACCAATAGACTCCAGAAACCTATCAATACCACCTGCCTGAAAAGTATCTTGAAATGCAGCGCTTCAAGGGACTTGGCAATGTCACCAACATTGATAATTTTGCTGAATGATTTCTTCAGTTGAGCCAATTCCCCCTTCAGTGTCAAATCTTAATTCTTCAGCGACAATTCATACTTCTTTAGAATGAAATCATTAGCAACCAGCCAAACACACAAGCGTCTAGTGTGCATTCTTAATACCGTATAGAAATTGAAATTTGTTATCTGGTCCTTGCTTTTATTGCCTTTTTGGTTATATAAGGTTGTCTATCATCCTTTATGCATCTAATGATTTCAATCTTCTCTTTTTCAGTATTTATTTCGGTATTTAATTATTTCTGTTTTGGTTGTTAAATCATTGATTCTATTTATTTTATTCATCATATACAGAAGTATGATTTATATTGAATACCATAGTTGGTTGCATTTCAAGAAGAGGAATTCTGAGTTAACTATTAATTGAAATTTGTTTCCCACTTACTTCGTTGAGCTGACACAATTATATGATTTTGGCATTTGAAACAGATGTTCTACAAACAGGCCAAAAAAACCAACCAGTGCTGTACAATATTGTAAGCTTTAAAGACCATCCGTATGATGCGAGCTTGTCTGAATCCTGTTCCGACTTTGATGTTGTTGGATAGGGTGAAAATAGCTTCATATGTCTATATCACTCTACATTGTTTGTTTTGTGAAATTCTGTGATCTTCCCGATATATGTATTGCAGACGGGACCGAAATATTGGCCAAAGGTCTTACCATGTTGGCAAATTAACATTCACAATTACCTTGTTTGAGATGCTTACTATGATAAATTATAGTGCTTTGCAGATATAATTGTTTTTACGAAACCATTCTTAGTTAATTTGTATTGGATATTGTCACGTGCGCTCATCTGTCATGCTGTCTGTTATGATTATATAAGCTTACCTGGAAGTGGAGTGTCTCAATTTTTTTCCTCACGTTTTCTCAATTTACATATCTCAACTTAGTTTTCCTTAAAAAAAAAATATCTCAACTCTTAAATGACTTTTCTTCCCTTTTCACAATTTCCAATGTTAAGTTTTTTTTCTTTCCTTTTCACTTTTGCAAGACTTTAGTCTGATATGTAGTTTGTCGTAGCTTATTTTTTAAATATGGGTTGTAGTATGTTCAAAAGATTATATTTAATATGAACATTTTTTTTTACAAGATATTTAATATGAACATATTTAGTAAGTAATCCGATTCTTGTCTAAATCAATGTTTTAAAATCCGGACCGGTGATCGACCCGGTAAAGACATTGGATTAGTGGGTCATTGGTCGGACCGCATGACTATTGATCCGGTCTATATAAAAATATTTATGACAAAAAATTACATCATGAATAAAATTTTGATAAAAGGATTTTTTTTTCTATTTAAAGTTTGTACATTAAAAAAAATTATATTCACAGCTGCAAGTTTGCAAGTTAATTCTTAACATTGTTGGAAATCAAAATATAACAGACTTACAAACCCAAGTAAGTAACATAGTCAACAAAAAACGGAAACTCAAATAAGTTATAACAATTCACTAATCAATAAACTATTTATGCTTATGGAGTCAAATTGTCATAGTCTTGATATCCATATTCATCATCTTCATCGGTTGAAAATGACATTTGAGTTGGGAGTATGTGTCACTAGGGTTTTTGTCTTTATATATGCTCTGTCTTTTTATTAAAAAATAAATAAATGGAAAAACGGGTCGGGTGGGCTAAACTGGTTCAGCGGTCCGCCCATTGACCCGGGCGGGTCACGGTGGGTTTCAGCGGGTTAATTGCATATCCGGTCTTGTAGCATGTCTGAACCGCTGCACTCTCCGGTTCGCGGGCTGACCGGTCCAACCGTCCGGGTCGGTCTGGGTTTTAAAACACCGGTCTTAATAGACTGATGAAGTAATAGCCCAATGAGATTAAACTCCCTTTGGATGTTTAAAATTGCTTTTCTGACATTCAAAACGTCATATTGACACATGAAAATGACGTTTTTACCCCCTACGGTAGTTAACTACCGCTGGATTCCAGCGGTAGTTAACTACCGTAGTACACCAACACAGCTTAAAAAAAAGACATTAAAAAAAAACTTCAACGGTAGTTAACTACCGTGGAGCATGAAATAGAAGGTTGTTATTTTCATTCTCTTTCTCTCTCCTCCTCATCTCAAGGAACAAAACAAGCTCTTCGTCTCTTTCCTTCTTCACCATCACCTTCTCTCTCTCCGGCACCTTCCATGATCAACAAAACAAATAAAAATCAACACTTTGAACAACCCTTTAAGCAAAAACAAAGAACCAAATACTAAAGTCACAATTTTTCAATAAAAAAACTAATTTTTGAATCATGAACAATTACATGGATCAAGATTGTTCAAAAGGGTATGTAGAAAAACACTAAAAAATGATCTAATTACCTTCAATGAGTTGAAATGTGATGAAATAAATAATGGGGTCAATGAAAAATTGCTTCTAATGAATTAAGAACTATGCTATTGTTGGATAGTGAGGTGAATAACAAGGTAGAATCTGAGTGGTGTTTTTGTTCAATAAGTTTGAGGAAATGATGATTGATGAATATTGGTTTGACAAGGTAGAAGCTGCAGTTTCATATGATTTGGGTATCAATCTCAAAGAAGGGTTGAATCAATTGGCTTGACAAGGTATAAGCTGCAGTTTCATATGCTCCACGGTAGTCAACTACGGTTGGAGTTTTTTTTAATGTCTTTTTTGTAAGCTGTGTTGGTGTTTCAGCGGTAGTTAACTACCATCGGGGGTAAAAATGTCATTTCCATGTGTCAATATGACGTTTTGAAAGTCAGAAAAGCAATTTTCTTGGATGTTTAACATGATATTTTAGAGAATTTGATTAATCTCATTGGGCTATTACTTCATCGGTCTATTTAGACAAGAATTAGATTACTTACTAAAATATCATACTTCATTTCAATTCTAATTTATACAAATATATTTAAATATGTGAAAAATTAACGTCGATTAATAAGTTTAAATAAAAAAGTTAACAAATTTATAATTTAATCTAAATCTAAAGTAAAAAATTTAATATATTAATGTTGATAATAAAAAATATCATTCATAGAATTTAAGGAAGTCTTTATTTACCTAGGTAGGCCCGTGCGTTTTCCTACGTGCAAGTATTAAGAATGAGAAAAGAAGATCATATACATGTAGGAATCTATATTGATGAACTTATCCTATGTTTACCTAATTGATGATGGAATTTTTAATATTGACCTTGGACTGTTTAGCTTATCCTATATATGTAGGCAAATCTCATTGAATTGAAGCTATACTAAATGAAGTTAAGTTCTAATTGCAATTGTGGATGTGTATTATTAATATTAATTTGGATTTAATTTATGTATTCCATCCATCCATCGTCTTCCTCAATTCAAAAGTTTCGTTTCAATACGGTACGCTATTCATTCTTTGTTCTCATTGTGCTCCTTCTTCTATGTCGTTTCTTTAAATTCTTCCATTCAAACTTGAAATCTTGTTTTGTGATTCTTTTCGTAAAATTCGTTTTCAATTGCGTGACATTGGTTTTACTTGTTGAATAGGTCTTATGTAGAGTTAAAGACATAAAATGGTTTTTGTTTCTCATCAACTGCAGGTAACCTATACAAGGATGTTTTACATTTTATTTGATTTGAAATTATAGTATTGGATTGTTTTTACAATGATTTATTATGTTATCACCGCGATCATGTTTTAATATGCTACGGGTAGATTTAGCTCAGGTTCGAATTTTGTTTGGTGCCGCTAGTGGACGGTGCAATTGATCCTCCTGAACCGAAACCACGTTTTAAAAAAATATAATGAGTGACGATAATTATTTACGTTATTACATGCCGACTATGAAAATTGAATATTAGGAGCACCAGAGTAGTCAATATGCAAATACCGTGGCATTAAGTTTAAAAAATATTCTTTGAGTTTTAGTAGGTGTTCTGTCCTGCAAATCTGGACATGTATAGGGTATTTGAATTATTAGCTTTATGGATGCTTTCTTTTCTTTTCTCCAGGGATTGAATGTGACATTTTCATCGAGGAATTTGCCATGGAACAAAAGGCTGAAGTTGAAGCAATGTTTAACAAAACATCACTTGATTGGAAGAGCTGACTGGCATCATATGTTAAAGCAGACTACTTGTCTAAGGTGAACATTTTGTAATGTTTTTGTGGTGGTGGGAATTATATACGGTCTGTTCTGTCTGGGGCTCTAGATACTAGTTTTTGTAACTATGGTTAGAACAAGTTAGTTCATAAAAAAAGTTTAGAAGAAGTTAATGCAATGATGGAACCACCTTGCAGTATGTTAGATGGATCTATGATAAGATTTGGTATAATCAAATTGAAGTGAAACTCTAAAGAGCCTCCCTGAAATAAAAACTAAAAAGTCTTGATTAATCAATTAGATTTATGTTACCCATCATCAAAAGTATTTGTTGTAGAATTAAAATTTCATTTATGCAAGAAAAACAAAGTTGTGTATGTACATACATTCTTTCACCAATGGTTTACTTTTTTTTTTTTGGTGGGTAGTGCGCATATATGTTTTATTTTTTCACATATACTGTTATACCTAATCACTGATATTTATTTTGTTTCAATGCTTTTAGATTTCAATTGTAGGATTCATTTTATGTCATATGCTTATTTTACACGATTACATGAAAAGGTAAATGATCCTGTATTTATACATCGTATAAAGGATTTATTGTTTCCAGTGTAGGGCCTCCTCACATTTGTGGATCCAAGTTTAGGCCTTTGACGATTACCGGCTTCAAAGGCAGTGACCGGAATGATGACTCGGTAACCAGAGATAATGAGTTGAAGGTCCGCAAGACCTCAGTTAGAGTAGAAGAGAAGGGGGGAGTTAAGTCAAAATCTCCAAAGACCCATAATGTTCCACGCTCTACTGCCTCTGATGCTAATGAGAGCCTTGCAGCATCATCTGGTGTTCGTAAACTTCTAAGAAAATGGCTGACAATTTTGTGCTCACCCCCATCAAATCAAGGAGTGGCAGAAATTTTGGGAGAACCACCCCCAGGGGGTCTACCAGAAACTTCACAAGGGATGCAACGGACTGAAAAAAGTCAGACTTTGAAGGTTGTGTGGTCTGCTTTTCAGGCCCTGGAAGCAACAATAAAGATTCCTCTATTAATATTGTGAGTGAGACAGTTTATCCATTTCTGCATATTATGCATGCTATCTTGTTTTCCTTGCATAACTTATGTTCACTATACTTGGGTGGGAAATAATATGCGTGTTCATTCCTTATTGTAGCATATGCATATTTTGTTATTGTGGTATTCAAGTTAATATCCATCTGCTAGTCACATGTCTGTTTTCATCAGTTTTCAACTTGGTTTTCTTTGTTGAAGATTTTTTTTGTACATCAGAGTTTCCCAAGAAAATAGCCTAAAAAGACCAATCTATTGGATTTCTTTGCGTTCATTTTTAATATCTAGCTAATGCGTGCCTTTTTTTACATGGAACTGTTTTTTTATTTTTTGTTAAACAAATTAAAGATTTTATTATTCATGCTTAAACGAGTCCCAGAGCTCCTTTAGAGTCTCGATCAATAGTTTTATCAAGTTTTACAAAATCCTGTGTAATATCCATGTTTGAATATGAACAACTTTATCTCAAGTGTTTAAGAGAATGCATTTAGAACCGTATCCTACACCCTATACAACCACTTTTTGAAGTTCCGTTAGGCTTATTATGAATGTCTACAACATACATCCGACAAGAATGCTTTATGTTTTTTCGCCTCTTCTAATTCCACGTTTATCTGCAGTGCTCCTTTCTTCCTTGCTGTTAATGCAATTTATGGTCCTGAAGTGTCCAAGGAGTTAACTCCGTTATGGGTTATGGGGCCATTCATTGTGGCTCTCTACATCAAGATGGTGCAGGTGCTGTGTGCACTTTATGTCTACAGCTTCAAGCAGACAGTGAAAGTAGTCAAGAGTTTACCCTCATTCTGCAAATTATCCCACAACTATGTTTTTGACGGCAAGCTCAAAGAAGATATGAAAGCTCATATTTTGCAGCCTATATTGAACATAAAAAATGCAGATTATAAACAGCTGACAATAAAATTGCTGAAAGTATTGGCAGAATGGATCGGAGAGAAGTATCTTGATTTTGTGGAATCAATATGGCCTTATTATTGTCGAACAATCAGATTTTTAAAGAGATCTAATCTTATATAGGTTTGGTATACGGGAAGGGGGAGTTCCTTGAAGTGGATTTTGTGGCCAATCACATTTTATGTTAGGTGTCTCTTGAACTAGTTAATGGTCACAAACAACTCAGAATGTAAGAAGTTCCCCATTTCTGTTATATTGAAATCATTTTTTGGTCATAGATTAGACTGCAACTGTATTAACATTGATTCTATTAATGTATATACAATGTAATAATAATTGGAAGGTGGCATACATTATATTCAACCCAGCTCCCCCACCACTCTTTTCTTGTATTATTATGTAGCATCTTTGGCATAGATGGGATGGGAGTATGCGTTGTTACCCACTAGAAGGATCTGAAGTAAATAACTCATGTTTTCCTGGCATAACAATTCTAGGACTAGAACTTTCCAAAAAAGATTAAATACTAATTGGATTTTACAATTTCCTATTTGATTATAAAAACTCAAATGTATAGGGATTAGGACTGAAGTGAGTGCATAATTTCCTTCCTAAAACTTATCAAGCTTCAAGATGAAGTGTGCTGTCAAAACTCCTATATAATATACATCGTAAAATCGAACATAGTCAACAGCACACTATTAAAAAAATCAAAGGGGATCACAACAGAAATATTAGTCAATGCTGAGGCAAGATGTGCCTTTGTTAACCCAATTCTTCTCACATTCCTGTCCCAAAACTTGTTTTCTCTCCAATTAACAACTACTACAAAATTATTTTAAGTTCCATTTTCAACGATCCACCGCAGAATCTTAATCTCTTAATAATTAATATAAGAAATATTTCGTTGTTTCATGATGTTATTTTATATATGTGGTGTCTCAATAATGTACCTTCTCCCCTTGGCTGCATCTCTTGTAATTGTCTAAAAATTTACATCTAATAATCTTTTTTTTTTTTGTTGAAAATTCTGGGGCAGTTAATTCTTAATATTCCTGTGACATTATTCATTTGGAAAGTACCATACGTCAATTCAG
>Ga0315913_1005939_pt1 | contig 14802 bp, 8 predicted proteins | sample MpolsnodulesMG_FD_207736 | JGI IMG/M metagenome (GOLD analysis project Ga0315913, IMG submission 207736) | Medicago polymorpha root nodule microbial communities from Los Angeles, California, United States - small nodules | ecosystem: Host-associated > Plants > Roots > Nodule | place: USA... | reverse complement strand
AATTTCACCCCTTTTAACACCTTGAAGAGGTATCCACTTATCAGCCATCTGGTTTGGAGGCAACCTTTGATATTCTACAACACATTCACCTATACTTGATGTTGGCAGTAATGCATTATGGTCCTTGACATAAAGCATCAGGGGACTTCCATCATCAGGGAACTCTAGGGTCTGGTTCCATTGAGGGGTTAGAGTTTTGTATATAACCTGCCAAATAATGCCACAGCTAGTATTAAGCCAGGTTATTAAACTTGAGAGTCTATGAAAACTCCTGGAATCTCCGTACACTTGACTCGTAAAGTCTTAATAATACAAAAATAATATTGAAAGCATCTATCATCTATCATAGTATCTAAACATGGTTTAATACCAACCTTTGTCCTTTTCTTGAAGTTTCCATAGTGTACCCTAACATATGGATCGCTTGTGCCTCTGAGATCGGCGGCAACAAGATCCCTCCCTTCAATCAGAACAAGTTCTATCCAACCATTTCCTGAGCCTGAACCCTGGTCATTATAAAAAAAGTGAATCATGTCAGAATCAACATTCAAGAAGTGAAAAATCCATAAGAAAGTAAAAGTGATAGGTGATATGCAAAAATATGATCTATCCTTTCACGTCATTTTTTCATGTTGTGACCAAAGCCCTATTTGGATTAGCTTATTTGAGCTTGTCTACAAGCGTAAGCACTTTGAGACTTTTGGAGAGCTTATTGAAACAGCTAATGACATGTCCATAAGTTGTTTTCAACTTATTTCCATAAGCTTTTCGGGATAGCTTATGAAAACAATTTGACTTCATTTTATCTCTTGTTATAGAAGTAGCTTATTCATAAGCAGTTATATGATAAGTGCTTATGTTATAAGCGTATAATAAGATGTTTATCCAAACAGGACCTAAATAAATAAAAGAATCAATAATTTCTGACTGAAGAAACACACCGTTGATCCTTCTTGGTCATCCACTTTTATGGCTTCTATTTTAAGCCTGATTTCTCCAGAACGCACTCTTTCAAGAGGAATCCATACATCCCTGACTGATCCATCAACCAGTCCTTCCAAATTTACTTGGGCACTACCAATATTTTCATCTCCGAAAAGTTCCTCAGTAAATACTTTTAGTTTTAAGTATTCACCGCCACCAACCTCATCAAATTCAATCGTCTGATTCCAAACAGGATTTGGAGTATGAGAAGTCTTTGTTTTCTGCATAACCTGAAAAGATTATGAAGAACAGAATCAGATAAAGCAGACATTTGTACAATGAAGAGTGACATAAACACAGTGTTACTTACCTTTCCATATTGCAATTTAATGTAGGGATCAAATTTTCCAGATTTTTCTTTTGCAGCAGCAAGATCCTTTCCTTCTACAACAGTTATTTTAAGTTTCTTTCCAGTTCTTAACTGAATATTTGATGATCCGTTAAGTGACTGCTGAGAGTTGTTCCGAAGATTGTTCAAGCTATGTGTTCCGTCAGAAAATTGCCACTCTTTCACTACAATGCTCACCTTCAACTATAATATGAAGAGAAAAGGTAAAATGAATGAGTGCCTGATTCCATACCAATTTTATCTTCACTCACAGGTAAAATATTGTACCTAAAAAAGTAGTTAAATTTTGCAAGAGCAAAGAATGATTTTGATAGAATAAAATCAATATAACATAATGTTACTGCAGTTACATGCAATACATCGGAAAGACTATCGCGATCCATGTTTAGGGTATGTTTGGACAGAGGATTCTGGAGGGGGGGACTTATTTTTATTTTCTAAATTAAGGAAGCTATAAAATGTTGCTAAAAATGATTTTTGATTGAACTGTTATTTGATCATCTATCATGTCTTTTTCTCTTTTCTTTTTTTTTTGACAACTTTTTAAAATCTCAAATATATACCAAAATATAGAGCTAGCCCTTCAAAACCTGATCGAAACATTCCCTAAGACAGGAGAAGGACCTCGTTAATTTTATCGAGAAACAAATTATGAAGTAAGTTAAGCCAAGTGTCACTATCAAATGTATAAAGCAAGAGGGAAAAGGAGAATTACTTATTAGATAATCATAAAATATTGTACCTCTCCAGAGTTAGCACCCTCAAATGGGACAACCATTTCAATTTCATCTCCACAAAATTGTGCTTGCTTTGCTATAACCCCGGAATCTGGTCCTACAGCCCACATTATTGTTGAGTCATCTTCAACATGCCTCAGCTGCACAAAGACATCAACATTAACTTATCATAGTATAAATACATGGTTTCCTCGCTGAAAATAAAATCTGGAAAGAAATTTCTGAATGAAGATAGTGTTGTAAAATAGCGGCTATAATAGCTCTATAACACTATAGCATAACGGAATCTGAACAAAACACTATGTTTCACGATATGCTATTTAGTACAAAGTGTTCTCAAATACCATCTATAGTGCAATGCTATATCACTGCAGCGTAGAGGAATTTGAACAAACAGCTATTTTCTGCAATTTGCGATTCACAACACTGAATTAAAGACGGTATTTATTACTAATTGATATCCTTTGTTGCTAGCTCAAAAGTAGAATATCAAAAGGAAGTACCTTGATTTCACAACTTCCTAGATAGTCACACTTCACATTGTTGGGAATACACTCGTAAAGATTGAAACGAAGTGTTCCTGTATTGTCATGCAAAACCATATTAAATGGCGCATCCCATCTAGGAGTTGAACCTAGTCTGACATCTGTTCTCCTCGTTAATTCCTCAATTTCTACCTCTACAAATGTATGCAGGTCCTTGTCGTCAGAAACGTCTTCCGAAGAACCATTGGTTGATCCACTTTGTTGCCTCCTAGATGCCTTGAAGGAACTCCCAGAAAGTTTATTTGCTGAAATCACTCTAACATATATGATCCCTCCAACCGCCTTTTTTCTTAAATCTACAGCAGGCAAAGTGAAACATCGTCGTCGAGGCTCCACCATGGTTTTAACCAAAGTGTCCGTGAAAAGTTTTTCCTGCATAGCAGAAAAAGTAGAAAGTTAACAACAAAAAAGAAATAAAATATTTAAAAGTTAGCAGAAATTTGCCAAGACAATGAACTTATAAGGCTAAAACATCTAATTGATATTTGCATACATAAACAACTGTTCCTAACTCGATAAATGAAATTATCCATTGAATCATTACAATCAGCTTCAACATTTGCAATGCACAATGATTTCTAAAGTTGCAGCTGAACAAGTGTAGTAGTATATATGTGTATAAAACTCCATAAGTAAAAGAATTAGGTAGTTTAGGAGACTCAACATATTACACGTGATTTGTTACTACAAATATAGTATTAAGCTTAGTCAAAACGCACCAGCCAAGAAGAAACACCAGGCCACTCGGTAGCTGGAAGTGACTGACTCCCACCGCTTCCAAAGGCAACTCCAACTCTCACCTCAGGAGCTGATACAAACGAATATAAAAGTGCTCTCCCATCTAGAATCGGTGTAAAAATAAGCTGCAAAATGAATATGAAGACAGTTATATAGCTTTTCTGTTAGAAGAACAACAATGGAAAGAATGAATATTGCTCTACATACATCTCCCTTGATATGAAGACTGTTAATAACGATTCGTGCAGTTCCCATCAGTGGCTTCGCAAGCTTAGCAAGCAGCAAAATGCTCATTTCATGGGTGTCCCAATCAAAACCAAGTTGCATGACTCGCTGTAAAATACAAAACAGGATGCTTTAACAAAATATAATATCTTGTAATATATCAATTCTTAATTTCCATACCAATATCACTAAGTATAGATTACATGAAGAAGAAGAATATATTTGTAATTAAACATCTAAAAATTATATTTAATAGTGATATTTGAAATGTGAAGAGAACTAATACCTGATCGCCGATAGTTGACCATCGCATCCCTTGTAAAGCCAAGCTAGGAGGGCATGATCCTAGTGAAAACTCTTGCAGCTCAACTCGTTCCTAAACAAAAGGATTGCTCTAGTTCAGTACATGTCAACCAAACATTTCACCATCTATGAAATGTTTGAATTCAAACTGTTCTGGAATACTAATTAAAACTGTCATAGAGACGCAAAAAGAGTTTTACTTACAAGAAATCTTGGTTTCCGAAGCTTTAAACGTGCCTAGAGACGCAAAAAGAGAAGAAAAATTAGTTCATGTCTGAAAGTATACTGAATAGAATGTGGCATCGGTATCAAGTCTTCCGATTCACAGTTCAAAACTCGACTCATCAAAAGATTTGATTCACAATTCAGAAAGTAAGTCTTCAGATTCAGGATTTGATAACCATGACTCCAACCATAATAATTAAAAGCTAATATGCAATTTCCGTGTTGTTTGATGAATGAAAAAGAAAAGTAAAAACTACAACAAGTAAAAGCTAGGGGAAATGCAGTGAAATTTCACCTCAACTATAGCTGATAACCTTGATGAAAGCTTGGGGTTAAAATAGTTGGGCCAGATTTCTGTCAACAGTTTATTGAGCCATTCACAGTGCTCCAATGGTGTGATGGGCTATATAACAAGAAATTGAAGTCAACTTCGTATAAAGAACATTGGTAATGTCATAGGAAGAATAGGTTGAGAAGATACCGAGTTATTCAATATGATTCGTTTCCATTTCTTATCCAAGTCCTCTACAAGTAGTTTGCGTTGGTATCTCCCATACTGAAAATTAAACAACAGCATCTCACATTAACTCCTTATATATAGCACCAACATTTCAAATCAAAGGTGTGTCGGGATTCGACATTGACACGTGTGGTTACATTCAATCACTTCCATGTTCTTAAATTATTACCCGTGTCTGTGCTTCGTTATATGGACATAAAGAAGACAATTTCATTACACTGAATTTGAAGTTAACTGAACATATATATCAAAACTCCAAAGGGTGTACATAAGAATAGGAATCTCAAGCTCAAATACCACAAAACAACCACTGTCTTAGTTTTTTTTCGCCTTCAATTAAACACTCATTTCTCCAATTGATAAATAAGAGTTCCAAAATCAGGTCACTACAATTGATAAAGAACAACATCTACAAGGTAATTAAAATTTTATGCTAACAAATTACATATACAATGGAAATAAGTATAAATCCAATTTGGTCACTGAAATTGCAAGACTAGATCAACATAGTCAAAATGTTAGTCAAGTTTCAAATGCATCTCATCATTACCAACTTAATGTCATTATTGTTCCTACAATTTCAACCGATCGACGAATCTGATTTAACATTTTGGAATTTCATGAATCATTTTGCAATAATGTCAATATAGGATATTGATCCAGCCCTACAATTTCAGTGACCAAGTTGAGTATTTCCTCAAAGAAAAGAAATTTCATGAAATTACCCCAATTTAACAAAAATCCAAAAACAATGAATGCATTTTAACTTAAAACTAAATTGACCAACCAAGATAATTCTCACATAATTAAATATATTTAGATAAATACAACACAACAATGATTGATCAACAGAGTAAGGTCAAAAAAAGAGAACCTGTATAGTAGCCCAAACAGCAAGTGCAAGAGGAACCCAAGTGGAAAAAGAAAAAACCCATTTTTCAACAGCACAAGCAATCAAAATAACTGGAATGAAAAATGGAATCTTCGGCTTCTCCTGCAAAACATAGTTGAAGAAATCCACAGCAACTTCTTCAATATTCTCAATTGAAAATACCCTTTTCTTTCTACTCATTTTTATGCTTTTCTTGCACCAAAATCAAACCAAAAAACAAAAATAAAAATTTAAACTTTTTCTTGTTTTTGAAGTTTTGATCAAAGACCAAGGTCAATTACTCAAAAGGGTAATGCTAATTTTCATTGAAAATGGTTTTGGAGTTGACAAATTTTGAAGGGTTGTTACTTGAAATTTGGAAAAGTTATAGAGAGAGAGAGAGAGATGAAAAGTCAGCAGAGACAAATGGGTAAGAAAAAAATGAATAAATTTCCTTAATTGATGCAAACATTTGTTGTTGTCTGAAATTGAACAAAAACAAACAGTTGAATTGAAAAGTGGTAACAAAATTTCTTGTCTCTTTCCTCACTATTGTGTTTGTTGTAGGTGTCTTTTTCATATAAATATTCATGTCTCTAAACCAACTTAATGAGTAGATCTATCTTGATATTTTTTTTAAAGTTTGGTTCGCAATTTTCTCGCAGTCCAATTTATTTCTGACAAAAAATGATATAAAAATGAAAATAGTTTTCTTTCTCCATATAAACTAGTTTATAACGTATTATAAGAGATTGGCTAATTTGTATGTGTTATGAAAACGTTTCAGGGTAATTTAAGTTTACTTTTTGTTGATGAATGATTTGATTCATGAAAAAATTGTAAGAGATCGAATTCACGCGATCTTGAAATTTATTTGGTTGTATTTTATATAAGAGTAATTCTCACAATTTTCTCGTGACCTAATTAAGTTTATATGATAATATATTAATGTCAAATTAGTCATTGACATTTTTATACAAAGGATCAATTAGTCTTTAATTCATCATAACAGATAGATTAATTTGTTCTCAATATGAAAATATCAGAGCTAGGTTGGGTATTACTTTTTGTCAACAATAAATTAGGTTTAAGAATATCGTAAGACATTGAAATGAGTCTTCATAATTTGTTATAGTTTAGTTTTTTTTATTGTTATTATAGTTTAAAGTTATTGCAATAGATATGTAGAGGTCATCTTTATTTCTTACAATAAATTGACATCACTGTTACTACAGTTTTTATGTATAAATATTCGATTAATATCCCTAATTTTAAAAATGTGTGTGTGTGTCTATATATATATATATATATATATATATATATATATATATATATATATTGTGTATTTGCTTTAAAACTACGGTAATAGAGATATCTTGATTTCTTTTTGGAAATGGAAAGAATTCTAATTTGTTGTAGATGAATAAAAAACGGATGAATATTTTACTAAAACTTTATAGATTTCAAGAACGTTTATTTTTCTAAGTTGTAACATTAACATTTACGAAATTTTAATTATTTCTTTTTGGCTTCCTTAAAAAAAATTATTTCTTTTTGGCTAATTGTAACGTAAGTTTTGGAAGAGTTCCAAATCAACAAAGGTTGAGTTTTTTTTTTAAGAGAATTGTTAATTTTTCACAATAAGGTAGAACCAAAGTATTTTGTTTTATTAAAGTTTATAATTTTTCACAATCTAGGTTCTACTGGTTGCATAATATGTTTGATCTTATTTTAAAAATATTGAATGAAAGTATAATGGTGCATGTATAAAAAACCACAATTGTACCAAAAAGAAAACCAACAAAAAAAAAGTTGGAACAATTTTGGATAAGATTTTTTTTAGGGTGCCGTCTATGGTGAGAAAGCAAAATAGGTCATGCACAGTAGGAGATAATTAGGATAAGTGGGAAGATAAAAGGAAGAAACCGTTATGAAATCCAAGAGTGCTTGATATTTTTTTTTTTTTTGAAGGAGTGCTTGATTTGACTAGTGCTATAAGGATGGATTCAATATGTGCAGTTTCGTGGTACTTTCAATAATTATACCTTTTTAAATTTATCATTCAACTCTCTCAAAAAAAAATTATCATTTAATATATCAAATTGAAGATAAATAATGATGTTTAACTTAATTTATGCAAACAATGAATGGATTACAAAAGACTTAGATTTCTTAAATACATCATCCGGTTATTATTATAAACAAAATCATCATTTTAGTTTCATTCATTAAATGGTGTATGTCGTTTATAATAAAGATTATATACATTATTTATTGAACGAATCTAAAATGTAAATTTTTGTTTATAATAATGATCAAAGGGCGTAAGTGTTTAGGTGTTCTATGAATATTTCCCACTTACAATTTGTAGATGATACAATTATCATGCGGAAAAGAGTTTCATAAATATCAGAGCTTTGAAGACAAATTTATCATCTTTGAAGTCATTTCAGGACTAAAGATTAATTTTAACAAAAGAATGTTAATCGGAGTGAATGTTTCTGATTCGTGGGTGATAGAGGTGTCAATGTTCCGGAGTTGTAAAATATGTCATATTCCTTTTGTGTATTTGGGAATTGAGACTGTCGATAGGTGGAGATCCTCATCACTTTTCATTCTAGCAGTCCCTGGTTGATCGTATTAAAAAGAGATTATCAAGATGGAAAAAGAGAAATTTTTATTGGGTGATCGGTTGGTTCTTTTTAAATTTGTTCACTCATCACTACCAATCTACTTTCTTTCCTTCTTCAAAACTCTCTCGGGTATAATTTCCTCTATTGAATTTATATTTAAATGTTTTTTTGGTGTGGGAATGAGAATTCTAGGAAAATATCGATGATTAAATGGGATACTATTTGTTTGGATAAGGACAAATGCAATTTAAGGGTTAAGAGGATTGAAGAATTTAATATGGTAGTCAGTGAAGTCGTGTTGGAGAGTGCAGGTGGAGCAGTCGAGTTTTTGGTTTAAGGTGTTAGTTAGTAGCTAATTATGGGAAGAAGGGTGGCAGGGGGAAGAAGGGCGGTCAAGCAGGTTCAAGGTGGTGGAGTGACATCAATGATATTCGTAGAGGCGTGGGACTAGGTGTGGGGTTGGTTTGATGAGATTTTTGTGCGGATTGTGATGATGGAACTTTATTTTGGTCGGATCAGTGGTTAAAGGGAAGTGTGTTTCATGACAGCTTTAGAAGGTTGTACAAGTCATATGAGAACCAGTTTGTGTCAGTGGCATATAAATGCTCATTAGGTTGGGGTGACGGGGAAAATTGGTGAAAGTTGCGGCGAAGGTTGTTGGCATGGTAGGAGGAGCAGGTGGGGGAGTGTAATATGTCTTTTATAGTCTAATGTTTTCTTGTAGGATGGTGTGGATGACAAGTGGGACTGGAGTCTCGATCTAAACAAAGGGTACTCAGTCCTAGTAGCCTATCATTTGTTTTCTTCTATTATGCAATCTGATAGGTGGGATCACTATGCAACTGTTTGGAATAAGATAGTGTCATTGAAGGTCTTGTTGCTTGTGTGGAAGATGCTACTCAATCGCCTTCCAACGAAAGACAATTTGATACATCATGAAATTATTCCACACACTTCATATATTTGTTCGAGTGGTTGTGATCAGACTGAAAATGCAGATAATTTGTTTACGATATTTCTTTTTTTGGCATCATTTTGGCGTACATCTGATTGTGGCTTGTTATATTCACGACAAACTGATTATCTATTTATAATCATGTTTGTCATTTTACAAATATAGTAGGTCAATTTAAAAAAATCATATTTGTACTTCATGTAGTTTGGATGACGTCTGTTTGGATCATCTAGAAAGAAAGGAATAACCATATTTTTCTCCAAAAACATCAATCACTGCAACAACTAGTGGACAATGTGAAATTATCCTCTTTTAGGTGGTTACAAGCTAGAAATAATAACTTACTTTTTGATTTCCATCACCGGTAGACTAATCACATTTATTGTTTTACCTTGAATGTGATTGAATCCATTTTTTTTGTCCTTACCTAACACTTTTTATTCGAAGAGCTCCGTTAACTAATATATTTTATTTTGCCTTATTCAAAACAAAGTTTAGATGCCCGATTTTGACTAAAAAAAAATTCAATTGAGAGGAAATAATTTTTTTTTATGTTCAAAATATCTTTTTAGCAAGATTAATCATCGCCAAAATACGGTGAAAATTTTATAAAGTGATGATGTTTGAAATTTTCATCGATTATTATGTAAATAAAATAACTTTTTCATCGATTTGTAACTTACTTTTGCTTCGACTATATATGTGTTATTTGAACAATCATTTGTATGACAATTTATATGACAACCATAGATCTATAAAAAAAAGAAAAAGTATTGACACGAAAATCAAATCAATAGAGATAAAAAATAAAAACATAATGTGAGTATGAAAGATAAAGTTGTAACAAAAATTATCATAAAATGTTTGTACAAATATTATTTCTTATTATTAAATTAATGTAAAATTACTCTCTCATGTACAAATTAATGATAACATATCATTGTACCTTCGGAAGGTTTAAGATTAACTAGCAGACAGAAGAGATTAGTCCTTGATACGTGTGTGAAACATAATACACGTATCCATATTTTTAGTGTTAAATCATGTCTCATGCATGCGAAAACCGAAAAAGATTTAAGATTATTTAGTGTATTTTCTCAAACTAATGGATGTAGCTTCGTTAGTTAAGTAACTTTGAATCTGTAAGGGATTACCAATGCCTAATCTCCCCAAAACCCATTTTTTGGAAGGGCAAAATACTTTAAGTTAAGTTCCAACTTAAACAATCGACAAAACAAGCCTCCTCTTAGTTTATCTAAAGGAATACCATGTTTATATTACAGACCAAATACATAAGTTATTTAATAAATTTAAACAGCGAAATGTTGCTTATTAATTATTGAGATTGGAGGGAGTAGAGTGAAGTGAACGATATATGTGAGAAATCTTATTTATACTTATTCATTGGTGCACTATTTTTATTAACCAGTATCCGAAACATTAGTTAACATTTCATTTTATATAAAATAAAATATACTAATCTTAAAAAAAGTACTTTATACCAACCAAAAAAAATGCCGGCTTCAAAGTTGAAAATCAAATGTCGTGGGACCCACATATTATGGCATGCGTTTGGTCCATTCTCCAAATTGGTCAAAATCAATGGGTCGAATAATAAAATGCTTTTTTAAATTATTTTTGTAAGAACACGTTTTAATTAAATTAATGTGCCATATTATTTGTAGAGCGCACGTGTTTCCATTATTTCTTTTAATAAACAAATGTTCTTTTTGTTTGGTAGATGACACAATATTACTTAGAGTATAATTTTGTGAGATATAACAAGTGATGGATGATTGTATGTACCGATTCCTCCTTCAGCTGCTAGTCTTCCGGATTTCTTGTCAGCAGTTGGAGAATGTCAACAAATTCTCCAAAGAATGCATTCCAACTTTCTCCTATATATCAACCAACAGTAAGCAAACACAACATTTTCAGTTCCATAATGGCATGCTTTTCACACTACTTTTCTGGAAAAACAACTGATATCATATCATCTTCACTAAGCAAAAAAAATAAAATTAACAAAGTCTACAAATTTCAATCATCCATATTGCTAAATCAACACAACCAATACTAAGTTTTCAATCCTACATACACATACATTAAAGTATATAAAGATAAAGATATAAATTTGTTATAGCATCTGATGTAGTTCCTATTGATTGACTTGTTTCAACAAAAAGGTATTTTCAAGGGGAAATTTTTGTCATTTGAATCTATACAACTCAACCCAGTTGTATCATTAAAATAGACCAGAAATTGTATCACTCTTAGGTGAACATTACAACTAAAACAGGTGAAAAACAAAATGAATAAATAAATTGTTAACAAGATTTTGCTGACCCTTGAGGAGATGACAATAGAGATTCAAATCATGTCAATGCAGATTGAATTCACCATCCCTTGGGCGGGTTTTAGCATGGGGCAGTGGATAAATTTCCCCATCAATTTTGTCTTATCTAAGTATTACATGTATAGGGTCACCTTATATGTAGTGTTTTTTGCTATATTTCAATTTATATCTGTTTAAAAACATAATTTGACCTATAATGTTTTCCTTATTGCCATTGGAATAAAATTTTAACTTTTTTTTTTTAATTTAATTAATTTTTCTTAAGGAATTACAATAAAATGTTAATGTCACTAATCAAAGCTAGACTACAATATTTTTTTAACGAAAATGTATTTTTTTTTTGTCGACAGAAGAAATGATAATACTTAGTGATACTAATAAACATAAGTGAAGGAGTCGGGATTCGAACTCCATTTATAGCGTTCAATCTAGTAATTTTAGAATTTTCGACAGTTGAGTTAAAACTTATAAACAACGTAAATATATATTTACCATTCAAAATAATTATAAAACATAAATTTATAATTATTGGTATTTAATATATAGACAAAGTGTAATAACTAATTGTATGTAAATTCAAGAATAGGGACAAAGTGTGTCAGGTTAATTAATAAAACACATATGATAAAAAAGTCTGAGTTTTTTTATGTAAGGAAAAAAATCGAATCGGGTAACTAAAAAATAAAATAACACAGTTTTTTTTAGTAATATAACACAGTTTTCTATTTTTACCAAAACTATAAATATATAAAAGTCAGATGACTTGTACAATTTTAAGAAAAATTACATTAATACTTTAATATTAAATTCATCCAAGTTTTAGGTAAACATTTTAGAACAATCCTACCCATTGGTATTTGTTAATATTAAATCAATGACTCGTGTTAAATTGATCTAAGATGGGAAAAGATCACAATATCCCCATGCTAAACATCGCCCATCCCTTGTCCATTTTGTTGAGACTCTTCATGATGAGCTTCTTGTGATCTTTGTGTTTTTCTTCTCTTAAGTAGTTATGAGAATAAACGATGTCATTTGTTAAACATTTCTCCTTGGAATAACAATAAAGAATGGTCGAAGGAAGTCAAAAGAATGATCAAGTTGAAGTAAGGTTCATAAATATAAAGATTATAGCATAGCACATAGTATAGAAAGATAAAGTAAAAATATATATTCCAAATGAGTAGGTAGGTATTCCATGAATGATAAATTGCTAGTTCGGTGAGCATCTTTCATACCTTATGTGCTATGCTATCACTGCTCTTTATTTAATGTGATGAATGATTTTGGTTGAGGTTGCGGTTTGTCCCATCTTCAATTTCCAAAATCTTGCACTTCTGAGCCAAGGAATTTTCGTGATTCATATCATTGTTAAGTTGAACTCTTGTAGGCCTTGTTTACATACCCAACGATACCCGCAACTCTTCACCTCAAAACCCACAACTTCACGCCTACTACATTGAAGGCGGCCAAAAACATCATAGGGCTCTCGGGGGAAGTCACTACAAGAAAGCTTGAGTATTCCGACCAAAAATTTCCGAGAAACAATGGTTTTTCGTTAAAATTAAGGATTTTTAAGGAACTTTTTTCTCGATATACACTTTTCCAAGTTAAATACCGAGGAAAATGTTCCTCGGAAAACATGTTGTCATTATTAAATTCTTTTCAAAGCATGTATGACCCTTGTAATGTATTAAACAAGGATTTTATATAGCATGGCAACTAACTTGTAATAATTTCCCTCAGTAATTTTTACACCAAACTTTTAATTATATTACCTACCTCCCTCTTCAATAATTTTTACAATCTCTAAATGCTTATAGCTTCTAAAAAATGCAGATATCTCTTCTAAACTTTTTCAAGAACTTCTCCATTCTCTAAAAATCATTTTCACTTAAATCATTTGAAATTTAGCATCAAATCATTGTTATTGGTAAGTTTTACAAATGTATTTTTATTTTATGTATATTGTTGATTTAGTTTTTTTTACGATATGTTAATTTATCAATCTATTTATAATCTCAATATCATTAATTAGTTATATACTTTTGATCATAGTTATTTATAATCTCACAGTCAATTTCTTGTTGATGCTTAATTTTTTCTATTTATTGCTTAATTTTTTTATTTTTTATTTTTATTTTTATTTTTAATTCTTTAAATGTAAGGTTAATTAGTAGTAAAAATGTTAATTTGTAAAAAGAAATTGTGTTGGTAAAAAAAATGTTAGTAAAATGTTAAGTAGTTTTAAAATATTAACTTCTTTAAAAAATTAATAAAAATATTAGTTAGTAAAAATGTTAGTTGGTGATTAAAATGTTGTGGAAAAAATTTGTTAGTAATAAAAACGTCGTTACTTAATTACATAAATTGTTAGTTGGTAAATAGGTAGTAATAAAAATGCTAGTTAGTAAAAATCTCAGTAACAAAAATCTTAGTTCATAAATTTTAGTATATATACATGTGATATATAACATGTGTAATTCATGTAAATTGTAAATAACTAATTTGATAGTTTTTTTGTCGTTAGACGTGCATGTTGTGGTTGTTGCCGCTGTTGATTTTTCTGGATATTTTTCATCGGATTACAATGTAATCAGGTTAGTTTCTTAAATTAATTTAATATTATTATATATGTATTTTAAATTTTAAATTTATTTATATATAACTTTATTGATTAAATATGCATGGATATTGGTATAAAAAAATATAATATGCACACATATTAGTTTTTGTTTCAAGAAATGCATAAATAGGTTTTTTTTAAAAAAGAATTTAACCAAATGTCAACAATGCAGAAGATGGATCAATATTATTACTACCGAAGTTGGATGTATGATAGAACATTTCCCGAGAGAACCAAACTTAAACCGTAATTTGATGAAGGAATTCATGGATTTGTTGTTTTTGCCATGTCACAAAACATTTATGAGAGGGAGGGAGGGATAAGATGTTTGTGTCTTACTTGTACGTGTAGATTGATACAGAGCGGAGAAGATGTCATCAAACATTTAAAAAAAGTTGGCTTTATGGATTCATATTGGGTGTGGACTAATCATGGTGAACAAATGCCGCCTATTAATACTGGGTTCGATGTGAACACACATGCTTCATGAAGTGGAACACATACAGAGAATGTTGAACAGTTTGACATGATGGATGATATGATTGGTGACGCTCTTGAAGTGAACATGTCTTATGATGAGCCGGTTGAAGAGGAGCTATCCCCGAACAAGAAAGCACAAGATTTTTACAACCTGTTGGAAAAGATAAATGAACCGTTGTTTGAAGGATCAAATGACTCTAAATTATCCATGTGCGCGAGACTTTTAGCTGCAAAGTCAAATTGGAATGTACCTGA
>Ga0315913_1005938_pt1 | contig 14802 bp, 7 predicted proteins | sample MpolsnodulesMG_FD_207736 | JGI IMG/M metagenome (GOLD analysis project Ga0315913, IMG submission 207736) | Medicago polymorpha root nodule microbial communities from Los Angeles, California, United States - small nodules | ecosystem: Host-associated > Plants > Roots > Nodule | place: USA... | reverse complement strand
TTGGATTGCGAACCTCTGTAACTGTAACCCACTCACATAGTAACGATTGAAAGTGAAGAAAATGAATTAGGGTTTTAAACGATTTATGATTTATCATTTCTTTTTTACACTATTGCTATGTATAGAGAAAAAAAAACTCTAAAAAAATAATAAATGGAATAAAAATATAATTGTAAAAATAATAAAATAGTAAACTTATATAAGTTTATGCTTTGACAATTATAAACATAATATCCCCTCAAAAAAATTATAAAAATAATTTATAACTTAATCCAATTAAATTATATTAAAGTATCACCTTGATAGTTTTACCGTGTTATATGTATGAAGGTTTCTTCGTCGTTTAACAATGATTACTTTCCATTGGAGAATCTGAGAGGCATAGAAGGTAAGTTCTCCTCTCATAACCGAGTTTTTCTTCCTAAACAAGAGTCAAAAATCGAATGTAAGACCATTTGATTAAAGAGTCCAAATTCTATATTATTTGGACCAATTAGTTTTTATTTTACAATTGGACCAATTCATTACTGGTCGTGCCACTTTCTTATGTTATTTTCTAAAAAAATTATATGGTGTAAGTTTTTTTTAACGACAAATTTTTCTAATAATTAAATACTTACACAAGACGAACATAGATTAACAATCAAAAACTATGAAACAAAAGTGTCCTATATAGGTGGAACATTCAAAAGAAAAACCATAATGACACCAATACAGACACAACCTAAACTAAGGGATACCACACAACACCAATAAGAAATCTAATCATCAGAACCATATTAAACATATAAATCAAAGCTAAACTCTCACCCTTCCTCGTGAGTGACCAGCGAAACAAAATCCAATCACCTACTGATTGTTGCTCTCCATAACCCCTCCAAAAAAAAAACATCCAATTGATCAAAGCGCCTAAAAGAAGAACCTCAACTCCTCATCACCACAAATGAGCACAAATAAACTCCAACACTCCTTCGGATTCCACGACCACTTAACCCCCGGTTCGTCGAAGAAGACACCATAACAAGCTCAAAAACTTAAGTCAAGAAACTGACTTCTAATATCGATTCAAAAGCAATCAGCCCATAAGCCACCATAAATAAATCACGAAGGCACTCTTCAGCTCTCGGTCTACTGGAGAAAACACCATATTCTACTCAAAAGATTGGAACTAGACACTAATTAACTCCTGATCTCGAATCAAAAGTGATCGGTCCACTAGAATCCAACGCTTAGCTCGGTAACGCAAACAAAGAATATCAAAATAAGGCATAGCTCGTAAACATCCCACAACTAAGAACAACCTAGAAACAAGACATAAGCCAATTGAAGGCCCAAAACCGACAAAAACTAGTTGCAGTAGAGATTGACCCATATCTAAGATCAATACAAGCAGACATAAAAAAGAAAAGCATGAAAACCCTAAAAAACATAAACAACTCGCTCACTCCTCATCATCATCATCATCACCACAACCAAAACCTCACCACCACGCAAAAAAAAAAAAACTATTAACAATCAACTCTCTTTTTGGCACCCTCCAACCTTCCTCAACCACTCAATAATTAAAAACAAAAGAGCAAGATGTTGTCAATATTTATTTTAATTGTCATGTTTGTTTGTAATATATGGGGTAATATGTAAAAGACGTCAAAGAAAATTTTGATTGTGTGTGCCTTCATTGGTTTTATTATAGGTTTTTTCACAATGATAAAGTTATTTAAAATTTTACTAAAAATCCTACAATGATTTCAAAAACAAGTGAATAGACAAATTAATTCATGAAATTGGGACTATCTCTCAAAAAGCCCCTGGATTTTATGAATTGTCAAATGCATTCTGCAATATTATGACATGTTAAAATAAACATGTGGTCTTCCAATAAGAATCTCAGAACAATATTAAATTCATATATTTAACTTAAAGTATCGTAAACATGTCCCATATGTTAAATTCATACATTTCATGTTAACTCTATAAATTCCCTAAATAAAAGTATCAATGTTATGATGATTGTTTCCTCCAAATTCAAACAACTTAAACAATTTTTCTATCATAGATTTCTTATGCGAGTGTGAATTTTTTAATTGGAACACTCTTACAAAGTCTAACTATGCTTATCATATTTCTACTCCTAAGCAGGTGTAACCAGAGAGATTAACTAGATAATCACATGCTTAACTCTTAACAATATAACCCACTAAAAGTATGTCAACAATCGTGAAATGGATCCCATTGGTTATGTTTATGACATCACTGCAAGTTTGGTAATAGGTGATGCAACCTATATTTGTTGGAAAAGACATAATCAATTGATCCTTCATTTCATTATTGTGGCTATGTTTGGATTGGTGGTATGGGATGAAATGGAATGGTACATGGTGGAATGTATTTCATCCTATTCCATTACTTCCCCCGATTTTTATTCCCCCCAAATCGGGAGGTATGGGATGGAACCGATCCTTCAAAATTTAAAATGACTTATTTACCCTCTTGTTTCAATAACACTCATCACCATTAAGTAGTTAGTTGTCTTCTGTCTCCTTTCTGTCCATGTCGTCTTCTCTTCCTCACAATCTCATGCATAGGCAATGTAACTTTATTTCTCCTTGCATAGCATATTCATATTCTGTTAATGTAAAGATCTGGGGCATCCAATATGTTCTCACAATGTAAATATATATTCTCTTTGCAATTTTTTCGCACGTAATTTCTCCCACTATTGTTATACCGATTTGAACTAATTAATTGAGCGTGGCAAGAAAGATTTTACGAACACCTAACTTTAGAGCACTTAACTTTACATTCAAAATATGATACATAATTCAATTTAAATCTTCTTTTTCTAATTCGCCTATGAAAGTGTTTGTTTTTTTTTATTATTATAATGACATTTTCAAAATAATATTGACTACTAATTAACAATCACTTTAAATAATGGTGTTAGGATATAAGTTAGAATATGCTTCAATTTTTATAATGATATTTTTACAATTGACGGTAATAAAGGAATTAAAAGTTATAATTTACTCTGTTCCGTTCAATTTCCAAACAATGGAAGGGGAGCTTCGTTCCATTCCACCCTAAAACATCCAAACAATGGAATGAAAAATTAATTTCATTTCGTTCCATTCCGCCCCACCCCATTTCACTCTGTTCCATTCCGCGCCACTGACTTCATTATATCCAAATAGAGCCTAAAATTATGAGGCACAAAGAAAAGGAGATCACGATCAAATCTTGGTCGTTGCTAACCATTTTGCAATATAAAATAAAAAAGAAACGACTAAAAATTTGAATAGATTGTGGCACAAAAGTCATTGGTTGTGAAAGCAAGGAAAGAAAGGGAGATATTTCTCTTATGATATGTTTGGCTATGAGAAGAAGGTAGGAAGAAATAAACAGTGGGAAAAGAGAAAAATAAGTGAGAAATCAAGTAGATGTAAATTATTGTTTAGTAGAAGAGAGTGAAATTGTGAATAAAAAATGGATTTGGGTGTGAAAGAGTGAATGGATCGAGAGTGAAAAATGTTTCAAGGTTATATGATTGAGAGAAATGGGAAAATGAATTTCTTATTTACCGTTGAAGATCTCATTCCTTTTTTTTTTCTTTCTTTTATGAATAAACTTTTTTTAAATAATAAATAAATACATTTATTAATAAGAACGTTAAACATAAAAAAATAATTATGTGGTCGTGTCACATCACTCGATATACACACATGAAGTTGATACATCAATATCGTTAGAGAAGAGTTGACATCAGAGACTAATTGCATGGATATACAATTTTTTAGGGACCAAAACCCTAAGGAATTTTTGAGAAAGATTAAAATCAAATGTGTATATATTTAGGGGGACTGTTTACTCATTTAACCTAAATAGTTAACACTAATTTATCACTCCTCAATTCACATTGATCACTCAAATGCATATGATAAATTGTATGTTATCGTAGAGGATTCCAAATAGACTCCGTCCTAACTTCAACGAGACATCAACCGAATGTGATGTAGAGGATTCTAGCATCGTCAATATCAAATAATTGAATCCTTTAAACACTTTTAGTGATAATCATTTCAATCATACAACTTTCACCATCTACACTAATTTTTCCAATTGAAATTTTCTATTTCCTAACACAATAACTTTTCTCACTTTCTGGATTAACCACATGCTCATAAACCAAATAATAACATAGCAACTTTTATCTCGTTTTTAGACTTAAACTAAATTTATTTTGATTTAATCAAAGTTTAAATCATGGTTGAAGCAATTTTGACTAGACTTTTTTTTTGGTAGATTTTTTGACTAGACTTTATTCCTCACAAGACCGAACTTCTCATAATTGAATGACTTGCTTGGATTGACAATATAGCTAAGTTTCTCACGTTCCCAAAGGCTCTCTTAAGGTAACTTTTTGAATTAACAATTCTTAGGTTTTGGAAATGGCACATTTGGTGGATATCCACCGCACTTCAAAACAAATACAAAGTCATTACTCTCAAACAAAGTCATTACACTAAAATGCGGAATTTGATTTATTCAAATTCGTGCTTAAGAGTATCTTTAATTATTTAATTCGATAAATAAAGGGTACAACAAACAAATCCCAGTACTTATCTAATGTCGTGTAACTTCTACTCTTTTATGAAATGTTCAAAATAGTGTTTGATATGGGTTTCTCGCGTCCCAAATCGAAATTAATTTGATTTTAACGAACTACAATCAATAGAGTTAGGGGAACACACGTTTTTGTTCTCCTATCGTATAAACAAAAGGAGTCTCACATTTCAATCCCCCGGAAATTAACAATTTATTGTTTGGACAATTTCTAGATTAGTCGATCCTGAGTCGACATACCAAGGTGATGAGATTAGATTAGTCGGTTCTGAGTCGACATACTGAGGTGATGAGGTTAATTCTGAATTTAAAAAAATAAAATTTGTACAAAAAAAATTAAAAAATGAAATAAAACTAGGTTAGGTTAAAGAAGCAACTCAAAATCAATCTTACACACACCACCGCACACAGTTAAACCCTTCTTCCCCAACCGAGAGAGAGAACATACAACAAATTTCTCACTCTATTCAATCTTCATTCGATTCGCTTCACTTCATCCATGGCTGGTAATTCATCATCTTCATTCCTCTTTCCAATTCACCGCATCTATATCCATATCCATTTCCACATTTTTTAATTTTTATTTTTTTTAAATTTTTATATAATATATTCTTTGTTTTCAATTTCTTCACCGTTCCTCATGAATCTGCTTTGAATCACCGTGTTCATCAACGATTTTTCATTTCTGTGTTCGGAATCTTGTTATACATATGCTTATTACTGCCAATTTATGTTTATTAAGCTGATTTATTCGTTAATGTGATTATTAGGGTTCATAACGATTAATTTAGGTTTTAGTTATTATTTACACAATATATATTGCTTAATTTCGTTATTTTTGGTTTAATTTCACTGATTTGGATTACTTGTGTGTGGAAATTAATTAGTATATTGGTTTTGTGGGGTTTAGATTTGCTTATTATTTATTCAATATTGCTTAATTTCGTTATTATTAGGTTAATTTCAGTGAGGTGGATTCCTTGCGTGTGAAATTAGTATATTGGATTTTTGGTGGTTTGAATTTGGACAAATATTTAGCTAATTTGGAGGAATGATATTGCTTAACTTCGGCGAGTGGAATTGAATTCCTCGTGTGTGGAAATTAATTAGTATATTGGTTTTGTCGTGATTTGAACTTGCAAATTGTTTAGCTAGGTTTGCACAATTTGGAGGAATAATAGATTTTAAGCTGTTTTGTCGGTATCTGATAATTAATTCCACCGAATTGGAGGAATAATAGTATAATTTCGTTATTATTACTTTAATTCCACTGAATTGAATTACTTGTGTGCCAAAATTAAATAGTTTATCTGTTTTGTGGGGTTTGAATTTGCACATTTTTTTAGCTAGGTGTACACAATTTGAGGAGTAATACAATATAAGCCGTGGTGTCTTATAGGAGTACTTATTTGCTTTATGCTTAGTTTTATGGTTTTGTGCTAGTAGCTATGTCTAGGGTGGTAGTAAATTTATTGTGACATTAGCTGAATTGCATTTTATTGGGATTCTTAATGAGGCGATGTATGGTTTGATTTACAAATACTTTTTTTATCATTCATTGTCTTTGAAGAAAAATTGAAGTTGAAATAGAATTCATGCTTTTTCTGGAAGTAATCGTACTGAGATTTTGTCGAACTTGGAGGTGTTGATGGGAATGTTTCCGTCATTTTTATTTAATAATTGTTAATTTATATCTTTGTTTTTTTGTGGCAAATGGTAGACATTGAGGAGGACATCCGTTCTTTACAGCTTGAGTCAGCAGGTAATTGAACGGCCTACTGATATTTTATTTATTTATTCTTATAAATTCTTTATACTATATATCAAGGTTGCATGTTTTGGTTGCCTTTAAGTCATTTTATCTAATTTTTCAAAAAAAAAAGGAAGTCATTTTATCCAATCTTTGATGTAGACATAGCAGAAGACAGCAATGGAGTTGTAAGTCCAGATGATGGAAAAACAGAAGTTGAGGAATCTGCTAATACACAACAAGGTTGGTAGTAGGAAGTGGTTTGTTTTTTATTTGTGGTATTTTACCTCTGTTAAAAACTTATTCATGACAACATGCGTCTTTTTCTCGTTTTTTCAGAAGTTGAGGAACATATTATTGCAGATGAAGGTTGGTAGGAAGTGGTTGATTTTTTGATTTTTTTCTTCTTTTGGTACAAAACTTAATCACAATAATGTGTACCATTGTCATACTTTAAAACTATTTATTTATATACCGTTTCTGCCATTTTTCTGTGTTTTTATACTTTTTTACTTCTGTTTTGCTCTCATTTACAAAATTTACTTTCAGCTAAGTTATCTTCATATTTTTTAGAATAATTTGCATGTGCTTCATACATACAGTGATAAATGTGTCGTAGTAACACCTTTTGTTCCTTCGCTTTGCACAATCAGTTAGGAACTCAGAAAATGGTTAAATTGGAAATTTAATGCTACCTGTTATGAGGACCAACAAATATTATAGAAGTTGGACCGGAATACATATACATTATTGTTTCCTTCTATTTCTTTTGCCTTCTTAGACTCTTGTATTTATGAGCCTATTATTAATTGGGAAATGCTGACAAGTGCCCTTAAGGCATTTGATAAGAAGTTTAAAATGGAAATTTTATCTTGGGATTTGTGTATTCAACACATTGAAACATTAAAGAACAACTTTTTCTACATGAAAGTTATCAATTTGTTTCCATTTTTAAATCCTTAACTAGTGTCCTAAGCGCACTTGTTAGCAAGACCCTTGTTAATTTTATTGCAAAATTTATATTTGTTACTTGTTAGTGTTTAATTGGATCTCGTTTGGAACTCAATGCATCTTTTTCTATATCCCACTGTAATTTTCTTACATGCTCTTATCTTTAACTCTTGTCAGCCATTTGATAGAATTTTACTTGCTTATAGAACAAGGGATAATGAAAACTGCATCAGCTCTGTTCTAGATTGTTTTCTTGGTTGCTCGCTATCTATCTTATTTACCTTAATACTGCATTCCATAACATAAATTATTGATAGAGTTTATATTAAGAAATTTACTCTGGTGGTTTCAGATCCTAAGCAAGAGGGTCAAGAACAATCTATTAAGACTGAGATAAAAGGTAACAGATAAGTATTGCATTTTCATTTATGTGATAATGTTTATCTTGTGATTTAAATTTCTGTATCAAAATTAAACAGCTCATGGCTAACAAAGACGTTGATTTCCATTTTTCTGTTGTTGACACCATGACTTTGATGTGTATTGACAGATAAGGAAATTCCTCCAGTGCAAGATGAAGAAGATGACGGGGATATATCTAAGAAAAGACACTTAAATGTTGTATTTATTGGTCATGTGGGTAAGTTCATGAATTCTTAAGGTTCCTTTATCGTTATGGATTAGTAGGAGTTCTTCCGTTTGTTTTGTGTGGAGTTGTTCATGAAGTGTACTGTCATATCTGTGTATCATTTGATCTGATTATAGGATTTAAAGGCGTAAATTTTGCACTCCCCCCCCTCTTGTGAAATGATGTCTTTATGGTCTATAACTATCACAACATTCTTGAATTACATCACTATTCTCTACATTCTTTATGTATTCCGACTGAGTTGTGTATGGAGTTTGAGAGTTCATAAAATTGGTCTAGCTGCAATGTTTCAATTTTAACATCTGATTAACAAGAGCTCTAGTTTATTGTGTTCATTAATACCCTCATTCATAGTTAAGATGGCTGAGGAAGTCTGAAGTTTTAGGGCATTGGAGATGATAAATGTTAATGGATTTTTAGATGCTTTAGGAGGATATATCGTAAGCTAATAACTGATTTAAAACACCTGAAGATAAATCAACTTTAATATATATAAAATTTTGTATTTTCTTTTTACTGTATTATATATGCTTAAAAGTGAAGCTTAGACACAAACATGGATGTTAGATGTGTATGCGTATGTGCTAACCCAACCAAAGCCCTAGATTTTGACAAATATATTCTAGAAGGGCTAGGAAGAGAATTGTTCAATGTAAAAGAGTTGAGTGTTAGCCGGCTTATTTAGTTATGGGTCTCAGGAACTATTACTTACGGGGAGAGTAATAGAGGCAGTTAGTTAGATGTGCAACTAATACTTATTGAGTTATTGTTCTTCAGCATCAAATATATATTTTAGACATTGATTGCAAACTACGATAGGAGTTACATAAGCTGCATTTTGTTTCCAGATGCTGGTAAGTCTACAACAGGAGGCCAGATACTTTACCTCAGTGGCCAGGTTGATGAACGGACAATCCAAAAATACGAGAAAGAAGCCAAGGACAAAAGTAGAGAAAGCTGGTAAGTTCATTTATCTGTGTTTCTTGATTGTGGATGACACATTTATTTACTTCTGCCTTGCTGATCAATATCTGTTTAGCTGTTTTTGTCATTAAGGCAGTGCTCTTCTTAGAACTAGTAGGAGTCGTGATCGTACGTTGGTTTGGTTTACTGCAACACGGGGTCTTACCCTGCTCTTGCAGTTCATAGGTTTGCTGATATATTGTTGAGTTTTGTTGCATAAGGTTATAGAGCCAACCCAATTACTTTTATTCTGAAATTGGACAAGTAAAAACACTATTGGGTCAAAATCAGTCTGACACAACTTTTTGGACAACAGTCTGGCCAGCCTGATCACTGTGATTCGAAATCAGGGCATCATCCTGATTGTTTAAACCAGGCCCGCCAGCTCAAATTTATTGGACTAAAATTGGTCAAATCAATCTCTTGTGGCTGGAATTAGGCCAATCGACCTCTTCTGGCTGGAATTGGGCCTACCAGTTAGATAAATTATTCAGGCTGAAATCGGACCATCTAGAATTTTGTTCATTCTAGGTTTTAAATGCCCCTAAATGACTTTTCTCGAAGGAGTAACTTTTTGTTGCACTAATGGAAATGTAAACCAAACATGTAGCAAACTCAATCACCTCTTTTCTTTATTTGGGCCAACCAAACATGTACGTACCCAAACTTCCCAACAGAACTTGAGGAAATTATTTTAGTCCTATAGAGATGGCTTCAACTTACACACCAAACCTGACTTCCCTTGAGCAACAAACCAGCGTATCATTTCTTCAGGATGACCACAAACGGATGAATTTTTATTGTCTCATTAACAAAGCAATCATTGCCCAATGTGATTCACTAAGAAGCCTTTGATAAGCACTCTCAAAGAATATATCAAGCTTCGTGTCCTTGGTTCTATTGTGAAGAACAGGGGATTGTGTGACAATAATACTGTTCAGAATATCGTAGAATGTGTGGAGTGCTGAAAAGAATATGAATCTCAAGGAGTTAGGTGTGCATCCATTGAATTTCTGCAGCTGTGTTAGCTAGGCCTCTGTATCCTGTCACAGTATGGGATTTGGCCACTCAAGCTTGTTTATTTGACCGTCAACCAAGAAACTTAACCGGACCAAAACAATGATCTATAAAGAGTATGTTCTTGCAAATAATTTTCACCAAGTTCAGAGTTTACTGTTGGGAACCATGGGATTGAGATTCCCTTTGCTTATGTTACATGAGCTTTCTTCGGTAAGTCTTGAATATACTTTGATGAGAGAATAACAGAGAACCATCATGAAGGTACTTGATTTGAATTCCAAGTAAATACTCAAAGATTCAACTGTTTCAGGGAAAATTCTGAGATAAGGTTAGAGATCAAATGCCAAATAGAGATTAGTGAATTGTCGGTAATTATAATACCATCAACATCAATGTGAAAGGCTTAAAAATCCATGAAAGGTTTCAGAGAAATCAAAGCCAAGATGTTGATGAAACCCTTTAGCCACCAACCAAGCTTTGCATTTATTTATTGAATCATTATGTTTTTCCTTAATCCCGAACACACATATTCACCAAAAAAATAAAATAAAATCTGAACACACATTTGTTGACGATTGCATGCCATCTTCTCTAGAACCATTCTTCTGTAGTTTATGTATATGTTGTTTTCACATAGTCAATGTGTTGCTTGCAAAATGTTTTGAAAATCATGCCTTTTATTAAACTGATGAAGAAATTGATTCACGGTTGAAAGGTTCACCTATGGTTTGCTGTGGTTGAACTGGAATATATGTTTTATTGGGTACAAACTGGGAATATGTCTTCGAATATACGGTGTCATTTGTTGGCCAACTCTGCTAGTGGGAAAGGCTTTTGGTTGTTCTTGTATAATGATGAAATATATATATAATAGTAGGAGTATTGTAAATAAAGGATAGGCAAGGTTGGGGTTGCTTATTTGATTCCTTATGCCCTACTACAAACATTTTGCTAACCAATTTAGCGTGGATCAATGTGGTTCAGAACCAATTCATCCTTTCTTAGACTGGTTTGTAACTTCTTGGTTCAATGGACTTGAATGGATCGGCTAAGTGGTGTTAATAAGCAGATTATGGAAAAATAGTATTAACACTGAAAATGGACCATGGATTGGAGTTATACTCCTTGCAGAGATGGTAAATTAAAAAGGATAATATCAATTAAAAGATAAAGTAAATTAAGAGAGAGAACGAACTTCTCTACTCAGCCAAAAACCGCCCCAAACCAACTCCTAATTTTCATATGCCCTTTTCGGTTTTGCCTCCCTTTATATATAATTCTGCCTATATCCTTTCTTGATTATAGAATCTTCTCTCCCACTCCTTCTTTTCCACTTGTCCCATTTTGTTATTTCCCCCCGATTACTAATTAGGCTTATCACTTAATTGTGGGTCTAATAGGCATCGATCTTGGTTGAACCGACTGGTCAAGCTTCGTTTTCTTGACAATGGGTCACTCAAACTATTAAAGTATAGGATGCGGTCATATTGTTCATTTTTTATGTTAGGCGAACTTTTTTTTGGTTTGGAGATCATAGCTGAATGTGTATGCTTGAATGCATTTGTTGATTCTAGTTAATGATTTGAAATTAAAATGACAGGTATATGGCTTACATAATGGACACGAATGAGGAAGAGAGGGCAAAGGTATGAATGAATCTGCTGATGAAGTTTAAATATCTCATTCTATTTAATGTGGTTTTCATTTTTACTCATGAATTATATATTCTTATATAATCAAGAAAATGTTGTGCTGATTGCAGGGAAAGACAGTTGAAGTTGGAAGAGCACATTTTGAGACGGAGACATCGAGGTTTACAATTTTGGATGCACCGGTGAGTATTTGCATCATTATTTTTTCAGGAATTTTCCCCTACCAATGATGATGGTTATTAGTTTCGGTTATCAGTCTCTCGTGTTAACTCAGAATCATAGCAGTTTACAACTCTAGGTACTCGCTTACAAAATCATTCCAGTGTAAACTCGGGTAGATTTGCAGAGTTTTATAGACTTGCATGAAATCACAAGGTTGTGGATGGTTTCCGAAGCCCAGCATGCAACAGCCAAGTGATAAAGCTCTGTGGTGGACAAAATATTAATTTCAGTTGTAGTCAAACCTGAATCCGCAAATGCATCCAACATCCTAACGTGAATCCATCTCCAAAGGAAGTGAAAGATCTCAACCCTACAGCTCCCAACATAAACAATTCAGAACACCAGAAATCATGAACATAACATGTTCCAAGTTTGTAATAATCCCAACGGGGCAACTAGATGAAGGAACCCCACTCTATTGAGCTGAAACCTAGTTCTACCAAGTTGAATCCAAGCCGGCCTGGATATATATTTTTTATTTAGGTTCTATAGTATTAATTTGTGAGCTTTGCTTAGTTGATGTTTCTTTCTTTTTTTATCTATGAAGCATGGACTCCGACACGGACACCTGACACGACACGGACACGTCGACACCGCTAATGTAAAAAATATAGGACACCAACACCGTTACGTATATGTTAATTTATTTAAAGACGGTTTAAAATGAAAATTAAAATACATATATAAACATCTAACTTCAGCAATTTATGTCATTAGAAAAAGTTCTACAACAAGATATAATATTATTTGAACTTTCTTTATTCATCTACTATTAAAAATGCTAAAAATGATATAATCAACTATAATGTCTATAACCCCTAATTGATCAACATTTCCCAAAACATATGTAACTCTTCTATCTATGGTGTGCGGAAGCAAGGAAGAAAAAAAATTGTTTTAGATATTTGTCTGAGTTGTCCGACACGGCTTACATGAGTGTTATATAGGTGTCGGACACCGATCGTAGGAGTGTCGAAGTAAAGAAAAAAACAATTATTTATGACACCGGTTCGACACGTGTCGTACGGGTGTCATAGGAGTGTCGGACACCGACGCGTGTCGGACACCGCGACACACCTAGTCCTAGAGGTGTCCGTGCTTCATAGTTTTTGATGGTCAGTTTCTTCTCGCTTCTAAAGGATACTTCTCCATTTATTTCTTGATGCTAGATATATTCTAGCATATTATTCGTTGATCATAAAATTAAAGAAATCTATTTTCTTGACTTCACCAGGAAGTAGACAAAAATGTCACTGAAATTGCACATTGTCGGTCATTTTAGCTACATGTTACCCTCTAGATAGCATTTTTAATATAAGCTAACAAATATGAAAACTATTTGTCATTCATATGTGATTTTCAGGAGCTTATTTGATTTAGAGACTTATTTGAAATTGCTGCTAATGGAATCTAACATGTACTAAAATGACCATTAGTTTACAAATTCAGCGACATTTTTGTCAATTTCTATTTTCTAGGGACGAACATGCTAGCACCTTAAATTTTCAAATACCAACTTAGGTAGTCACTCCAATTTATAGTTTTGAATAGTTAATGGTCTCGTGTTTATTCTGGTGGTTTGACGTATTTTTTTGACCACTTTTGCTTGCGTCAATTGATGCTCTCTCTCTCTCTCTCTCCTTCTGATAATTCATTATATGAGCAACCGTTTAATATTTATTATAAACTGCAATGCTTCTACAGGGTCATAAGAGTTATGTTCCTAACATGATCAGTGGTGCATCTCAAGCTGATATTGGAGTATTGGTTAGTTGATCTATGATGTGTGACACTTTATTGATCATCAATAGATGCCTCTTGACAATCATTTGACGAGATATCTCTGTCTGTATCTCTATGTTGCATCAATCAGGTAATTTCTGCTCGAAAGGGAGAATTTGAAACTGGATATGAGAAAGGTGGTCAAACCCGTGAACATGTTCAGCTTGCAAAAACCCTGGGTGTGTCTAAGCTGCTTGTTGTTGTTAATAAAATGGATGATCCTACAGTGCAGTGGGCAAAAACTAGGTACTCTTTCACTATAAACCCGGCTCCAACACCAACTCCAAGTGTTTTTATTACAAATGTAATGAGTTTTCTGTTTCTGTGCCCTAGGTATGACGAAATTGAGTCAAAGATGATACCATTTCTTAAGCAATCGGGTTACAATGTGAAGAAAGGTATGCTGGAACTTTATTTTTGACTTGCTGTCCTATTAAGTTTTATTTATTATACATGGACACAATACGAGTATCGGATATATTACGTATCTGATACGTTGATACATCGTTCCTCAAGAAATATATGATGTGATGCATTTATTTATATACGTATATAAAAAATATTCACAAAATACGGTAAATATATTAGTTAATATAATTTATTATAGAAGTAGGATAGTCTCCTACAAGAAGTTGCGCTTCAATTGGTTCATATAATTATTGCATCTCTAATGAAGATCCATTTTCAGTAAAATCAGGAACTGTTTTCTCTCAACTGGTTAACCTGTCCTCTAATCAGCAATGAAGTAACACTGCTTGATTGGTTTTAGCAATTAAGGATTGAGATTTGGGGGCATTCAGGGTGTGCCACTGCCACATACGTTTCTTTTTTCCCTTTTCTTCAAGCCATGTCTTTACCAAATAAATGGGTTCAAATTGACATTTACACCCTTACAAAAAGACAAAAGGTTTTAAAATAAAAGGATTTGAGGAACTTTCCCCCGAAACCCTAATAGTGGACACAACAGCAGTTTGGGGCCTCAATATGTGGCCACAACAACCGCTATTGCTGACGGCGGCTTGCTGGCCAAAAGCATTGTGCTGAACCCTACTGCTACTACACTATTCTGCTATTGTGGTGCTATTGACAACATAGGTCCTTGGGAGTAGGCTTTTAGAAAAGTTTGTGTAAAAGCTGGTCTGTGAAAGAAAAATCTCTTTTATAATAAACTTCTGGTATATAATCTCATTATT
>Ga0315913_1005933_pt1 | contig 14805 bp, 9 predicted proteins | sample MpolsnodulesMG_FD_207736 | JGI IMG/M metagenome (GOLD analysis project Ga0315913, IMG submission 207736) | Medicago polymorpha root nodule microbial communities from Los Angeles, California, United States - small nodules | ecosystem: Host-associated > Plants > Roots > Nodule | place: USA... | reverse complement strand
CTAGTGGAGTGAATACAAAACATATATCACAAACCAGCAGAACTTTCACAGTTGTCAATGTTTAATGCAATTTGATCTTCATTCTCTTACAAGAAGTATTGTCTTCTACACTTTTTTTGGTTATGTTACCATTTAGAGGTAATCAAAAGATAGAGCATGATGAACTACTGTATTTGAAGTTTACAGTTTTGTATTTTTAGTGACACCTGCTGGTAATTTCAAGCATGACCAGACAGGCAGATTTCTGGTTTGCTTCTACAAGATAATAGAATTACCTAAACCTTGTTTGCCTAAAGCTGCCAAATTCTGAAAAGGATGAAGCTTTTCAGTTTATCCCTATCAGTAATTCCGAAAAGGATGAAGCTGCCAAATTCCTAATTGTGATGAGATTTAACCCTATGAGTAAGTACTTTCTAAAAGAAAAACTTCTTCATTTCCTAATTGTGATAATTATAATTTGAATTAACTTAAGTAACAATAGGATCTTTGTTGAGACACTCCGCATAACTCATCCTAATATGAGTGACAAACATGCTGATAAATGCATTGAAGAAAACTTTGCAGCATGGTTAAAAGATTATGTAAGTATATTTTAAAAACTTTTCAGCATGTTGATTACATACATATTATTTTTTACGCCTTCTTTTAGTAACAGTCTTATTGTTGATTGATTTTGAATAGGTTGACAATCCTTCAAATAACGTGCTTGAGGATCCAAATATACATGCTTTAGCAAGGTAATGCAGATTGGTGGTTTGTAATCAAAACAAAGGCAAGAGGTGTGATTGAGGATCAACAAGTTGATGACTCTGCATATCAAGAGGATTTTCTGGATCAAAATATTGTTGGCATATCAGTTGACATAGATTTACATGTTACTTTACTAGATGTTCAACCTTGGTGATTTACTATGTTCAGCCTTGATATATACATTATGTCATTTGTTTAATTGAAGTTTGATATATATATTTCCAATGTTCAGCCTTGATATATACATTATGTCATTTGTTTAATTGAAGTTTGATATATATATATATATATATTTTCAAGTTTCAATCTAGTTTTTATTTTGATGTATTTTAATATCTTGTTTGAAAAGTGTTAAGCATTGAAATTTAAAAATCTACATTGAATATAAGGGTTTGCTTAATTCCGTCCGAAATTCGTTGGAAAATTTAACTTAAATCCGTCCGAAATCCGTAGGAAGTTTATCTTAATTCCGTCCGAAATCCATAGGAAAATTAACTTAATTCCGTCTGAAAACCATAGGAAATTTAACTTAATTCCGTCCGAAATTCGTTCGAAATTTAGTCCAATATCCCACAACAAAAACCGTACGAAATCCGTCTGAAACATATTTGGGACGGAATTTGGGACGAAATTATGATTTGCGACGTGGCCTTTTCGGACAATGCCCTATCTGTCCGAATTCCGTCTGAAAACATACTTTCGTCCAAAATCCGTGGGAAATTTCCGTAAATTCCGTCCCTAAACCGTCCGAAATTCCGTTTGAAAATGACCTTTTTTTAGTAGTGATCTATCTTCAAGAAAGATTTTATTTTTGGATTAATTTCTCTTCCAAGTGTGACTACTTTTTTGTGTCACTTATAACGTCATTAATTATTATTGGTCAGGGATATGTAATTGCTTTAAATAAAATTGAACTATATATCAAACGATGACATCTTTAATCTGATGATGACAACATAATCTGATTTGTCTAACAAATGCATTATATGTTTTTATTTTGGTGGTAGTTCAGAGTAATAATTTGTTAACATCACAAAAAATATTTGTTCGTCCGTGTGTTGCACAGGTGAAAATACTAGTAGATATATAATCGATGTTATATTACTAACTTTTTCACATTTGATTTGGTTGGGCAACAATCTTTATTTAATTATTTAATTTTTTCAGGAATTAAAGTATAAAATATGATCTCACTAAAAAGAAAAAAAGCGTTAATTAAGTAAATAGTCCCTATAAATATTCAGAATTTTGATTTTAGTCCCTACAAAATAAAATCACAGTTTTTAGTCCCTTTCCATCAACATTTTTAGTCCATATAAAATTTTTCCATCAGCATTTTTAGTCTCTGTCAAAAAATTTCATCAATATTTTTGGTCCCTAAAATGCTTAAGGAAAATGTCACAAGAACTAAAAAATGTGATTTTATTTTAAGGATATTTCGATCATTTCAAGATGTAATCAATATTTTTTGGATGTGAGTAGAAATTCTCTTCATGACAATTTTCTTACACGGTCATATTTTTGTGTTATTGAATGATATCACATGTAATTAAAATAGTTCAACTTTGTTTCATTTATTTTGCTCCATTTAATATTTATTTATAAGAGATATAGACACACATGATAACTTAGTGTGATCCAGTAAATCACTAATCTATTTCTGTCATTAATAGACAGTAAATGAAAGAAAATAATGGAGCAAGTTAATCTCTAATTGAAACGAGTAGCATGGACATTTAGGTCCTATAATAGTAGTAATCGGGAACAATTTAGTCCATAAATAATTTTGAAATAAGATAATTTCTTCATTTTCCCTCGTTTTTTGCCTCCATCAATGAAGACTTCTCTTCCATCCTCCAAAAAATATGAGTTTGAGGGGATGTAAGAATATTTTAGTTGTTTAGAAAGATGAGTTGGAGTTGAGTGATAAGGATGTTAAATTTTCAATTTTCACTCTTAGCAGCATATAGACGAATAATATTGATCAAGAATGAGTTAGAGTAAAATTTCTTCAAGTATTGGTAATGCTATAGATTGGGCTTTTGGTAACCGAAATTGTGACATAAATTTAGTGACGAGCTTATCCATCACAAAATCCGTCACTAATGGTATTATTATTAAAACCCTCATAGATTCTGTCATAGTTTGCGACAGAATATATCTTCTCACAAAATTCCGTCTCAAAAAACGCGTTTTCTAGTAGTGTTGAGCCAAGTCTAACACCGCATTCATCAGGCTATATAAACATCACACTATGACCAGGGTCATCCTATAAAATAGGAGGCTCGGTTCTCATAGTAAAAATAGGCCCTTGATAAAAAAAACATAATTTTTAAAAAAGAGCAATGTTTTATTTAAATTGAAAATAATATCTTATAATGATTATTAGCCACCGAAATCAAAATTAACAATTATTTTTACTCAGGGCCGTCTTAACAAATTCATAGGCCCGATTTTAATTTTTTAAGAGATGCAAAAAAAATTAAATTTTGGGCCCCAAAAAAAATAAATAAGTCATTTTAAAAAAAATATTAGAATTCGCACTTTGGTGGGTCTTGAACACATGACCTCACACTTAACAAAAAGTGGCCACGCCACTGAAGCAAGCTGTACAAATAATATTTTAGGTCCCAAAAAATTGGAGGCCCGGTGTCGTCGCGCAGCCTCGAAGGCCTATGGGTCGGCCCTGTTTTTACTAAGGACGTGTTTTTTTTAACTTAGAAATAGAAGCATGGAACATTTTTTTTTTCTTTGGGTGGAGGTGTATAATGGGCAATAATTTGTTTCCTTGAGACCTATCACTTTTGGATGCGCAACTCAGTTGAGCTGTTTGCACTCTCAAAAGAACAGACATGACTAAGACATGTTAGGATATGCTTCATCCTAAACCTCTCACCCTCCTCAAATACTATACTAACCTAAACGTGGAATTGTTTGCATGTAGACTTTCATCATTGATCACCCTCTTCGACGTGGGTTATGTCATTATGACCAAAACACCACCATTCACGAAGTGCTTCTTCCACTAAGTTACCATCACCATTGTGGATCTGAGTTGTGTCATATATAAACATTGGAATTCCCTCCAAATATTGTTGTCCCTGATTGCAAATGTGCAATAAAAGCACATTTGTTCTTACATATTCCCTTGTCTCTCTACTAAATATTTTTCCTTTTAAAATAACACAAGGGACTAACTTGTCCCTTCAAAGATGAAACATGCCGCATGTTATTTAAATAGTTGGATTAAGTGACTCTTTGCTTCAAAACCGATTCAAGTTGTATCACCACTCTTGCAATGCAGAACTATGACTCGAACACCACTCTTAGGTTACCATAGCCTAAATTATCAGGTGGTCATTACATTAGATTTGTGAGAACAACCGCACAAATAGTTTAAACACCATATCTTAACCAAAACCTTAAACCATTGAGTATATTGATCATATCACTTAATATTTTTCAATAACATGTATATTATCATCTAATATGAGATTTATTTACACACTCTAGACATATATACTTATATGACACCTAAAAATAAAACTTATACTTTTTTGAAAGAAAAAATCAAACTTATACTTACATGCATATGAATACTCTATTGAGAAATACTATGCATTGGTCATTTGTCGTTCTCATCAATTTTGTGTTCATAAATGGTGCAAGATATTAACATGTCGTCATAAATTACAATGGTCACATTTGGATTTTAACAGGAGACAAATTTCAGATCTCACTTACTCGCTTCCTAGAAATGGAAATGGGTTGCTGCCAAACCCACATGTCTGGCCATTTTTTTCTTCAAATTAATGCCATGATTGATAGTAATCCACCACAATATAGAATAATATTACTATTCTTGGGAGTATTATATTATTTTCGAACAATTATCAATTCTACTGGTCAGTATGTTACTCCTCCTCCATGTCGGTTGCATTGTGCATGCACTATTCTATAGGAGAAAGTCCTAACATCGCTAAAATGCATCCTCACACAACACATTCGATTTTTTATTTTTTTAAGAAGCACATTCGATTATTATTTTATTACTTTTATTATTATTTCTTTTGAGAAAACACATTTATTATTAATATTATACATGCATTTACACATATTGCCTAGTATTTTAAATATGGGAAATGCCAACAAACATCTTTAGAGCTATTCCAAATTTGCAATATTTATCTATCATCTATTTATTGTCTATTTATGAAATAGATAGATGCAACTAATAAATTAATAAGACCTATCTTAACAAGGGTGTCTCACTGATATTTTATTTGTGTTTATCTCTCACATAAGTAGACATTAAATGAATAACGGAACAAATTCAAACTCTCTTAAAGTATTATTTAAACAATAAATTTTTTATAACAAAGTGCTCAAACCGCTTGTTAATGTTGCCGGTAAATATGGAGTTAAGATCTTCTCCATTTCATCCATTTGGAGAGATATGGACATAAAATTTTTGAAAAACTAAAAAGTAATTAATGATGGTGGGACCCACTTAATAGTATGACCCACTATCTATTTTATGTGTCTATCTCTCTTCAAATTGCATCATCCATTTATTATACCAAATGAAGATGATCTTTACCCGTAAATATGACCGTCTTCAAGATCCCAGCTGGGAGGTGTTTTGACTTGTGCCAAATTAATACCATAAATTGTAATTTTCTTTTTGACAGCAATGTGAACGGTTGTTTAACTTATCAAACTGATTTACGGACTGAAGCTAAAATACCAAAATTTGGGTGTACTTATTTTTTTGAGTAGTGATATTTGAACAACTTATTTTAGACAACTTTTTTTTTCTCTCTTTCCATTGATAAAAACAATGGAGAGAAAAAAAGGAAGAGAGAGAATAAAAGTATAGTGTGAGTATGAGAGAGAAAGTTGTCATAAAGTGATTGTACAAATATCATTTCTCTATTTTTTTAGTGGACTTGAGTCTAACGTTGTCGGTTGTTTGTTGATTTCGCTCTATACCACTGCATTGAATACATTTGGTCAAAGAACAACAAAACTAAACTTCTTTTGACGGTTTACATTTTTATGTCAAGTTGTTGGTCATTTGACAATATCTCTCACTTTTCAAAACAAAACGAAAAAAAAAAAAGACAATTGTTTTCATTAAACGGACATCACAGTAACTAAAGAGGCAAATAGCTAAAGTTGAGAATTCGTCAAAAATAAAAAACTAAAGTTGATAATAGAAAATATTAGACAAATTTTTTAAAGAAATGGTATTTTAATAGACTAGAAATAAAATTGGAAATATTTACATGGACAAAAAATATGTCCATGGGTCTAATATAATTGGTTCAACTCGATGACCACAACTTGTATTTTAATCGAACTTGTTTGTATTCTTTGTATTTTTGTAAAAATAGTTAAATACTTGTGTATTGATCGAAAGATTAGCAGTTTAATTTGTGTTAAAATTTTAAATTGTAAAAATTTGTCTAAGGGTTATAGTTTACATAAAATTAAATGTCATTTAAGTATATATTATTCATTTTTTTCTTCAAATTATGGACCGGTCATTGTTTCATTTGTAAGCTTATATCTGATAAGATCATTGTTTCATTTGAAGAGAGGTATACACACTAAAAAGATAGTGAATTCCACCAACAAACAAGTTTCACGAGATAAAAATCTTTATTTTTAAAAATAAATGACTCCATTATAGCATCCACTTTAGAGAAGTCCATTTTTTGGGTGCTTAAATGGATCACACGTGGACACATAACTCATTTGTAATTTTTTAATAGCGGTATCTAATAAGCAATCAATATCTCCAATCAGTTTCTCACACAAATTTTTTAAATGAGACTCACTAATCAACTATCAAAAACTTTATATAATTACATTTAAATTTTTTTAGTATTAAAAAATGTTGGTTTGACTTAAGATTGGATCTTAAGTAACACCTTGAGTCTTATAAGCCCCCAAAGAATCTTCTTCTAAACCTAATAGGCATCAAATCTTAAAAAATTGAGACCGCCACCGAGAATGATCTTAGTATAGTTTTATAGTGAATAAATGAACGCGTTTCAAAAACTAATGATATTAATTAGACATTTAAACCTCAAAACTATAACCTACAAAGTATAACAAAGTTGAAGCCATATATATATATTCAACGATAGAGAAATTCAAGTGAAATCTATATGCGACATCAACAAAAGAAAGATGTCTATAATTTTTTTTAACCAAAATAGAAAGAAAGAAAGTTTAATATCAAGTTCAAATTAGATGTACACAATATGTTTAGTTGACATTGAAAATAATATTCTAAATAAATATCTTTAGACTTGTAAAAAAACTTAAAAAATATTTTAGAAGATTATAGATTTATATTTCAAATAAATATAATTGAGATAAGATATCATTAAATTTAGAAATAATTGGCTGATGTTTAAAATTATGTTTAGAAAATTTAACAGTTATATTTTTTTATATAGATATGGTTAAGAAATATGTTTTGTATTGTATTTGTAAAATATAGAAATAAAAATAGAAAAAATGTGAGAATGTTGTAGGAATAGATATTTACAAAAGTATCCTCAGCCGCATGTGTTTCTTAGTTAGGTGAGTACGCAAATGTCTCCCTCAGTCCTCATGGTTTCCTCTTCCTTAAGTCACTCCCCCTACTCCGGCCCTTAACTATTTTTTAGTAATTTTCACTCTCGAATATATATATATTTTTAACTTATTTTCGTCGGCAAATCTAACAAGTTATTTAATCAGAAAATAGTACTACTGGCAGAAGCAACTAAACTCTCTCTTCCTTTCCTTCGGCTATATAAATCAGAATCCAACATTCACACACTGTCAAACACCTTTCACTCACTTTCGAATCTCACTTTCTCTCCGCGTTCACACAATGCACAGATAGCACCTTCATCTTCTTCTTAGATCTGCTTCTTGCTATTGAACCAGAGGTACGTTCGTCTTCCCAATCTTCATTTCTCAGATCACATTCTTCCTTTCTTTCTCTGCTTCTTCACTAGCTAACCGTCTTGATTCGAATCCTGTTTCTTGCTATTCTAGATCCGTTTCAATTTTTCTTGATTTCAATTTCTTGAATCTCAGTTCGATTTTAGTATGCGTGTTTATGTTAAATCTTGCTGATTATCATTAGAATTAGGCTTATATCTTATACTTTTACCGTTTTACTGATTCAACTTTTCATTGCTTTAGTTTAGTTTTTTCTTTTTCTTTTTTCCTAATTTGTGTTTGAAGTTTTAATTGAGTAGTTATTGATCAGGTATAATTAATCATCTGTGAGTTCGATCCGAAGACATGGCTTTAGGGAAATATTCTAGAGTAGATGGTAGGAGATCATCGAGTTACTGTTCAACAGTGACTATAGTTGTGTTTGTTGCTCTAGCCTTGATTGGGGTTTGGATGATGACATCATCTTCTGTAGTTCCGGGACAAAACGAGGACGTGTCTCAGGAGAGTAAAAGTGAGGTGAAGGAACAGACTGAGGTGAGAGAACAGGTGAGTGAAACTGATAATAGTAATGCTCGGCAGTTTGAAGATAATCCGGGTGATTTGCCTGAGGATGCCACAAAGGGGGATAGCAATGTCAGCTCCGAAGAGAAGTCGGAGGAAAATTCCACGGAGAAGTCTTCTGAAGATACAAAGACAGAAGACGAGAGTAAGAAAACAGAGGATGAAGGTTCCAATACAGAAAATAACAAAGATAGCGAAGAGGCGTCTACTAAGGAATCTGAATCTGATGAGAGTGAAAAGAAAGATGAATCAGAGGAGAACAAGTCTGATTCAGATGAAAGTGAAAAGAAATCTAGTGACTCAAATGAAACAACAGATAGTAATGTAGAGGAGAAGGTGGAACAAAGCGAGAACAAAGAATCTGATGAAAATGCTAGTGAGAAGAATACAGATGATAATGCCAAAGACCAGAGTTCAAATGAGGTATTCCCTTCCGGGGCTCAGTCTGAGCTTCTAAATGAAACTACGACACAAACTGGATCGTTTTCTACTCAGGCAGCAGAGTCAAAGAACGAAAAGGAGATTCAAGAGTCCTCCAAGACGGGGTACAATTGGAAAGTTTGTAATGTTACCGCTGGCCCCGACTTTATCCCATGCCTTGACAACTGGAAAGCGATTAGGAGTCTTCGGAGCACTAAACACTATGAACATCGAGAAAGACACTGTCCTGAAGAACCTCCCACCTGCCTTGTCTCTCTTCCTGAAGGATATAAGTGCTCTATTGAGTGGCCTAAAAGCAGAGAGAAGGTTAAAATCAAATCTTGTCAATTGTCATTTCATTCTCTGGTTGTTTTTCTTTTTCCTAAAATTATATGTTATTTCTCCTGCAGATATGGTATTACAATGTTCCACACACTAAGCTTGCTGAAGTTAAGGGGCATCAAAATTGGGTGAAAGTTACGGGTGAGTATCTTACTTTTCCTGGTGGTGGAACCCAATTCAAGCATGGGGCACTTCATTACATTGACTTTATACAAGAGGTATGCATTTTGTTTGGATTAAATTTGACATTTATTTGCTGCTTTTGTATTTAATTTTTCCAAAAATTTCTGTTTAACTTGTATATTATCCGAACTTTCAAGATCAATATATAATCGATGTAATCCCTAACTTGTCACACCCTTTTAAGAAAAAAAATCACCGCACCAGTATAAGCCTTTAAAAATCTGTTAATATTGGAATGAAAAAAAATGTTATGGCTATTCAACTCTATAGAGTGTAAAAATCTTGTTGATCTAAGCTTATGGGAAGCAGCTCATAGGTAGCTTCTCGTCCAAGTTTCTCTTTAATAAGATACCTGGAGTGAAAAAAGTGTTTGTTGCTATCTCAACACAATTATGATTATTTATCATGTTCTGACACAGTTTAGACCGAACTGGTAGGAATGGCACATATGATCTGCATTGACTAATAAACAAATAGTAAATGAGATACAAAAATTGCAGTTCAACTATAGTATTGAATTTGAGTAGACCTGAAAGTTCTTCAATGACTTTCTGTACCAACTGCCAATAGAGGAAATTAAGATACGTTGGATGATAACCCGCACTGGATGACAACCAAAACTTACTATAATATTGATTTAGCTTCATTAAATGATCTTCTACAAACCAGCTTCTTTATCAGAAGAAGTTATGTGAAATCTACATACTTTCATCCTAAACTTTTTTTAGATTTCTAGAATTTACAATGTTTACTCGATGTGGACGAGCAGTCAAGCATTTTACCTAATAGAGCTTTGATGATGCAGACTCTGCCTGACATTGCTTGGGGCAAACGCACACGTGTTATACTAGATGTTGGATGTGGAGTTGCCAGTTTCGGAGGCTTTCTCTTTGATAGAGATGTACTTGCAATGTCACTTGCACCAAAGGATGAACATGAAGCTCAGGTTCAATTTGCTCTTGAGAGGGGGATTCCTGCTATATCTGCTGTAATGGGCACAAAGAGGCTTCCCTTCCCTGGGAGAGTATTTGATGCAGTCCATTGTGCACGTTGTAGAGTTCCATGGCACATTGAAGGTATTCAAATTACACAGATTCTGTTCACATGATTAGATTAGTTTATTATATAGAATTTTGAATCGTATTCATTTAGGCATTTATCAATCTTAACTTGGTATATAAATTGTAGCGACACACAACATATAATACATGTAAATGTCATTGGATTTTGTTATGCAGGTATTTTGGTGGGGTGAGTATGTTGGATTATTTTACGTTATTCTTACTATCAAGATGAAGAGAAAAACATGTGCTATTTATAGAGTTAATGCAATAATTATGAGAATCACCAATATCCTAGTTAACATGATTACTAGATTTGATTATCTTATTTACATGTTTTCAAACAAAAACAATTTACAACTGCAGGTGGTAAACTTCTTTTGGAGCTGAACAGAGTATTGCGGCCTGGTGGTTTTTTTGTATGGTCTGCTACTCCTATTTATCAGAAGCTTCCTGAAGATGTTGAAATATGGAATGGTAAATGATAACTAGTCATGTGTTCCTTTTTTGTACATTTTAATGTAGGTTTTTAGTCTTGACATTTATGAATTTGTTCACAGAGATGAAAGCACTAACAAAATCAATATGCTGGGAACTTGTTTCAATCAGCAAGGATCAAGTTAATGGAGTTGGTGTAGCCATATACAAGAAGCCACTATCCAATGATTGTTATGAGCAACGATCAAAGAATGAGCCTCCACTGTGTCAAAAATCTGATGATCCCAATGCAGCATGGTATTCCTTCCTTAACTGACATGGTGTTTTCTTAAGCAATAACAACAACCAAGCCTTATCCTACTAAGTGGGGTCGGCTACGTGGTTTTTTTTAAAGCAAAAACCAAAATAGAAATTGAGATTCTTGCAGAGTTAATTGCTGAATTAGTCTTTGATTGCAGTCACTTACACTGAGAAAACTTTAAAACAGAGCTGATAGTTGCTTCTCACCCCCTTCCTGTCTTGGAAAAGTGAGGAACATTTATATAAAACAAGTATAAAAATGAAACAGGGCTTTTTATTTGGCTGGAGTCTTAGATGTTTCTGCTGCAAATGAACAATTATTGTACTTCGAGATTTATCTGTGGAATTTTCAATTACACTAGTATTATAATGTTCATGCAGTATAATCTCTCTGATGTAACAGGTATATTAAATTGCAAGCATGCATACACAAAGTGCCAGTTAGTTCAAGTGAACGCGGGTCACAGTGGCCAGAAAAGTGGCCAGCCAGACTGACCAATGTACCATATTGGTTGTCAAGTTCCCAAGTTGGAGTTTATGGTAAGCCGGCCCCTGAAGATTTTGCTGCTGATAATAAACACTGGAAACGTGTAGTGTCCAAGTCTTATCTAAATGGATTGGGAATTCAGTGGTCAAATGTACGGAATGTCATGGATATGAACTCAATCTATGGAGGGTGAGCAATCAAATGTTATTGTGAACTATTATATACTTACTAATATGTCCTTCCGTGTTTGACATCTTCTACCGATTGTGGCTTCCAGATTTGCTGCAGCTTTGAAAGATTTGAATATTTGGGTCATGAATGTAGTTTCAATAGACTCCGCAGATACCCTTCCCATTATTTATGAACGGGGTCTTTTTGGTATATATCATGATTGGTGTGAATCATTTAGCACCTATCCCAGGACGTATGATCTCCTCCATGCAGATCATCTCTTTTCGAAGGTTCAGAAAAGGTGAAAATAATTATTTCATTCCCACATTAATAACCAGCAAACTTTTTATTATGGTTTTGCTAATGCTTATTTGGTGGTCACGCAGATGCAATCTAGCTTCTCTGGTAGCTGAGGTTGATCGGATTCTCAGGCCTGAAGGAAAGCTTATTGTCCGGGACACTGTTGAGGTCATTAACGAGCTTGAGAGCATGGTAAAGTCCATGCAGTGGGAGGTTCGTATGACCTACTCCAAGGATAAGGAGGGTTTGTTATGTGTCCAGAAGTCCACCTGGCGGCCTAAGGAGACGGAGACACTCAAGTATGCTATTGTTTAAGCACGGATGAGATGCCAAAATACTTGGGTTCAGGCTGCTCAAAATTCTTGTGTAACTGTATTTCCACTGCCAGTCATGTACCATTTTAGTTAGGAATGTATTCGTCTTTTACATTTGGTCATTAATTTTGATATCCTTTATTTATATTTAGAGATTGGTGTTTTCTTCTACAATATGGTGCCATAGGGTGAGGGAAATCTGATCACATTCTTGCAAATGTAGAGGCTATTGATTTATTTATTTTATATGCATAATAGTTGGGAATTCAGAATATGCATGACACTATAATTTGTAGTATTTATGCAACTAAATATATGGATTGGACGGGAAAAATGTATTATGACCTGAATGTTGAATACTACTTGTACCTTTTTAAGTTTTGGTTGTGTAGCTGTTAAGTTCCAAATATTTCTGCTCGATGAATAAAGCTTGTGTAACAGAATCAAAGGATTTTTTTTTTTTTTTTTTTGAAGAGAGAATCAAAGGATTTAAATTCAAAGATTTCCTATAAAAGAAATAAAAGAAATTCGAAGATGGTAGAGAAATGTGACAGAAGCTGGTACCAAAATACAAACTAATATTACAATACATTCTTGGGAAACTCAAGACTTCGGCATTCCCTTCCTAAATGTTTGAGAAACAAGTAACTTGAGTTAGTTACTTCATATGCAAGCTTCTAGATAAACTACTAAGCAAAGATAAAACTAATTCTAACTAAAATGAATTAATAATCTAATAAACAACATCACCGATAGTTATGCTGTCCAATGACCTCTTACACCCAGATTTGCCTACCGGATTCTCAGCCACCATTGTGTTGCTGCAAGAATCAACGCAGTCCAATGCATCCTACGCATAGCAACATAACAAATTAAATGCATATACCCAATGCAAACTCCTTAAAAAGTTATTACTGTAAAGGGGCAATCACACATCTTGGGTAAATCACATAAGTAAATTGCTATCAGATGTATCATTAAATGCCAAACTTTTAATAGCCAGCATGCTGTGGAAAATATTTATTATATGTGGTTTCCCGTAATTTTTTATGCAAAGCATATGTGACTGTTAACATGCTCAATGCATACTTGTTATTAACACCACTTAACACAGTAGTTATTCAGGCATGCTACACACCAATTAATCAACACAACTCTCCATACTAAAATTTGATAGTCTCTATAAAGTTGAGCCACGCGCCCCATAATAATGTGAAAGACATTTATTTCATTGTCTGTTAATTGAGCCCATCATTTTAACCATTTAACTTCTCCACACACAACAAATAGTTGGAATCAAAAATGCTTTTATACTCTCATAAATTACATTATAGTCGGTTAGAAACTCAAAAACACGTATATATCTAATTAAATAATCATCCCTTCATTTTCTTAGGCTAAAAATACGTATAATAATTGTTTCTCACATGCAGATAAATCTTAAGAACTTTGCTTATTCATAAAGCACATAAAAACTTATTTCATATTCATAAAAGTAAGATAAATGTATCAGCGGCTATTCTTATCATCATTATTTTAATGGGAGACAATTTTAACCTCTTAACTTTGCTTATTCATCATGTAATAATATTATGAATAATATTATTATACGATAGGCGCATGAGATTAAATCTTAAGAAAATACTTTGCATTGCAAATTATTTATACTTGAGTTGAATATTCCATATATTGTACACAATTTTATTATTATCTTAATAACATGAAAACACTTGCTATCCCCTTGTAAAAAAAGATTTCATAATAACAATGACAATGTAAAGGGAACATGAATAAAACATGTGAATATACTGCCAGGCTCATTTTCTTTGCATCCATTAAAATTGCACGGTGCATGCTACTTGAGTAATTCAGTTGAAGGGCACAATAAAAGAATCCATATGAGCAATCATACATTCTGTTATTATGTGACAGATAAAAGAAACGCCGTAACTTTGAAAAAGATCATTGCATAATAATATGGATACAGTAGTAGAACAAACATAACAGATAGATCTCAAAATGCGACATTACATAATAGTTGGATTTGAAATGCAACACAAACAAAATAACAAAGTCTCAAAACGCCTTACAACTGAAAAATTGTCCCATTAAACATAAAAAAATTGGGACAAACCATAAGAATACTTAAAAAGAAAGACAATATAGTTTTGAAAACACTACTGCTTTACAACTGAAAAATTGTCTCATGGAAACGAAACTCAACACATATAGTTCTGTACTGCAGTCGTAAATCATTCAAGAGTTTGTTCAAATCAGATGATGGGTTTGGATCCAAAGGAGTTGTGCATGAATATACAACATACATGTTAATTAATAATGCAAATAGAATAAAACAACAAAAAGTTGCAAACAAAATTAAACAGTATGGATATGATACCCTTAAAACAATGCAATGCAAGCAAGCTTTGGAACTCAGGAAAGACCATTGAATGATGAGCAGAACTGATATTAGTATGTTTTAGGGTTAAGGGCGAATAAAACAGTACCATGG
>Ga0315913_1005932_pt1 | contig 14806 bp, 11 predicted proteins | sample MpolsnodulesMG_FD_207736 | JGI IMG/M metagenome (GOLD analysis project Ga0315913, IMG submission 207736) | Medicago polymorpha root nodule microbial communities from Los Angeles, California, United States - small nodules | ecosystem: Host-associated > Plants > Roots > Nodule | place: USA... | reverse complement strand
TACTGCATTTTAGCTACTGCACATGCAGTTGCTAGGTTATACACTGCAACTGAAATGTATGTTGAGGCTGTGGAGAAATCTATGACAGGGAATAATTGGTCAACATTGGATGTCTTGCTTATATTGTATGGGTATCTTGGGAGCCGGAAGGAGCTCGAAAGGATTTGGAGTATTATTAAAGGACTTCCCTTTGTTAGATCTAAAAGTTATTTGTTAGCCATTGAAGCATTTGGTAGGATTGGAGAGCTAAATCGAGCAGAAGAGATTTGGTCAGAAATGGAATCGGTAAAAGGGTTGAAATCTGTAGAGCAATTTAATTCAATGATGACCGTGTATTGCAAACATGGAGTGCTTGACAAAGCAGCTAGGTTGTACAAAAATATGAAAACAAAGGAGTGCAAACCGAATGCCATAACGTATCGACATCTTGTTCTGGGTTGCTTGAAATCTGATAAGGCAGAGCAAGCTTTGAAGACACTAGACTTGGGCATGCGTTTTCCGGTTGACAAGAAGGTTAGAAATTCAACCCCATGGTTGGAGACAACTCTTTCAATTGCTGAGCTTTTTGCTGAAAAAGGGGATGTTGAAAATGTTGAGCGACTGTTTGAAGAATTTCATAAAGCTAAGTATTGTAGGTATACTTTTGTATATAATACCTTGATTAAGGCTTATGTAAAAGCTAAGATTTATAATCCAAATCTTTTGAGAAGGATGATTCTTGGAGGAGCAAATCCTGATGCTGAAACTTACAGTCTTCTGAAAATTGCTGAACAGTTTCGGACCTGATAATTTTTATTCATAGTTTTCAATCGAGTTACTGTTATATCATTATATGTATACTTATGTTGTCATTCTATTTTGTAAACGTGTATCAATTATGGAACAAGATTCACTAAGATCGTCTGCCATTGCTTATAGAAGCTCCTTTTGTTTGCATATTGCATCAACAACTGATAATATAAAGATACTACACGGGTATAACATGTTGATTTTCATTTTCCTCTCCAAATTCAGCTTCATTGCTCCATAATAGATTGCCAGTTTCAGTTGTTATGAAAAGTGAGGATTCCTCGTCTTTGGAGATAAGTGCTGGTGGCTTGGTTGGTGAGAGCTCTTTTAGGTATGTGGTGATAGGTCGTTTTTTAAGTATTTGTTCTTTATGTTTTTCGGTTTTAGTTTATTATCTGTTTTTAAATTTACATATGAATTTAACTGTTATTGGTAAGAAAATGTCACGAAGTTGGCAAGCAATGAATGATTTTGTGCTCTTGAGAGTTGAGACATTGTATTGTATTCAAGTGTTTCTATCATTAACCATTGAGTTTTCGCAACAAGGCGGCAAAAGGAGTCTTTTCTATACACACAACTTCAAGGGATTCATATGAACAAACTCCTTTATTAGATAGTTTAACTGTTGATTGTTCAGCTCTGTCTGTTGATTCCGTTTTAACCCGAAGCATATGTGTTACCTTCTCTTTAATATTTTTTTGTAGATTTATTTTGAATCTGTTCTAATTGTGGATGCATACCTTTTGATAGATTCCTCCATTTTTTATTTAACCCGAAGCATATTTGTTTTTTGATTGAGAGATCTTGGAACCAAAAAGCAATTGAAGAAGCATTCAATACACCCCAAGTTTTAGTATATTCAATAAGGGAGTACTTGCATGAAAAGTGAAAAGAAAGGGGTAAAAAACAATCTACTTTGGTTTGTTTAAAATTTCAAGTTATGGTATTTGTCATCGGTTTTTATAGAAAATAATGTTTCATGTTCTGCCATCAAGAAATTATAAATTATCACATCATTATAATATTCTGGTATCATGCACGGTTTATACTGATTATTGAATTGGTGAGAAATAGTTCCCTATTAAAGGGAACAACAATGATCTAAGTGAAGGGGGACATGTTAATTTGCAAACACTTTGTTATCAATGACCTGAAATAAACTTGGAAAATATGAATTGGAGAGTTATAAATGTACCATTTATTTGTTTGGCTTCACAATGTACCTTCGGGTGCTGAAGACACAATCGCAATACCTGGTGCAAAGGTCATTTGTGTTAATAAGAACCCAAGCATATCATTTAGTGTGAAATTGAAAACCATTCAATTTGATAAAGTTCGCTAATTTATGTATCTTGCAATAATTTACAGCTGAAAGCTTTTAGCTTGGAACCTGGTCCATGCACCAAGGACCAAGAGATGAAAGGGATTACATATTCAGGACCAAGAGAAGGAAGGGATTACATATTCAGTTGGCAAGGTTTTGGCAAGAAGGAAAGGAACCTGCTAGTGTGAGCAGAAGTCTTTGATGTCCTATGATATTATTGCAGATAACAGTGGATAAAGGTTTAGATACACTTTTTAACCCTATAATATAATACTCTTGGTTTAATAACAATATCATTCACATCACTTAGCCTCCTTTGATTGAGAAACAACTACAGACAATGTGAATTGTTTATTTATTTATTTAATTATTTAATATGTCGGTAAAGTTTCCCCATTTATAAATTCAGAGTCCACCCAGGGTGACCTTTGGAGGATATGTCTATGTTTTATATATAGAGACATGTTTGGACTCCAGTTCAGGGAATATTGTTTGTATACTCTACTAGGGCCTACACTTTCTTGCTCTTGGAAAATGCTTGGCTTGAAAATTTTCTTCAAGATTTGTTATTATAGCCCCATGAACGGTTGTCTAGATAGCTATGTAAAGATAGGCCATGGGACACTACTACTAGACAACTCGGCCAGTGTTTACAAAACAAGATATGGCAACACTTGAGACTGATGCTAGTTCTCTAATTTTTATGTTTCAGTACAAGTCATAAAGCTTGTTAATACAGTTGGAAATATATTAGAATCTGTATATTTATTTTATAGGGTTACTGTATACTATAATATTATATCATGTCATGTCATACAAATACAAAACTTATACCATATAAAAATCGACTACTCTACGTAGTTCAAACACAGTTTTATCATCTTACGCTTCTCATAGAGTTAACATTATTGAGTGGGGTCTTTTGTAGGACAATTTGGGAATTGTAAATTTTAATATATTCACAGAATATGTATTATAAAATCTAAATTTACTGCTTTAGTTAGTTCAGTATTTTTTAAAGCAACCGCAATTAGATAGGTTGATATATATCATGAGTTCAACAGGGAGACATTCCTACCTTACAAAGTTACAACACGTCCCCTTCATCTCATGATCTAGAACCGCAATAATATTTATGAAAACGTTAAACTTCATTCACCTGGCAGCTAATGTTTAAATTTGAAAACCTATTTATGCCCAAGTTTCTTTATACTAAAAGTAAAACCCATTTATCAAAAGACTAAGAATTGACAGAAAGCTGAAATATCACATCTCATTAGTAATTTCATCAAAATTATTACATAACCGGTAAGACAGACAAAAGAGGCCAAATGTGCAACTCCTTTTCAAACATAGAATAATAGCATTAAACATTTAAAACATCCATTAGAAACTCCAGCCATTAATGAATTCTGCAGCAGTCGCAATTGCAGCCCCTGTAATGGCACCTATTACAATCTTGTCTGCCTTCTCGTTGCTGGCTGCAGATACCAGAGCCCCTGTCACTGCACCTCCGAACGTGGCATTCTTCTGCAGTACATCAAAAGACCAAGGGAACAACGGTAAGAATCTCAACTGAAAAATCTAACTTAAATTGAACAAGAAAAGGCATGGCTCACTGCCTAAAACAAAGTTAACACATTTGACACCTAACTTTTACAGATTCATTTTCAAACATGATGCTTGTTAAAAACAGCTTGAAATTTAAGAGATTAGATGCCATTATATGGAAGACAAATCCAGAAATGAAGTGCTCTCTCTAGCATAGAATGTACAATAACACCAAGTCTATTTTAAGTGTTTTCAACTACCCTATTGAGAGAATTACCCAGTCTCTGGTGCCACGGATCCTCTCTACCCCGTATTCTGTTCCAACATATACGCCAGCTATAGCTCCTGTAAGCGTAGAAAGGAAAATACATTAAACAGAGCTAATGTATTTACTAATTGAACTTGTCATATTACATAATGCAACACAAGTCTTACCCCAATATGCACCTTCTTTAAACGTCTTCTTCAGCTGCAACAAGACCTCTCATTAACAAGGAACAAAGCATATCATGGTAGACAAAATGTTTATTGAATGGGATTCCTGCCCTTTTCAGGATTTAGATTCTCAGCATTCACGTCATCACACACTTGCCGATATAGACTGACATATCAAGATCAGATGGTTCGTGTATCAGCTTTGTAATTTGACCTATTTATCGAAGTTAAAGCATGGATAGTTCGATTTTGATCAAACAGCTCAAACCACATTATTGCTTCAAATGTGTGATTTCGTGAAATGAGAGAATCCGAATTTAGGGGCTTTCCTGTCATTATTCTTTTCTAGGACTAAACCTCCCAAGTTCAAATCACAGTATTGCCTCAAAGATGCATACATGCCAATATATAAATTACTTATAATTGGAGCTTATACAGCTGAAAATATTAAAAAATTATATTTTAGGAGTGAAGGCCACCCCAAATGATTCAATCATGATAAGTTGATAACAATGTTAAATAATGAACTTACAGTTTTCTCAAAATCACTACTTGAGACACTTCCTGGAACAGACATGTTTAGAAGTATCAGACATGATATTTAGTTAGTCAAACAAAGATCTTCACAAATGAAAATATATATTGATTTTGGTCTATAGTAACCCGAATCAAAGTTTTCATCTTTTGGAGATTTTAACAAAAGGGTTATAGCAAAAGTGGAGAAATACTTACCCTTTCGAACAATATGATAGGTATCCTCTGCAAGTGCCCTTGTGGCTGCAACCTGAAAAAAAATAAAAAATAAAAAAGTTGGTTATTGTTTAAGAAAAAGAAGAAAGAGAAACAATTGAAGAAGTTGAGAAATTACAGCTCCAATCTTCAAAAAACCATCAACAGTGAGGTTAAGAAGTGGATTGCCCATGTCAATGACCACATCGACCTTGGGAGAAGACACTGATCCTGAAATGCTGCTATGAGGCATTTTTCACGCTCACACTTCTTTCTTAATTCTTTGCTTTGTTTAGCTACCAGCTTGAATGTTAAGGAAGGTAGTGTATACTATATACTACTATATAGCAAGGGGTTCTCACACAAAAGTGTGACCACTTATGGCTGTGATTGAAAGTTACATTTTTAAATAATTAAAAGTTCACGGTTAATAAACGAGGATAGCTTTTGTGCACTCCACCTGTTAAGGAAAGGGCCCATTCTGAATTGATCTCTCACTATATGTTGCTTTGATGTCGGTCTTGTTTGATAGTACTGCTAACTTGAATATTTCCCAAAAATATATATATTGTCATGCCCAATTCATAGGGGTTGCAGGAACCTTTCATGAGACATTTAATGTATTTGATGTGTTAGGACACAAGTTTGGATAGGTAATTTTTCACTTCTTCACATTGACAACTAATGTGTGGATTATCGCTATTAAACTATTTAATAAATTACTATATCATAAAGTTGTTGACATACTCAGATCAGGCTTTATCACTCGTGTAGGGAGAGGGGACATTTTAATTTGGTATGACAAGTGGCTTCCGAACGGTTGTTTATGTGATAGGATATCCCTATGGAACAAGAAGATTCTCATCTTCACATTAAAGATATTTGTGTTCATGGTAATTGAAACTTCATCTTAATCTCCACTCACATCCCTCCTTTTATTAAGATAGGGCTGCCAAATGTGTTTATTAATGAAGATATTGAAGATATTTTTATTTGGAGACCTTCTATTTATGGCACCTATACTACCAAGTCAGCTTACTCTTGGGTTTTGGACAATACTACCTTACCGCAATCATCCTTAAGTTGGTCTTGGATTTGGAAGCTGTAACTTCCGAAGAACATTTGTCATTTTGTTTGGATCATCTTGCATAATAGTTTGCCTACTAATTATACCAGATTAACTCACCATATCTCTATTGATGTCTTTGTTACAGATGTGATGTCGATCTTGAAATTATTATCCACACTTTGAGGGACTGCCCGCAGGCTCATCAAGTTTGGTCTTCTCTTGGTTTTTTGCCCCCTCTTTCTTCCAAGAGGAGAATCTTCTTCATTAGATCAAGAATAATTCTTTTAAATTTCAAGGTACTCTTTTCCTCATTGCATGTTGGTTTACATGGAAAACTCGAAATGATGAACCCTTTTCGGATAAGAGATGTCCTCTATGGAAAATTCTTAACCAAATTAAATCCTTAGTCAAGCATACATCTAAGGTGTTTTGTGGCTCTAGTCTTGACAAGGTTCCTCGACTAATTTCTTGGAAACACACGCCTGAGAATGTGATCAAACTCAATGTGGATGGGAGCTCTAATGGTAACCCAAGTCGTTTTGGTTATGGTGGTCTTCTATGGAATTTGTCAAGGGGTTGGATTTTTGGCTTTTCTGGAAGTTGTGGTTTTACGCCTAATATTAATGTCGAGCTTCAGGCTATATCCCCATGGTCTCGAACTAGCTTGGACTCATGACTACAAAGATATAGTTTTTGAATTTGATTCTCTCTCCGTGCTAAAATTCATCAAAGAGGAAGTTCTGCATACCCACTCATATGTTGCAATTGTTGATTACATTAGACCCCTACTTACCGTCTAGAACATTGTTCTTATACCCATCTTGCAGAAGGATACTCTTGTGCTGATTGGTTGGCTAAATTTGAAGCTGCTCTTGTTAATGAGATTACAAGAGATTTTTTTTTCATTGATCAAATAAAAAAATTCAACTGGACAACATGAATTTTGTTCTTGATTCTAAGAAGGTTCTAGATTATATTATAGCAGTTATTTCATAATTTTCACAACTTTCATGTCGAGTTTAGCCAAAAGCAAGTCAATAGATCCCTCATGTATTAACGAAGATACCCCATTTTATGCTAACTTACCTACTTATTGATGTATTTATGTATTTCTTTCATTATTTCTAATGAAATGAAATAAGTTTGTTAAAAAAAAAATATTACTTGTTCATATAAGAAGTTATTAACTTATCATGCATTTTTTGAGATCTGGACGAATTTATTTTTCCCAAGAGGCACCACATTCTATGTTGACTAAAAATAATATTTGACTAATCTCATTTACTTGGGATGCATTGCACCCAAAATAAAATAAAAAATTCAGTATGCAATTTGGTTACTCAACTTTTAGCGAGAAATAGTGATAAGGAAAGGGATGAAGGAGAAGATTCAGTTTCACTTTTAATATCCAAGAATCTAAATATGGAACATGTCAATTCTACCATTTACCTTCATTTATAGAGTTTTGTGTATTTATCGGTTAAGCCTAATATTTCAACAAAGCAAGTCAAACTCTCTTTTGGTGACGTAGCATTTAAGGATATTGGTGACATTGGTCAACCATAATGTCACAAGTGGCTTTTTTCTCTCTCTTTCATAAGGATTGTGACATTGTGATTGACCAATGTCACCAAATGTTATGTCACCCAAGTGCTACCCCAAACTCTCTGGTGTTCACTATCCATAACAGTAACACAAGTAGTAGTGATTAGGTAAGAACCTTCTGATGTTATTATCTAGGAACAATTGTTTGGCGTGAGTCAATTTCATCAAAGCAACGACTTTCCAGTTTGAACTTTGAACCGTATTGACATTAAATTCTACAAAACCAGTTGGGTATCAACGTCCTATTGTAAGTCATCTAGTGACATGTGAACCACATATATGTTTATATTATCTGGTTTCTCATAGAAGTGAGAGAGTGAAGCAAAGGATGAAATTTGGTACAAGAGTCTATCATCTGCTACAGAACTTTCAAGCGTACAATGTCTACAAACTCCATAGTGAATGATCATCTGGTAAAAGTACAACGCCATAGTAAACAACTTTGTCAGATCATTGTACTGCTCCAGTGGCTTTGTATTACTCCGACAACTCCTTGCTCAACGACTCTTTTCTCCAGCACTAAAACAAGAACTTCATTACAAACAATGAAGTCTATGAATGTCCATCAATCAAAAAGAAATTTGTAGGACAAACATTCACATATCGAAAACAAAGTAAAAGGATAAACATCCACAAAGTCAATAGAAAAACATAAAATAAAAAGGCAAGCCTTGAAGAAATTAAGCTCGGATGTAAATTCTTTATGTTATGAGGCATTAGAACTTGTTGTGAATCAACCAAATATTTCAATGTATATTGTAACCTCTCTCATGGTGAGTTAGAGAATATGACTTTGTGTAAAGTTAGCCACAAACTCAAAACTTTGTGTTTTTACTCGTTAGTGGCGACAACCTTGTATGTGAAAAAGGAATGTCTAGAGAGACTTATAATACTCAGTTACTCGACAGAGCATGTGCCGAAAATTTTGTCAAGACTAGAATATGTTGAGCTGTACAGTCTGGAGAGACAGAGCTAAAGAGTACCTCAGTAGCCTGGACAGGCTGAGTAAAGAATATTTGTTTGTCACTAGAAATATTGGATGAAGTCCTTCAAGTGAAGGAGACAAAATCTACCTGCAAGAGAAGGACTAGATGTAGCAACATATTGTGAACTATTATAAAAATACATGTGCATTCTTCTTAACCCTTCTCATTTGCTTTTGTGTTTACTTTATTTTCTTTCAAAATAATTACCCTCATAAAGTTTGTTCTAAACAAAGGATTGAACAATTTGGTTAGAAAATGATTTAAATGGCCAATAGTAATACAATTCAACCCCTTTTCAAACATGCAATAATAGCAAAAACACATCCAATTCAGTTCATTCAGGTAAAGTGATTTATGAATTCTGCAGCAGTGGCGATTGCAGCCCCTGTAATGGCATCTACTGCAATCTTGTCTTTTTTGTTGTTGCTGGCTGCAGATACTAGAGCCCCTGTCACCGCACCTCCGATCATGGCATTCTTCTGCAGTATATCAAAAGACAAAGAGGTAAGAATCTCAACTGAAAAATAAAATTTAAATTGAACAATAAAAGGCATTTTGCACGCCTAAAACAAAGTTAACACACATTCGACATGATGCTTGTTAATAACAGCTTGAAACTTATGAGATTAGATGCCGTCAAGTTGATGACAAGTCCAGAAATAAAGTGTTTTCTCTAGCACAGTATGTACAATAATACTAAGTCTATTTAAAGTATTTCAATGACCCTATATTAAGCCTATTGAGAGAATTACCCAGTCTCTGGTGCCACGGATCCTCTCTACCCCGTATTCTGTTCCAACATATACGCCACCTATAGCTCCTGTAAGCGTAGAAAAGAAAATACATTAAATAGAGCAAATGTATTTACTAGTTGAACTTGCCATATTACACAATGCAACACAAGTCTTACCCCAGTATGCACCTTCTTTACACATCTTCTTCAGCTGCAACAAGACTATCTCTCATTAACAAGGAACAAAACATATTGTGCTCAACAAAATACCAAGTAAATCAGCATTTTAGTCCTCGAAATTGTAAAAGTTGGTTCAACTTAGTCCCTCAAATTCACGAAACAGCAATTTAGTGTCACTCAATATAGTCCATTCTCCCAATTTAACACCGCAATTTCAAAAATTATATGTTTGTCTTGATGTAGCAAAAGACTATGTAAGTCGATATGTAAGTCTTTCATTGACTTCGATAGATATTTATAAAAAGAGATATTTTGATGGAAGGTCTAAATTGATTGACATTCTTTAATTTAAGGGACTAAGTTGCTTGATCCTATTTCGAAGACCGGAATACTCATTTTCTCACATAATCCCGTGTCCTTCTAAGAATTTAGATTCTCAACATTCACGCAACAGTTGCCAATCCATACTGACAAATCAAGATCGGATGACTCGCGTATCATCTTTGTATTTTGGACCTATTTATCAAAGTCTGAACGCGGGTCATCCGATTTTGATTTGACAGTACAAATAATGTTATTGCGTCAAATGTGTGATTCCCTAAAATTAGAGAATCCAGATCTAGAGGTTTCCATGCCATTATTTTTTCCTAGCTAGGATTAAACCTCCCAACACTCTACTCTTAGATAGTTATATTGAAAAGTGAAGCATCATAGATAGTTAAAAATTACCAATCTGTAAAATACTCATAATTGGGAAAATGTATAAAACTGGAAATATCAGCATGAATTTTCAGCAATGAAAGTCATCCCAAAAGAATCAACCATGATAACAACAATGTTAAAATAACGAACTTACAGTTTTCTCAAAATCATTACTTGAGACACTTCCTGGAACAGACATGTTTTGTTAGTCAGACAAATATCTTCACAAATCAAAACAATACTTCAAAAATAAAAAGGAAACAGTGAAAATATAACACATTGATGTTGGTCTATAATAACACAAATCTAAACAAGGAAGTAAATAAACCAGAATCAAATTTTTCATCTTTTGACAATTTTAACAAAAGGGCTATACCAAAAGTGGAGAAACACTAACCCTTTCTGACAATATGAAAGGTATCTTCTGCAAGTACCCTTGTGGCTGCAACCTGAAAAAGAAGGTTGGCTGGTTCAGATTGTTTAAGATAAAGATAAAAGAAGAAAGAAAAACAATTGAAGAAATTAAAAAATTACAGTTCCAATCTTCAAGAAACCATCAACAGCTAGATTAAGGAATGGATTTCCCATGTCTATGACCACATCCACCTGTGGAGAAGACACTGACCCGGAAATTCTGCTCCAAGGCATCTTTCACACTCACTTCTTTGTTACTTTCCTGTTTTGTTTAGTTCACAGTTTGAGTGTTAGGGAATGTAGTATCTAGCTAGCAAGGAAAGATGATGTTGTGATTGAAAGTTGAAAAAGCAATCCTGTCATGCATAGGATAGCTTTTGTTAATGACTCCTTTTCGCACCCTATTAATTTCTTGTGTGCCATTTTTTAATTATATGATCTAAACGGTATAAATATTTCATAAAAATCTTTAAAACACGTTGAAATGTTTCGAAATTTAAAATTTAAATAGGACGTATGAGAAACTTATACGATGGAGAGAAGGCCCAAGGCAAATATAGAATGATACCCAACAACCTTTAGGTTTTTTGCGAGTTTATAAGGGAGGGGAGGGTTCAGAAAAAAAAAAAAATTGGAGTAAGTAAAGAAATATAGGATATCGGGATGAGGGGTTTGGGAGGCTTATTTTTCTTCAAAATATAAATATCTCCTTATTTGAGGAACTAAAAAATTATATTTGATGAGGATTTTGGAAGGGTTTATATGAATTCTTCAAATTTAATATATGCTGTTATAATATTCTTAAAATTAAAAATATATTAATTAATTATAAGCATTAATTTATCACTCTCTAAAAAAATAATCTTTCAAAATATGTGAAAGATTTCTCAATTTTCCATATATTTATGTACCCCAAAGCCCTTCCTTCCCATTCTCTCTAAACTCTCAAAAAAAGCCTTAGAAAAGATATTGTCTAGTCCAAAATTTTCATAAACAATTACCTGTGCATGTATTGAGATTTAAATGACTTTGTTTTTCTTACAAGACACTTCAATCCTTTTTTTTTTATTAAGTAGTCAAATGGCGAAAAATTCACTCATATAAATGGGTGAAGGAATGTGGGGTTAGAAACTTCGACATCTGAATATTATAATGCATTATTATGCTATCAATTGAGTTATACTCACTACCTTGAGTAGAGACAAGTATCCGGCGATGAAATTTGTTCCAGGGTCGATAGCCTCGGAAAGTTGGTGGTAGAGATTAGTCAATCTCATTCCACCCCATGACCACTGATGCACCCTGCTTCAATTCCGCATCCCTTTAAATCATCCCTTAAAAAATAAACATTTCAAAATAACATTTTAACCGTTAAAAATACAATAATTAAAATAAACATTTCAATTTAATATTTGAACCGTTAAAAATATAATCATTAAATTACATAACTCAATCATTAAAAACAAACAATTAGACTTACTTCGATGTCGCTCATAAGCCTGCAAGGGACATGTGCAGGGCCGTCCCCGACAATTCGGAGGCCCCGTTATAACCTTGAAAATTTTTCATTTAAAAATAATTGAAAAAAATCTAAAGACTTTTACCCACAGACAAATAGGCATTTACATATGAATAATGCATAATTGACATCAAAATTGATCTCTTTCAGACCTTTACCTACGGAAAAATGACATTTAGTGACAGATTTTGGCCGTAGGTACAAGGTTTTTTTTCTTCTTTTTATCCAAATTTTGAGGGCCCTCTAAGTTTTAGGCCATGTGCCAAGGGCCTTGATGCACTTGCACAGGGCCGGCCCTGAACATGTGTATCGAATGAGGAAAGAAGTGACAAGTTAGACGAGCTTCCCGGAGAAGAATATGGTGCGGGTGGAGCCTTTGGTGCCCCATGTTGCTTGGGCTTAACCTCCTCTTCATGGTGTGGCTCCTCAAACTGTTGAAGCTGATCATAATGCTCATCAGGCTGCACGTAGTGCTCCTGAGCAGTCTGGTAGTACGGGTCCTCCTCATAGTGCTGGTTAGGGTCCAATATATGAGACGAACCCGTTTGGGACGTCCCTTTCGTGCCACTCCTGCATCGTTGTCCCCTTTTAGTAACATGGTGTGTAGCCATCCTCTCCCTGCATCCACGCTTGATCATTGTCTCCTTTCTGAGTCTCAGCCTGTTTGGTCTCTTGGACATATCTACAAAACATAAAACAATGAAAAGAATCAATCAAATTTTCATTATCAAACACTTGGAACTCGATCTCTAAATTATGGGTTAATAGTTTTATATCAATATCTAAGCTCCCACATTGCACTCAAACTTACTCTAATAAACATTCACAATCCAATTTCTAAGTAATTTTATCATTAACATCCAAAAAAAACTTACAATTTTATCAACCTTAAAAAACTACCATTTCATAACTTTACTCTAAAAAATCTAACATTCAAAACAAAATGACCGATGCAAAAGGGTAATGAACACTTGCTTGTAGTTGAGGTTGAAATAGAACTTGATTTGTTTGTGTTTGATGAAATTCAAGATCGGAGGGAGAAAAATTGTTTTCTTTATTTTAAACACAAGGACAAAACTGTTGTTGTCCTGTTGTAAAACAAAATCGAACAGCAGTTAACTGTCGTTGGTAGCGAGAGGTAGTTAACTTCCATTAGGACAGTGGAAGTTAAATATTGTTGTTAACGAGCGACAATCAACTGCCGTTTGGTTAATTAGGTAGTTTCATGGTGTGAATGAGCAATTTTATGAGTGAGAATAGCAAAATCCTTAATTTAGGCCACTAATTTGTTAGTCCAGCCCAACTCTCTATGGTTGTGGGTCAGGCAGGTTGTCTCATAAGCCGTTTTGAAAATTGCTTTTCTGACGTTGATAACTTCACAATGACACAAGAAAATTACTCAATGCCCCCAGCGGTAGTTAACTATTGTTGGGCTAACCGGCAGCAGTTAACTGTCGCTGGTGCCATCGGTAGTTAACTGTCGTTATGTTCGTAACATAAGAACACACAGAACTCAGCTTCCAGCCACTCTATCATCACCATCCCTCTCTAAAAATTCAAAATTTTCACTCTCTCTCTCTAAAAAAAAAAACTCTACCAAATCATCCAAAAAAAAATCCACTAAATCACAAGTAAGTTATCACTTATGCTATTGTCATAAATTTTAGTTGGTATATATGTTTATATGTTTATAATTATAGTTGTAGTTTAATTTTTAAATTTTGAATTTTTTTTTAATATAGTTATGTTGTAGATCTGAAATGTTATTAACAAATATTATGAATACTTGTTATAATGAAGTTATATTGCTTATATTTATATTTTTTTTGAATTTTATAAATTTTTTAGGGTTTGATTTATTTTTTTTAATATAGTTATGTTGTAGATCTGAAATGTTATTAACAAATATTATGAATACTTGTTATAATGGAGTTATATTGCTTAAATTTTTATTTCTTTTTAATTTTATAAATTTTTTAGGGTTTGATTTTTTTTTCTAATATAGTTATGTTGTAGATCTGAAATGCTATTAACAAATATTATGAATACTTGTTATAATGGAGTTATATTGCTTAAATTTATATTTTTTTCGAATTTTATAAATTTTTTAGGGTTTATTTAGGATTTTTAGGGTTTATGTAAAATTTTCACTACAAGTGTTTGATGAAATGTTTGAATGAGTTTTTCCTTGATTATTTTTAATTTCTTATTGTGTAGATTTGAAACAATGGCCGAGTGGATCGACGTTCATGCACAATTCAACGGCGGAGAACCTCGGAGGTTGAAGGTTCGGTGCCTTGGTGTAACGTTAAAAGGTCTCAACTCCAGAGACACAAGGAGGGTGAAATACGTTTGGTATAAACGTCCAACGCTCGACGAGGGGAGAATATCATTCACTTGGGTGTAATTAACGAACGACGAAAACATAAAGAGCATGTTTTGGGAGCACAGCATGTTCCAGTGGATCGATATGCGGGTAACGTTGCTGAGGTCAACTGAAGATATAATCAACAGTCTGATTCCGCCATAAGATCGTGATTAGGTAGGAATGCACCTTCGAACAAGAATTCAAACATTCGTAACTACAACAATTATCTTCCTCTGGATGAGGTAATTCAAACTTGTTAAACGGCAGGATTCAAACATTCGTCCGACATTTCTATTGTTCTTTTCAAACGATTAAATTCTTGTTAGGCTGGTTTAAATGAAGGTATTGAAGTGTCAAGGAATGGACCTCATTCTTTTGACACTTGAGTACCGTCATTTAAAC
>Ga0315913_1005927_pt1 | contig 14811 bp, 6 predicted proteins | sample MpolsnodulesMG_FD_207736 | JGI IMG/M metagenome (GOLD analysis project Ga0315913, IMG submission 207736) | Medicago polymorpha root nodule microbial communities from Los Angeles, California, United States - small nodules | ecosystem: Host-associated > Plants > Roots > Nodule | place: USA... | reverse complement strand
CCCTTAATTTATCATATTAATTTATGAAAACTACCTTTCGTTTTTAAGCTGATCTAAGTGCTTTGACACATTGTTGTACTTTTCCGTAATCATTTAGATTATCGCGTACTATGTTGTTTAACGATTTAAGCTTTTTAATCCAAGACTTTGTTCGAAACATGTCATTATTAGTGAAACATATTATATTACTAAACATATAAGTGTTAGTGTATTTTTGGGTTCTTACTGATTTGATTGCAAAATGTACAATACGTCATCAAAATATAGCTGTTATAAGGTGTTTAGTGTTGTAAGCAGACGCTGTAGTTTATAGCATAATTGTTTAGTACCCAAATTAAGGAGAGAAGAAGATAGTTGTAATCGATAAATAGAGGCAGGTCAACTTCTGTATAAGTCATGGAAAAATTATAACTTTTGTTTATAGATATGCTTAAAAATCTCAAAACTAAAACCATGTGATAAACATAGAAATTATTAAGACCAACAAAAAAAGAAAGAGGAATTACAAGTTTTTTTTTTTGCTGGCTATACATCTGCCAACAACTCATTAACTATAATTTAAGATACCAATCAATTTTGCATATAAGGAATTTATTACAATGACTGTTGGTGCTTTTCAAAAACCTCATTGGAAGTTACACAAGAAAGGGAGTTTATGAACATTGTCCCACATAAACAAATGATAAATGTCATTAACTGCATTAAAGGATGTATTCTAGACGTATTTGGAAGATTAGTGGTCCACATGTATGCTATTCAGTAGCATAAGTACATACATTTGGTTGTGTTAAGTTCTATTTAGCCTGATTGCAGACACAAAATACGTGAATACAAATCATAAAATCACCATGCTCGACATTTATGTGCATATGTTTCATCTGGTAAGACCCGTGTAGAGCACGGATCGATGGTCTAGTGTATTATTATATGAACAATGTTGTAGTATAACTACTCTTATGTCAATTTACTTTTTTAACTTATATATTTTTTTTTATCCCAAGAACATTATATAAGATGACATAGGTCTTTTAAATCAAGGTATTAAGTTTGATATGAGTTTAACCATGCAACAATCCTAAACCTGTTAGGGATAGTTTTTGACTAGAAAATTACCAAATTTTAACTTCTCTGAAAACAATATTTTTTTTTTAGGTATCAATCAAATATCTTTTGCGTGTGATTGTAGACACTAATCCCTCAAGTCCGATAGTAGCACAATGAGTCGTGTATCTGTATGTTAACAATATATAAAACCCATTTTATTTTACTTTTATGTTTTGATGAACTCATTTCAATTATTATTATGCTCGGAGAGATAAAATGGTTATAGTTATTTTAATTGAATATATGTATTAGAATATTTTATAGTTTGTTTTTTGACACTTATTATTAAAGTCTGTTAGAATTATCTATATTATATATATTTTTTAAATCTATATTATCTATTAACAATTAAAAAATTAATTCAGTAAACAATGTTTTTTTTTACCAAGTGAACAAATTTATTTTAAATTTACACAAAAACATAAAATATTTTTCTTGACAAAACACACACGTTTACCTTGTTATTTTAACATTAAAAATAAACAATAAATAGTTGTAGTCAAAATTGATAAAAAAGGATATATTATATAATTAAAAAAGAATAATAGATGTATGTTATTAAATTAATAAAATAATGGATATCATTAAATTTTTGAAAGAAAATATAGCATGATATATATAAAAAATGAAATATAAATGTATGTCATTGAGATTTTATTAAATTATTGAAAAATACGGATTGATATACAAAAAAGTGAACACTGAATTTATGTCATTAAATTTTGAAATAAATAAATAGATATTATATACTTAAAATAATAAATGTATGACTTTAAATTATTTAAATATGAAAATTTAACTACGTCGACTCATCAGATTCAGACAAACATCTAGATTCTGAGACTCATCAGATTCAGACAAACATCTAGATTCTGAGAGCATTGTCAATATATTCTTTGTAGAATATGAATCAATTTCTTTAAAGGAAAATAATATTAAAAGAAAATAGGACATAATATATAAAGAAAAAAAATCATACATAGATAAGGATATATTTTTTTTTACGCAGATAAGGATGAATTAAACATACAAACCAAACATGTATAATAATCCAATATAATCTAGTCAAAAAATAAACAAATAAGTATTGTAAGAAATGAATTAGTAAAAAAATAACTAAGATATTGTTGGGAGAGTTCACAACAGAACTTTCTCTCATAAACAACCCGAGTTTTTTTTTTCTTTTTCCTAAAAAAAAAACTGAGTCTGGTTCTTAGAATTGTCTATTTGAAAGATACTTCAATCTTAATAAACAAATTAAATTAAAAAGTAAAAAATTAGACATCTCCTTACCAAAGATCTTAATTACAGTGCGTTTAAAAAATGATACTTGTACAATTTTTTTTTTACAATTATTGTGACAGTTTTCTCTCTCATACTTATATTATGTTTTTATTTTCTTTCTCTATTGCTTTACTTTTTGTGCCAATACTCATTTTTCTTTATAAATTTATGGTTGTAGCAAAAATTGTTATAAAAATGGTAGTTCAAATAACACAACTATTAAAAAATAGTCAAAAAGTTTTGTGTAAAAAAGAAAGTCAAAAAGTAAAATTATATGACAATAATACTTTTCTTTTTTAAAAAGTGCAACAATATTAAATCTTAAGCGAAAACCTATTTTAATCCATCAAAACTTTTTCGCAACTCAATCTAATATTCAACTAAAAATAATTCTAAAACTAATATATGTCAATTCCAAATCGAGGATAAAGTAATTCTTCGTAACAATGAGTCAAAGATTAATTTATCTTTTACATTAAAATATCAAAGACTAAATTAATTTTTTCTTTTGTGAGAATAAGGGTGCGTTTGTTTCAATTTTAAAAAAAAATAGATTTTGTGTTAAAAGAATCTATATATTTTTTTAGATATTTTTAAAAAAATCTAAAGTTATTTTTGTTTCCCTACTATCCACAAAAATCCATTTTTTTTGAAAAAAATGAGTTTTAACTTGTACATCTGTTGCCTCCTTATTTTTGAAAAAAGATTTTGAAAAAAGATAATCATAATAGTTTTTCATTTTAAGATAAGGATTTTTTTTTTTTTGATAAAGTGATTTTTTTAAAAATCCTAAACAAATACTTAAAAATGAAAAAAGTAAGTTTTTTAAAGAAAAAAAAGTTTTTTGAAAAAAATCTGAAACAAACAAGCCCTAAAACACCGCAAAAAAGTGGTAAAAGACCATATTAGGTCTCCAGTCCAAATCTTAAACAAAATTAATATGCATCGAAGACACGTGTTAGCAAAACCCTTTATTTCCAATTGATACCTATGCTTAGGTACAATACAATCGTGGGTAGCTGAAAGAGAACCCAACGTTAAAATTTCTTGAACTCTCTCCCTTCACAAATTCGCCGCAAAATCGCAGAAAATCGGAACCAGAAAGTGCCGTAAAACTGTCGAAGAGAAAGAGAGAAGGGCAACAACCTGCCATGGGTGTTGACTACTACAAGCTTCTGCAGGTTGATCGGAACGCCAAAGACGATGACTTGAAGAAAGCTTACAGAAAACTCGCCATGAAGTGGCATCCTGATAAGAACCCTAATAACAAAAAAGAAGCTGAAGCCAAATTTAAGCAAATCTCAGAAGCTTATGATGTAAGTTTTTTAAAAGGGTATTTTAAATTTTAAATTTTTAGTGGATCTTATATGAAATTATTGATTAAAGTTTTGATTTTTGCATCTGGGTCATGCTGATTTTGTGTTGGGAATTTATTATTTGTTATTAGGTATTGAGTGATTCTAACAAAAGAGCTGTTTATGATCAATATGGGGAAGATGGGCTGAAGGGTCAAATGCCACCACCACCTGATTCTCATGCTTCTGGTAGTGGTGGTAGTAGAAACTTTTCGCCTGATGACTTTCCGTATCAGTTCAATCATCGGACTCCTGATGATATTTTTGCTGAGTTTTTTGGGGATCGAAATCCCTTTGGTGGAATGGGAGGGATGGGAAGAGGTAGCAATGGCATGTTTGGATCCTATGGGGATGCTGGAGGAAGTGGAGTCAATGTGCATCAAGGTCCTCCTCGTAAGGCGTCTCCTATTGAGAACAAGTTGCTATGCTCTCTTGAGGATATATATAAAGGGACCACTAAGAAGATGAAGATCACCAGAGAAATTCTTGATCACAGTGGGTGAGTTGTTGTTCTTACTTGCCTAGTTCTTTTTTCAATGCTGGGTTTATTGCCATCAGTTATTAGATATTTGTAGTTAAAGTAGCTCAGTTTCAGTTTGGTTCATAGTGTAGCATTGCTGAGATTTACATGTTTGGTTCATGCTTCATAGTGTAGCATTGCTAGATTTACAGGCTTTAACCGAAGTACAAACCCTCGTGGATTAATTGGAGAAGAGACTGATTAGTCTCTTATAGCTCGGCTGATTAGCAATGTTGATTTGATTCATAGTATTAGATAGAGAGTGGGGGCAGCACCTATAGTAGAAAAGATTATGGAAAATAGGCTTAGGTGGTTTAGGCATTTAGAAAGAAGACATGTACTGTAGATTATGTAGGAAGGAGAGTAGATGAGATGGAGGATAATCAAATCACTAGAGGCAGAGGAAACTTGGAAAAACGGTAAGAGAAACTATTAAGAAAGATATAGAGATTAATGAGTTGTATCGAAATATGGTTTATGGCGTAGTTTGACCCATGTAGCCAACCCCGCTAAGTGAGATAAGACTTGTTTATTGTTGTACTACTTTGTGAATTGTATCATATATCCATGTTTTTGCTATTTCATCCATGTTGTAGAGAATATGCTGGTTGGTTTTGTAGTTGTGGTTGGTGCAATGTATGTGGTGCCATTTGTGTGGCATCTGCTTCTTTGTTGAAAGAGGAAAATTACCTAGATTTATAGTAATTGTTTAAATGATTACAACAAGCTTTGATTGATACTGCAGTCAAACCTTCCTCTTCCTCCACTGTAAAGTATTGATGGTTCAGAATTAACTTGAATCTGATTTTTACACTCAAGTCAGGTTTGCCTTGAATTTCTCCTAATAGAACATTTTTTTTGGGTAGGGTTTACACTTCTAGCAAAAGTATTGCTCAGTTGTAGACTATGTAGCACCGACACTTCAGATTGATGGCATGTTCGCATTCAGTGTGCGACATGTATCACTATATGGCATCGACAGATGTGGTTACATTTAAATATTCCCACTTTTTCAAATTTTTAAATTAATACCAGTGTCGAAGTGTTTATGTCATGTCTGGTGTCGTGTCCAGTGTCTATGTCAATGCTTCATAGGTTAACATGACCGATATGAAGCTAGAGTTTTATTGGTATAAATTGGTAACTATTGTTATTCTAAGTAATGAATTAATGAAATTTGAACTTTTGATCTTTAAGTGTTATTTATAGACAGCAAGTAGCTTCTTGGCAAATTGCTCTTTCTAGAACTTTTTATTTAATAACCATATCATAATGTTAATATGATTTATAGTAGTATGTTTGGGGGATAAGTAATACTAGATTTGTGATGTTTGGCAATGCTCATTCACATCAGATAACAGTGTACTGAAACAGTTGATCATATTGCTCTTTTGTCGTAAAGTTTATGTCTCTGGTTTTTGAGATTATATTGATCGTATTTCATTATAGTCCAGGGATGTAGAAGTCTTCTGCAGATGAACATTTTGATGAAATCTGAATCTTATAATGTTCTATCCTTCTCTTGTTTAATATTACAATGGCTTGGTGTTTGTTAAACGGGATCAATAACTGGTTTGCCTTAGTCTAATGTACTAACCCCATTGTGCATATTGTTGGGGATGGCATTTTAATTGTTATTATCGCTAGGGACATTGATGTTTTTCTAGTGTAATGGTTTTTCCATGTTAGTCTATTAATGTCCTCAAATCTAAACATCTAGAATTCGAGATAAGGGTTGAATATATAAATTTATGCATGATATCTCTCATTATGGAATTATTGCTGTTGTAGAATGCCCTATTGATGAATTTTTTTATTTTTTTTTATTTCCTTTCGAGTGCAGCAAAACCATATCGTTGAATGAAATCTTGACAATTAGTGTCAAACCTGGATGGAAGAAGGGGACAAAGATCACTTTTCCCGAGAAGGGAAATGAACAACCAAATACGATACCTGCTGATATCATTTTCGTCATTGATGAAAAACCACACAATGTCTTCACTCGCGAAGGAAATGATCTAATTGTCACTCAGAAAATTTCTCTTGCTGAAGCTTTGGCTGGCTGTACAGTGAATCTCACTACACTTGATGGTAGAAATTTGACTGTAGTGATCAACAATGTTGTTCATCCTGAGTATGAGGAAGTTGTTCCAAGAGAAGGAATGCCACTCCCAAAGGATCCAACAAAGAAGGGAAACTTGAGGATAAAGTTCAACATCAAATTCCCAACTCGGCTCACTTCGGATCAGAAGGCAGGAATGAAGACAGTCTTGGCTGGATAAAGTAAGATATTAATGGGTACATCTTTTGGGGCTAGTTTACATGAACAAAATGTATATTAGATTACCATAATCTTGACAGGAGGCAATTGGGAAATTTGGTTGTTGTGGTATAGAATAATATTACTTAGTATAGTAATCTATTTTTTGGAATGATATTTTGGTCTATTTTATGGTTGGTTAGACAATGAGTTACATTGGGTTTCATTTATCGAAGTCGTTAATGTTACATTAAAATTTGGGTACATGCTGAATACCAACATTATTCAACTTCATGGAATGGGGTCACATCATTCATGTAGCTGTTCCATAAGCATTCATGTATTTGTGCATGAAATAAACTTGAGTTAAATTGAGTTTTATCTGTCATAGTGGTTAACGTTTCATTAAGATTTGGGTACATGCTGAATACCAACAATATTCAAGCTCATGGGATGGGGTCTCACATCATTCATGTAGCTGTTCCATAAGCTTTCATGTATTTGTGCATGGAATAAACTTGAGAATTTTTTCACAAGGTCACTCATTTCTTGAAAACCGCACCCCTACATCGCGTTCAGATGGGTTAAACAGGACAAAATGGTGTTTTCTTTTCCTTTCCAGGTACGGATCAAAGCGGTTTTTAAGAATAGGGGTTGGAAAAGAAACTCTCAGTAAACTTCAGCCATAGCAACTTCTTGCAAGCAAGCTTCAGTAACAATAATGATGAACACTGAAAGAGCACTAAACCTTGACAACTTAGATGTTTAGTCACATGCATGTTTCCCTACAAATTCAGTTGAACAATTCAAGAATCAATCTTGAGCCACATATGAATCTTTGTATTCCACAAGGACATTCATATTCCAAATAAACTTCAAACTAGCCGTACCACAAGGACAAATCGAAATTTATCTTCACTTTTCTTTGATAGAAATCTCTACTGAATATATCATTGACACATCAAACTACCCACCAAAAAATGTATTTATGAGGAACTGTTTTTTTAACATTATTAAACTTTCAAAACAAAAGGGAAATAATAGACAATGACTCATAAGCATTCTCCTCATCTCTCTAGAATTCACTCAAACAAGGATAGTGTTCCCCTCTCTCTAAGTCCTTTTCCATCCATTGTACATCTAACAAAAATAATAGTCAGATGTAACATGTTATTTTAATGATGTCTTTTTTGACCAAAAATTTGCAATTCATTGGGATTGATTTATGTAATGAGAGAGAAAAAATTTCAAAGCTGTGAATTTTACTAGGACTCTTGAGAATTCTCGGTGTACAAAGAGAAAGAAAGATACATCTTATATGTTATTAGTGGGATAATCAAGATGGATTTAACCATGATATCTTCAAGGTGAAACAAGATATGACATGAATAGCTTAAACAATATTGGGAGAGGACGACAACGATTATGGAGATTATAATTCAGTTTGGAAGATGCTTTTTCCATTTCTTTGTTTTTTCTTTTATAAAGTAAAAATTATGAGTAGCTAATAACGTCTACATGCTATTAATCAAATCAAAAATCAAAGGGTAGTGTTAATTTGTGTCCTTAGGACACATGTTAAGAAACCTAAAAAAAGAAAACTTTTTAGATACCTCAAATAATCTTTGTATTTGGTTTAGGTTTTTGACTAAATACATACATTATTCAATGTATCTAAAAAGTAAACTTTCTATTGTAAATACGACTGGAGGGAGTATAAGCAAAATTCACTGTTTAAGTTCATTCATTTAATAATATATATGCATACATCATGAATGAACCTAAAAAATCAATTTTGCTTATATTTAAAAACGGTGAGATCACTGACAGTTCAACAGACAGTTTTTTCAACCAACCTTTTGGAAAACTTTGGGCGCAAATTCTAGTAAAAAAAAGAAGAATCCAACTAAGATTTCGGAATTTGATTGTGAATGATTTATGATTAACAATAATCATTCATTGGAATTTGGAAACTAATCTCTAGACTAACTTTATAGGTGCCACTAAATTCAATATTAGTTGTCCCACCATCCACATAGGCTCATAGCAATTTTCAACGATGGTGTCCATCATACTAGTGTTATGCATTTGTGAACAATGGTAGATTTTGACATTTTGTTAAAAGAAACCTAGTACTTTCGTTTTTCAAAATTTTACCACTTTGCTGATATAAATAGCAAAGCATGATTATAATAAGTGTCTTGTTAACTAGTGCTCCGGGACACTGGTTAAGGAAGCTAAAAGAGGAAATTTTAACTCAAATATATTTTTAAGTTTTTAATGCATTGACTACACAACTTTCAATGCAAATACTACCATATTTGATTCCTTAACCAGTGCCCCAAGGGCACCGATTAACATTTTCCTTATAATTATAGAAAACAAGTTTATTTATTCTAATTAGTTCATTCTACTATATATCATGTTTTTATTTTCTTTCTCTATTGCCTTGTTTTTGTGCTAAGACATATATTTCTTTATATATTTTGGATGCCCCACAAATTGTCAATAGTTGTTTAAATAATATTCCTCCTATGTATTACTACTGCATATTCTTTAAACTAAAAACAAAAGCAGGACCATAATTATAAGGCTCAAAATTCAAAAAGTTAAACATAGAATCAGAGGCGGAGCACCTCATAGGCCACCGTGGGCCATGGCCCACCCCAAAATTAATACTTCCTCTATCCCATAATACTTGACACAGTTGACCTTATTATGTATGTTAATGAATAATTTTGAGCTTAAATATCTTGAATAATATATTGGAAAAATTATGAAAATTTGATATTTTGAAAATACTCATCGAGACAAATCTAACGACATCTTATATGATATTATTTATCTTTGTATATTAGTAGAAAAATATTGACAAAGTAAGTTATGTCAAAATTACACATTTTCAAATGGGTCATCTATTGTGGGACGGAGGGAGTATTTTGTGCTCTTAAAGAGCAGTTGTGCTGGGCGTTGTAGTGGTTAAGAGTGTTTTTGGCAAGGACAATGTGCATGGTCCAATTCCTGCCTAAGCATTTTCTTCCTTTTTTTTTCCTTTTATTGTTTATTAAAAAAAAAAATATCTCTATCAGTGATCCTGCATGCATAAGTGTTAAAATTCATAATTGAAATTATCTTTGGTTAATAAAACACAACTCTTTTGTTCAATTTAAAACAATCATTCCTTTGTCTCTGTGAGTTTAACTCAGTTGATAGGGACATTGCATAACTTATGCAGGGGCCGGGGTTTGAACCCCGGACACTCCACTTCTCCACGTTTAATTGTGTGAGCTCTAGCCACTAGGCTACTAGAAAAAAAAATTTCCTTCCTTCTTTTCACTTATTTTTTGGTGCAATTATTTCTTTACTCTATTTTTTTATACAAGACATAACATATAATGTAAACATTAAAATATCCTTAAATAACATTATATCATAAAAATATTTAATCGTATAAACACTGTATTTTTTAAGTACAAGAATACTATATTCTTTCCCTCAAAAAAAAGAATACTATATTTTTCTTTTTTTTATGAAGGAAGAATACTATATTCTTTATTAAATAAAAATATATTTCATTATTATACTTGATTATAAGTATATTTTCTTATTCCTTCAATTTTTTTTTTATATTTTCTTATATAATGATCTTTTTTACATTACTCTATGTCAGGAGTTTTATTATAATTTTTTTTACTTAGTCGTCTGATGCAATTCAATTTCATACATATACATCTGTTTATAGAAGTCGAGTCATTTAATTCAACCATGAGGTTCAATCAATGACCTAGTTGTTCGATCAATGATTTGTACTTTGTTCGAGTTGGTAATCGATTCAGATTTAAAAATATTTATTTGAACTATATTCAACAAATAACAAATTTATAGTCATTCGAACTAATCAATGATGAATCGTACGAATAAGAAAATATATATTTTCACACACTAAACAAATTGGCCGTCCACAAAAAATTAAGCTCCATCACTATTTGTGGTCCACCCAAGGTTTTTTTTTTTTTCTGGCTCCGCCACTGCAGAGAGTTATTTAATTGAACAATAGTTTTCTGGTTTAAGACAACACGACCCTTGTATATGCACTAAAAGGTTTCACCTCCGATCAACAAGTCTTAACTCGACTGACAAATATCGAGATTGTTAAACCGGATATTTGTGTTCGAACTTGAAACCACTCATTTGATTATCTAGGGACAATTTTTTTCTTCTCCCTTGATCGTATAGAATTCATACTGATAAGAGGGCCCCCAATCCCACTCTGCTGAATTTGGAACCCATGTTCCTTATTTTCAACAATTCCTTTGTCTTGAAGGTTGACCCTATGGTCTCCTGGTGCGTGTCTTGGACTAGAGAAATTTCTTTATCATTTTCGGTGATTACTATACTGATTGTTTTTTTATGCAATCTGGCAGTACATTATAATTTAAGCAATCACATTTTTATGACATATTTATGCTTTATTTCCTGTACAATATTATATTAATGAAAATTGAACTAGTCATTGTTTGTTCACATTTGCTAATCAAGTTTTCAAAATTACAGTTCACTATGTTCTGATAGACCAACTCTTTCCACTATTTCCAATATCCATTCACCAATTAATCAATGATCGTAAATACATTGAAAAAGTATGAAAACATAGTTTAGAATCTTTGTTATTTTTCATTTATTTAGTTTTATTTGTTCATCTAATTGTCTTATTTGAACCTAACACTTGGAAGAGAATCTTATGCTCATTATCCTTTTGATTTTTTGTTTTATAATAAAAACTTTAGACGAGTTGTATCGGAAGAGCTCACTAAATGCATCCAACTCAAATTTCTAAGAGCAACATTGAATGAAATATTTGCCTGTTATGAGTCAACTCTTTACAAATTAGTCCAAACATCGTTAACTTATTCTTTTGATTTTTGAAACTATACATAGTATCTCTGTCCCATAGTATTAAACAAGGCCAAAAGTATAAACAGCAAAACATGTGAGCATCTGATACTAGGGGTGAAAAACATTTCCCAAGTTAGTTAAATTATGCACCAACTACACCCACCATTTAATTTCCCTCTCAACTCTTCTTCTCATTTCTGAAACTTGTTGCAAGTTCATTACTAGTATTTTTTCCGTGACATACTCCACAATAGTACAATTAAATTCAAAATGAGGTATGAAAACTTTTCAGTCTCAGCAACACAAGAATAGAACTAACACTAGAAGCATAGCAAAATGGTTGAACTATTATTCATCATGCTTCTCTTTCTCTTTCTCTCCCTAATCTCTCCCACACTCTCTCTCAACCAAGAAGGTCTCTTCCTCCTCCAAGCCAAACTCCATCTCTCTGATCCCTCTAACACTCTCTCCAACTGGAACCCTAACGACTCATCTCCGTGCAACTGGACCGGCATCCTTTGCAACAATCTTACCAACTCCGTCACCTCCATCAACCTCCCTAACTCCGATCTCTCCGGTCCTTTCCCAGTCTCCTTCTGCCGTCTCCCTTATCTCTCCCATCTCTCTCTCCCTAATAACAACCTTAACTCCACTCTCCCCACCACCATCTCCACTTGCACCACTCTCCGCCATCTTAACCTCTCCCTCAACCTCTTCTCCGGCAATATCCCTCACACTCTCTCCGACCTCCCTCTCCAAGAACTCAACCTCTCCTTCAACAACTTCTCCGGCAACATCCCACAAACCTTCAGCAACTTCCAACAACTCCAAACAATCTCTCTTGTCAACAACCTCTTGACAGGAACAATACCTTCCTCTCTAAGCAATGTTTCTTCTCTCAAACAACTTCATCTTGCTTACAACAGCTTCCTCCCTGGAACAATACCTTTTTCTCTTGGAAACCTCACCAACCTTGAAACTCTATGGCTTTCTGGTTGCAACCTTGTTGGTCCTATTCCAAATTCTTTTCGAAAACTCGTTCATCTGAATAATCTTGACTTATCATGTAACATGCTGAATGGAGCTATACCGGAACTTGTTATAGCAAGTTTAACCAGCATTGTTCAACTTGAGCTTTACTCAAACTCTTTCTCCGGCGAATTACCACACATTGGAATATCAAATTTGACTCAGTTGGAAAGATTTGATGCTTCTGATAACGAGTTAACTGGGACTATTCCTGATGAGTTGTGTCGTTTGAAGAATATGGGGTCTCTTAGTTTGTCTGATAATCGACTAGAGGGTTCTCTGCCGGAGAGTTTGGCGTCGTCGGAGAGTTTATACGAGCTTCTTTTGTTCAACAACACACTCTCAGGGAAGTTGCCAAGTGGTTTGGGAAGTAACTCAAGGCTGCAGATGATTGATGTTTCCTTTAATCGTTTTTCCGGTGAGATTCCGGCAGGTTTGTGTCAGCAGGGAAGGTTAGAGGAGTTGTTGTTGATTCATAATTTGTTTTCCGGGGAAATTCCGGCGAGTCTTGGAAACTGTTTGAGCTTAACAAGAGTTAGGCTTGGGAACAATAATCTCTCTGGTGTTGTTCCTTCTGGTTTTTGGGGTTTGCCTCATGTGTATCTACTTGAGCTTGTTGAAAATTCTCTTTCTGGGTCTATTTCTAATGCAATTTCAGGAGCAAGCAATCTTTCAATTTTGTTGATTTCAGGGAATAAGTTTAATGGGTCAATTCCTGATTCAATTGGGTCATTGTCTAATCTTGGAGAGTTTGTTGCTAGCAGTAATAGTCTTACCGGTCCAATTCCGACCGGTATGGTTAAATTAAGCCAATTGAATAGGCTTGTTCTTAGGGATAATCAATTTTCTGGTGAAATTCCTCATGGTGTTGGTGATTGGAAGAAGCTCAATGACCTTGATTTGGCAAATAATAGGTTTGTTGGTAATATTCCAAGTGAATTAGGAACCTTGCCAGCACTTAATTTTCTTGATCTTTCTGGTAATTTACTTTCTGGTGAAATTCCAATGGAATTGCAGAATTTGAAGCTTGATTTCTTTAACCTGTCAAATAATCAGCTTTCTGGTGAAATTCCTCCTATTTATACTAGTGAGAATTATAGGGAAAGTTTTGTAGGAAATTCTGGTCTCTGTGGCGATATCTCTGGATTGTGTCCAAATTTGGGTGAGAAGGATAAGAATAGGAGCTATGTGTGGGTTTTCAGGTTCATATTTGTACTTACTGGTGCTGTGTTAATTGTTGGGGTAACATGGTTTTACTACAAATTCCGAAATTTCAAGAAGATGAAGAAAGGATTCAGTATATCGAAGTGGAGGTCGTTTCATAAACTAGGCTTCAGTGAGTTTGAGATTGTTAAATTGATGAGTGAAGATAATGTGATAGGGAGTGGATCTTCTGGGAAGGTTTACAAAGTGGTGTTGAGTAATGGAGAGGCAGTGGCAGTGAAGAAATTGTGGGGAGCAGCAACTAAGTTGGAAAGTGGAAATGTTGACGTACCTGAAAAGGATGAATTTGAAGTTGAAGTTGAAACATTGGGAAAGATTAGGCACAAGAATATTGTAAGGTTATGGTGTTGTTATAACAGTGGAGATAGTAAACTCTTAGTTTATGAGTACATGCCAAATGGAAGTTTGGCTGATTTGTTGCATAGTAGCAAGAAGAATTTGTTGGATTGGCCAACTAGACTTAAAATTGCTGTTGATGCTGCTGAGGGACTTTCTTATTTGCATCATGATTGTATTGTTCCTATTGTTCATAGGGATGTAAAATCTAGCAATATTTTACTAGATGGAGAATTTGGTGCAAAAATTGCTGATTTTGGTGTTGCTAAATTTGTTAGAAGTGTTAGCAAAGGGACAGAAGAACCCATGTCTATGATTGCAGGATCTTGTGGTTACATTGCACCAGGTAGTAATAATAATGCATTAATCATTGATTTCACTATCTTTACAATTTTGTTTTAGTAAATAATTTATTGATTTATCTGATGAGCAATGCTATGCATCAAGAAAAATTTTATCAAGAAAAATTCAAGAATGACATGGCAGAATAATCACCCTTAAATTTTATCAAGAAATTGTATTGAAATTAATGTTAGCCAATAAAATCTCTGTCCGGCCGGAAATCATGGGGTGGTGGGTGTTATGTATTTTTTTTTTTTATGAAAGATTAATAAATGAGACTGAAATTTAAGGGTGATTATTGTGTTATGTCATTCTTGAATCTTTCTTGATAAAATCATTCTTGATATCTAGCATTTTCCTTATCTGATATTAAAGTTACTAGTAATAAACTAAGTGTGGATTCATTAATGTGATGCAGAATATGGTTATACTCTTAGGGTGAATGAAAAGAGTGACATTTA
>Ga0315913_1005924_pt1 | contig 14815 bp, 7 predicted proteins | sample MpolsnodulesMG_FD_207736 | JGI IMG/M metagenome (GOLD analysis project Ga0315913, IMG submission 207736) | Medicago polymorpha root nodule microbial communities from Los Angeles, California, United States - small nodules | ecosystem: Host-associated > Plants > Roots > Nodule | place: USA... | reverse complement strand
ACTATATATAGTAATTGACAATCTCCATTTATTTAGAAAATGGAGAGGATCTTCACCCTGTACACACACAATATATTAAATTATTAATTGGGAAATGAATGCTAAATAAGGAATATTCCTGCTAATTACTAGTAGAGTTAAATATGTTTTTTTCCCTATAAATATGTCAACTTTTCGTTTTAGTCACTATAAAATTTTCCTTCAACTTTTAGTCCTTATAAATTTTTCAATCACTACTTTTGGTCCCTATTTTTAATTAGATATTTTTATTTTTAATGAAATTGTGCAGAAATGTCTAGAATATTGTAAAAACAATTCCCACAAAAAATTAGAATTGTTAACAAAACATTAACTAAATATGAATTTTTAACCGTAAAAAATATAAAAATTCATATTAAATTGATGTTTTGTTAAAAAATTCTAATTTTTTTTGGGAGAGATTATTATAATATTATGAATTTTTCTGCAAATTGTTATTCAAAAATATGAATTTTACATATGATTTTACTTTAAAATAGGGACCAAAAGTGAAGATGAAAATTTTTTGAGGGACTAAAAGTTGAAGAAATTTTTTAGAGGGATTAAAACGAAAAGTTGACATATTTATAGGGACCAAAAACATATTTAACCCTTATTAGTAATAGTAATCAGATATAAACGAAAGTGGGTTCTATGTAATTAGTGGCTTTTAGAGTGAAAAAACATCTCATATGGTCTAACGTGCAGTATAGTTTAAAAATTGTTTGAAATTCCAATGATATTGTTCATCCATACGTCTAAGATGATAATCAACCGATGACGTGTTAAGAGTTTCATATTGAGCATATAAAAATGTTCGATGCGTGACTTATGTTATGAGGTTCTTTCACCTAACGAGGGACATCTATATGTTGAATTATAGGTCACCACCGAATGTTGATGATAGATGAGTGAAGGCGCCCAAGAGGAAATGACTACTATGGAGTCAGTGTCGATATGAAAGTTGTCATGGACTCAGCTCTCGTCCCACACTGAATATATAAAAATGATCATTGTACTACTTAAGTCATACAACTCTCTCATCTATTTGACTAATTTTTTGGATTAGACTGAGCGTAAATCATAACATGCTGAATCAACAAACAAATAAAGAAAAATAAATGAGTTCTCAAACTTCAAACATATGTTTTCGTTTTTTTTAGTTTGAAACGCCCTAGCATGGAATCCCTTCAGTTTCCATCGTTGTCTCATAGAGAGAGTGCTAGCCTGGTTAAACTGTTTTATGTGGAAGAGGTGAAGGTCGTGGTGTGAGATTGTGATAATTATAAGTGTCTGGGCCCTGATGGTATTACCTTTGGTTTCATTAAGGATTTTTGGGATATTCTTCGAGATGATGTGATGCGTTTTCTGGTGGAGTTTCATAGAAATGGGAGACTGGCCAAAGGAATAAATAGTACTTTCATTGCCCTTATTCCTAAGGTTGAGATCCCGCAACGTCTGAATGATTTTCGCCCAATCTCTTTAGTGGGAAGTATGTATAAAATTCTTGCGAAGGTCCCTGCTAATAGACTTTGTTCTATTATTGGGTCGGTTATTTCGGAAACTCAGTCTGCTTTTGTTAAAGGTCGCCAAATTATAGATGGTATTCTGGTGGCAAATGAGGCTGTGGATGCCGCTCGGAAGTGTAAAAAGGAACTGCTTCTTTTCAAAGTGGATTTCGAGAAAGCTTATGATTCTATAGATTGGAGATATTTAGATGAGGTGGTGTACAAGATGGGGTTTCCAGTTCTGTGGCGGAAGTGGATAAATGAGTGCATAGGCACGGCTACGGCTTCGGTTTTGGTTAATGTTTCCCCAACGGACGAGTTTTCTATGAAGAGGGGTTTGAGACAAGGAGACCGACTTACACCCTTTCTCTTTCTCTTGGCCGCATAGGGCTTCAGTGTTTTGATGAAGTATTTGTCTGATAATCAGTTGTTTCACGGTTACAAGGTGGGTACAGATGCGCCTACAATTGTCTCTCAAATACAATTTGCGGATGATACTTTATTAATAGCTGAAAAATCTTGGGCCAATGTTTGAGCGATGTGTGTTGTCCTTAACTTGTTTAAAGCGATATCGGGGTTGAAGGTCAATTTCACAAAGAGTCAATTGTATGTTGTAAATGTCCAAGAGTCTTGGTTAAATAAGGCTGTGTTAGTTTTGAAGTGCAAGGTTGAAAATCTCCCTTTTGTATATTTGGGGCTGCCTATAGGTGGTGACGCGCGTCGGTTGTCTTTTTGGAAATCGATCGAATTAAATCTAGACTGTCAGGGTGGAAATCTAAACATTTATCTTTCAGAGGTCGCTTGGTTCTGTTGAAATCTGTCTTCAAGACTCCTTCAGGTATCATCTCAATCTATTTTAAATTGTTTTTTTTTTGGGAAATGACGACCACAAAAAAAAAACTTGGGTTGACTGGAATTATGTTTGTTTGAGAAAGGAGGTTGGTGGTTTGGGGGTAAGGAGAATTAGGGAGTTTAATAGTGCCTTATTAGGGAAGTGGTGTTGGAGGTTATTGGTTGACAAGGAGAGTTTGTGGTATAGGGTGTTGTCGGCGAGATATGGGGAGGAGGGAAGAAGGTTGTTGGATGGTGGGAGGTCAGCCTCCGCTTGGTGGCATGTCATTACTACCCTGCGTAGGGAGAAGTGGTTTAGTACTCATGTCTGTCGATCAATAAGGAATGGGAAACATATTTATTTTTGGTCGGATGTGTGAGTTGGTGGGGTGTCCTTTAAGGATAGATTTAGTAGACTGTTCAAGTTGTCGGTGGACAAATGCGTGTCGGTGTTTGATTTATTTTAGCTGGGGTGGGGTGTGAATGGTGAGGCGTGGAAGTGGAGGCGGAGGTTGTTTGTGTGGGAGGAGGAGCATGTGGGGAACTTTGTTTATTACTTCAAAATATGAATTTGTAGGTTGACAAGGAGGACAGATGGACTTGGAATTTTGGAAAAATCTAACGCTTACTATATTCGTAGTGCTTACAAATTTCAAACTGCTCATGTTGCTGTTGTTGCTCTGGTGGGTGTGAAGATGATATGGCAGAAGAATATCCCTCTGAAGGTTGTGGTTTTTGCTTGGCGTCTGTTTCAGAATAGATTTCCAACCAAAGATAACTTGTTTCGGCGTGGTGCTGTAAATACAGACTCTTGTCTGTGCATTACTGGATGCAGTTATCTAGAAACTGTTAATCACTTATTTTTACATTGCCCTTTTTTTGGGTCGGTTTGGAATTGTATTCTCTACTGGGTGGGCCTTTCCAGCGTTGCCCCTTTCGATGTTTCAGATCATTTCACTCAGTTCAGTTATGGTGGCGGTGGATCTCAGGTGCGTTACACAATTTTGAACGACATTTGGTTTGCTACTGTCTGGAAAATATGGAAAGAAAGAAATAACAGAATTTTCAATGACAAAGATTGCTCAATTATGCGTATGGTGGACAAAATAAAGTCACTTTCTTTCTCGTGGTTGAAGGAGAAATTATTCAGTTCTCTTTCAATTATCACGATTGGTGGCTTAATCCCCTCGCAATGTTGGACTACGTGCGGTTAATTTGTTTTTTCTTTCAGCTTTTCTTGTTGCCATTTATTTCCTGTTTTGTAAATATTGTTTCAGACTGTTTTTCCTTGGCACACCTTATGTTAGGAAGGACATTTTGTGTTGGTAATATATTCCATTTTAACTTCTTAAAAAAACACCAATCAAATCATTGGTTCAACCGTAAGAACATGGAGACTACAAATTTGACTTTAAAGTGGCGACAATAATCATCGTTGAAGTTTAAACGATATTTAAGTATGAGTTTTGCTAGAAGTGACCCATGAAGATGTCTTTTACCAACCCACACCTCAATGTGTGATTTTCACTTTTTAGTTATAACTTTGCTAAAAGACACCTTCATAAAAATTAGTTGGTGTCTTTTAACAGATGCTCATAGAATAACTTGCTAAAAGACACCTTCATAAAATGTGTCTTCTAGCAAAACCCTTTAAGTATCGATCTACCGTATACCAAATTGGACACTTCCTCAACTTAACAATTTTCAATTAACTGTAAGTGAATTGGAAGAAGGATACAAATTATAAATTTGAAGCATTGTGACGCAGTATTGACTTCTGCATCAGTTGAATCACTGTTTAGGGCTAAGGTATTGTTCTGAGCATAACTTCCTTTGTCTGTACACTCTCTACATAGCATGTGTTATTGCTTTCTGTGTATACTGCACACTGCCAATGTCCTGATCTTAGACTACCGACAGTTGAAAGTGGAATTTATAAAAAGTTGTAAGCAATTACATACTTGGACGGATAAGAAAAGGAGTGAAATCAAAAAGAAGTATGAATGTATGCATGCATGATAACTAAATAATTTTAGAGTACTTTGTACTGAAGTTAAACTTGCATATCTACATTAACCAGAATTGGCATATGATGGCATATAAAATTGTATAAAATTGCATTAAATATCAGATTGAATGATACAAACTAAAAAATATTGAAGCATAATTCCATTAGTCTATTAACTCGTTAGTTTATTTCCAGATATGTCATATTATTTATTTAAATACGTTAATATAATTTATTTATTTTGTAATTATGACTTGTTTGTTCTAATCCTTGCAAGTTTTTTTTTTAGGGTGAGTCCCCTGTAAATTCAAAAACTATTGTTTTTAATTTATTATTGACATATATTTGAATGAGAAATAATATTTGTATAATAATTTTGTGACTATATATATATATATATATAGGTTTTACGTCAATACCTAGATCTTAAGTTGTCATTTGGATTGTCCAAAAAATAGTTGTTCAAATAAAATATTACAATTAAATAAACTAACAAATAAATATACGAATGAAATTATGTTGCAACTTTTTTGTCTTTAAATAAGATAACCCTTTCCTTCAAGGGAAAAAAAAAAAAAGCTAACCCATTCATACTTCACTTTTGACAAAGTCAAACCCAGACATCTTATATACAAATACAAGGAAATATTGCACCCAAACCCTAGAAAAACCCTAGGTTTGTCCATATTTTTTTACTAAAATGCCCCCACATAGACGCCAAAATGCAAGGCTATGTGACATTTCTAGCCATTGATTATATCCAGCAATCAAACCATGTCAAATTTTCTTCTATGAAAATCATTATGCAAATCTTATTATTATCCAAATCTTTGATGCATTCTTAAGCAACCATTAAAAGATTTTGTTAGCCTAGATAAGAAAACAATGATTTCGTTGCCACCCAATACATAAAGGTTACATCAAGACATAGATAGGTGCATTGTTCTATGCACCTTTATCGTCATCCTATACATAAAGGCTACGTAGTAGACTTTGACTTTAGTTAGAAAAATGACAATATTTCAAGTTTAACATGCTTTTAATTTATTGTGCTCATCATTGACATGTGCGAAGCACGGGAGCGCCATCTAGTAGGTTTTAAATTGTGTGAAATTCTTCCCCACTATCCATCTCGCACGCCTGCGCTTGATGAAAATCCAAAAATAACCCTTTATTAAATATCAATATTTTAAAATCTATATTTTTTTTCTTAAGAATCATAGAATTGAGACGATTATAAAAAAATTAGCCCCAGTTAATTTAATCATGGTTCAACTCTCTTGATTGATTTGGACTAATGGAGCATATACTTTCAGTTGGAGCATATACTTTCAGTTGTTTTTCCCTCTTAATATATGTATGAATTCTCTTGATTGATTTGAACTGATGTGATATATCGGCATTCTCTTTGTTTGACTTGGATTGTGGAGCTCGAAAGAGCCGTTTAAATTGTTGACATTCGTTCCAGGGAGTTGATGGTACGTGGACCCACTTTTGTGTTGACAACCGGTTGATTCACCACATTGTAGACCTCTCTTTAAATAGAGGCAGATCCGCAGGTCCACGCGTGGTGTTTTAAATTTTTGTATTACTCGTTTAGGTTGACCTACACTTTTGTTTGGATTTACTGGGTTAGGTATATGTCCCCCTAATTTTTTTATTATATATTTTCCCCCCTTTTTAAACAATATATATGAGCACTTGATGAAGGATGAGAGTCTAGTTGAGACACCTTCTATTCTCTTTGATGTCATTACGTTCTTAATTTATTAAAAAAAAAAAGGACATAAATGGATTTCATCAATAAAAATGAATTTGGCGTCCAAATTTTAAAAAAAAAAGAGTAAATTTTGGCCAAAAAAAAAAAGAAGTTTGGGGTGTACAAGACATGTGGGGGTGGGAAAAGAATTTCACATCAGTTTTTGTCACACAGTCTAGGCCTTAATAAATCTAGGTTGCTCGGCTCATTCCTACATGTAGATACAAACCAAAACAGAGTATAAAAAACCACGACACAACAACCTCAATTAAAACTCACTTATGAAACAACTAAGACTATCCACAATGAGAATGAAGATTCAACGAGTTTTATGAAGAAATAAAAGAGCTCTAAAGGAACATATAACTATATGTTTTTATAGGCTTTGTCTGATTATTATATTAATAAGTTTTTCATTAAAGCTAGCACTTATTCAACAAATCGTTAGCATAGAAGAAGTGATTGATCAAATATGCTAGTGTGAGGTGCAATTAGGATTGATATGCTATTATTTAAACAAGAGTTACCCTTGCATAGATATGTGTGGAAATATTGGATTTCATTTAAGAAACTTAAGGCATGAATGACTTTTGTAGTAAGAAAACTCATAGCACAATATTTTTTTGTATGTTACCCTATTTAATGTATGTTTGATTCCACTTCTAGAGACGTCAAATTTGATTATAGAGGTGTGTAATTAATTCTTGTATCTATGGTTGCTTTCAAACATATTTGATTTTGTTTCTAGAATATATTCTATTTGAGGGTATGATTTGTAACTTTTGATTCTAGAATTGATTTTACACACATTTATAGATCAACTTACTTTTAGATAATGTATTCAAACACAAAGCAGTTTTACAAAATCAGTTATCTCAAAAGCATCATGAATGAACATATAAAAATAAAACCATGACATTAAAAACACTACCATTGCATCATTTTAATCTTATATTTAGTTTAAAATGACATTAAAAACATTTTCTTTTATATTTATCAATAAAAAAAACTTATATTTAGTTCAATAAAAATTTATTTATCTTGTCATTTTAATCTATAAATCGTATTGCGAAGAACAGACATACCAGAACATGAAAAATGAAACCTTTATTAAAACTAATATAAGAGAAAGCTTACTCAGTTTCTGGACAGATATGTGAATCTGAAGTTAGTGTTGTACAATAGAAAATAATGAATGCCAATGAACCACCCAATTAGTTAAATCAATGTCAAAGAATGAATTTTAATATTCATGCTGATTCAGTGTAACACTTAATTCATAAAATGGTTGCGAATCTTTTAACAACATACTTCTTTCTTATATTATAATGTGCTTATAAGAATGTTATGTAATTCAATCAGACCTTGTCAAAAGGGGGATCAAAGAGGAAGACCCAATATAATGAAGAGTAAAAATCATTACATAATAAATTGTAAGAATATTAGCAAAGTAGCATTCTATCTAAAAAAGAAGAGAGAAAATAAAAAATTAGAAAGATGAATAAAGTAGTTTTTGAATTTTGAAATTCAAATTGAATAGAGGATAAGTGGACGGAAGAGTTTTCCTCAAACTTTGACAATTGAACCCTGACATAGTCTGACGACTGTCGAGAGAGAAAAAACAAATATTCAAAAACAACGTAATAATATGCAGAAAAACAAAAGAAAAAACTATATAAAACACACATTTGATTTAATTGGTGACAACATCCTAAAGAAAAAAAATAGTGTCAATGAAATTGGTAGAACAATGGAATAAATATACAAAATAAAAGTATGCTCAAATTTGAAAATAAAAATTATTACATGTATGATCACTTAAGCTTTATTACTACCATTTATGCTTCGGTAGTAATTAAAACATTATTACTTGCAACACAAGTTTACTAGTTCACTACCTATTTGAATCAAAATGATAAGTTAAAGAGGTTATGCATTCAACCGCTAACATTTACCCGTGTAAACTGATTGAAGATGATTATTGTTGAAACCGCTAACCTGTAAAAGAACGAAAATATATATAACTTACATCGTAAATACTTTCAAATTCATAAAATGATCAACAAACTTGAAATCATGAAATTTCAGTCCTCTTTCCATTATAAAACTAAAACTAATGACAACAACAAATTTAATCAAAGACTCATACACGACGAACAATCCATACACAATTATCATTTTATTGTCAACAACTCAAAACACATTATAAAAAACCTATAAATCACATAAAAACATTAGATCAAATCATAACAAAAAAATAAAACAAAGTAATTAAAAAAAAAGTTTAGTGGAAGATTGAATTGATGTATTTTATCCCCAAACTTTGGTCACTTGTGTTACAATATAATAAAATAAAAATCAAAGTAAGCTCGGAGTTTGACACGTGTCCAAAAGGGCAATTTGGAATTTTCCACAACACACAATTTTTTTCTTATATACTAAGAGATATTACTATATAATGTTTTATGGACACATTTTTCTCGCATACCCGTTATATATACTTCTGTGTGGCATTAATTTTAATTTTTTGTTACCCCTCCTCTCTCACTCATAAATAAATTAAATAAATATTAATTTTTGTTTTCAACTGTGTAACGAATAGACACAATGGTATTTCAATTTAACAAAGTCTTAAGGAAAATAGTCCTGAATTGTTACCTATGTTAGTAAACATAGTCTCTGACATTGAATGTTTTGATAATACTGTCATGCTGATCTTTATAAGTATTTATTTACTATCATTTCAATCCTTATCAAAAAAAGTTATTGTCAACATTGAGAAACTATTTTAACGTCATAAACTATTTTGACTAACATAATGCACAATCATGAATTAGTTTAGAATTTTGATAGATTGAGAGACTATTATGATTATTCGTTGCACATCCATAAACAAACAAAAAAAATAATACTATTTTCCTTAAAAAACTTCAATGTATACAAAATAGAAAGAAATATGATCCCTTAAAAAAAGAATAAAATATGATTATCGGGGTCAGGTGACCTGATCATTGATCTATTTTTTGTTTCAAAAAATTTACTTAGGAAAAAGATGATTATTAATCAAGGCAAAGGGTTGTGTAAACAATATGACCATCGAGCCTGAGGTGCATAAAAATTAAAGTCATATTGGTGGCATCGTTCAAAAGTATAAGAATTTATGTTATATTTGTAATATTATTGGTATCATTGAAAATAATAAGTATAATTTGTCAAACTATGAAAGTGCAAAATATCTTTATACCTATGATTTTAATCAAAATCAAAATAATTTTAATCAAAATCTTAAAAAAGAAACTATCGTTCATAATTTAATAATTTATAGCATAAGCTCAATAAAAATTATGTTAAAGACCCTCAAAATAGGGTACGTGTCACAAATTTATTGAGAAAGAAAAGAATGTTTATGTATATTTTTTAGTTAGTCACATGGTAGCGTGTATAGAGATTATCATTTATAGACCGGTCTACTTGCCAAACTAGCTACCATCTGTTACAACTACAAAGATAAATGAGTTGAAAGAATTTTTTATGGTTTCTGATAACAGTATAATCAGTCGTGAAGCCACATATCGCCTGGACTTTCAAAATTTACACCATGCTGTTTAATTTTATTTCTATTTGAACTTCTTAAATATTTTATCTTGCATCTGCTCCAAAGATTTTGCATCTATAGACTAAGTTTTCCTCAGCCCGTATAAATGACATGTGACCCAGTTTAATGACTTGTTTTTGATACTTTCTCTTTTGGTTTTTCATATCTTAAAGCACTTACGTTTCTTTTATATTTCTTTTAAGGATATATTCCTTTTATATTATTTTCTTATTCATAATAGTTTCTTGATAATTATTAAATTTGTGCTTGAGTAAAAATGAGACACTTTGGATCGAACACAATTTTTACAAGTCATATGAGAAACCTTTACCATTAAACCATATATATGTGTGTGTGCGCGTGCGTGCGCGAACATGCGTACGTGTATTACTTAATATTTCATGTAGAGATTAGTTTGGAGAACATTGGAAAACATATGTTCAAACTGATTGATGATATAGTAATTAACAGTCAGGAATCATTGTCTCATATGTACACGTTTATTATCAGGCTTTGGAATAATTAGTAGTACATTTAATTAGTAGTCCATTGCCTCGTATATATGTACAGGAATACATGCATTGGCAGCATCCCATTGCCTTATATGTATTTTTATTTATATATTTTTTTGAAAAAGGGCTTCATACATATATGTTGATTATGGGCTTCATATATTTTTTTGGAATAATTATGGGTCAATCATCTTGTTTTCATGTTTTCGGAACATGATTTGGATTGAGTGGTTTAGTGTTCACTAACCCTCATTAAATTATATTTCCATTGCGGCATTTGAGATTGCAAACAATAAATTATAATATTAATGAAATACAATAAACTTGTCAAGTTGGTTAACAAGTAATTAAGGTGTAACAAAGTTGCGAGCAAGCAGATTGTCTAACATTCCTCAAATTATAAATGAGGTGATTATCTATTTTAAGGTAATTTAATGAGGGTTAGTGACTAACGAAAAAATAAAGGTAAAAAATGATGCATCAAGTCATTTAAATCTATAAATCATTTTGCTAAGAACAAACATACTAGAACATATAAAAAATGAAACCATTATTAAAACTAGAGGAGGATTTGTTGACTCCAAAAGTAACTCTTTACACTTACTCCTAATCTTGACCGTTGATTCTAATATTAATTCATGACTATGATTAATTACTAATGATGTCAATCGTAATATTTTTATACCCGTGCAACACTCGTGAGAAGCAAATCAATTTTAGCAGAGAGTGTTTAAAAGAGAGTGTTGCTAGCATTCCTCCATACAAGATACCTTCAAGTCAATTTTCACAATCGATATAAAATTCCATCGTCTAAAATTAGTTTAAATCAATTTGAGATGAATCGGTTGCCTAATAGCTTCAAATAATTGGCTACTTCACCGGAAGGTTGAATATTGAATCATATTATTGACATCTACAAGGGATGTCTTCAATTGAAATTAGTTGTTTAACTAAAAAATTATTACACGCTTAACGTTGATTTTATGAGATTGAAAACATTGATCGACTTGTAGGTGTCGATTGATACTTTTTAAAAAAAAAATGTATGGATTGATAATTTGGTAATAACATAAAAACATTAGATCAAATCATAACAAACTTATAATTAACATTGATTTGGTTCGAAATTTTAATCCATTGAGTTTAAGTTTTCTTAGAATAAAATAGGACGGTTTTGCAAAAGACAAATAAGCACTGCTTAAAATCAGATTTTGCACTAGTCAGAGTGTATGCCTATATCTATTGAAAATTAGCTTAACAATGGCCTGGAACATTGATACGAGCAAGGATATGGGCTCCATTGAAGTGGGATTAGAGATTGAGTGCAATGTATTAAGGAGACCCTAATGGATCATACTACACCTAAGATGTGGAATGACTATGTTGTTGTTATTAAGTGATGACTCACTAGTTTATTAGGAAGGATCTAGAAGATTGGTGACTCACTAGTTGTTAGGAATGATCTAAAATAATGTTGTCTATATAAGATCATGTACTCACTCTTTTAGAATTATCAATGAAGTTAATTCTCTTTTCCTTATCTTTCATTCTTTAGGAGGTTCATTCTCTGTCCTACAACAGAGAAATTATCTTTTACCTATCAAACATAGAGCTCGATGCAACCAAGAAACAATGGGTAGAACCAAAGTAGACGAGAAAGCCAAACAAAAACAAAAAATGACTACCAAATGACCACAGTTTCTAATTAACAAGCTTAAAAACAAATTAGTGCGGTTCTAAGTCAATGCAAACAACTTTGTTTTCTCAAAAATTGGTTCAAAACACATTATCAAAAAACTATAAATTGGTCCCAAAAATTTGATCATTTCAAGCTACATTTTCTAAGCAAGGGCGAATCCACCACATGGTTTAATGTGGCTATAGCCACATCAGAATATTATCCAAAAAAATAAATATAAATTTTTTATTTTTTTTACTAGGCTCCAATTATTGATTATATATTTTCGACGTCAATTAATAAAATATGACGAGCCTCAGTTCAACTTCCATAATTGTCTTTCACTTCATAATTTTTTAAAATATTAATATAAATTGTTAAAAAGAGAGAATGTGATAATCAAACACGAAGACTTGTAAGTGAAAAGATTAAGCATTTACCACTACAATATAAATGTTTAATGTGTTTAAATGTTGGACCATTAGTATATATCCATGTTCCGAATGCCCAATTGAATGCAATTATGAAGGTTTTCTTTGTTGGATCTCCAATTTTGATTTTTCTTAGAATGCTTATTAGTTATTGTGCTTACAAAGTCACCGACCTAATTTATAGGAAGAAGAAATATTTGTATGCTTTTTTAGAGATAAACAATGTTATTTCTTGTTTTTAGTATCATTTACTTCTTAGTTTCTTTTATAATTTAGTCACATCAAAATATTATGTTCTCCAATATGAGTTTTGTTTATGGTTACCTAAAACAATTTGGCAAACTTATTTAATTTGTCTTATCCACTCCTAAAAAAATTGTCTTATGTACATATTTTGATATTCTATAGATTCTCTATATTGTGTAATCCTATTAGATATATTATATGACATTAAATATGATAATCTCTCTTGATATGAATTAGAACATTATTAAAGTCAATCTCTATTGGTTGTATTATTTATTTTTTATTATACCTTTAATAATTTTTGTAGGCATACCTTTCATAGATATTAATGTCCTTTTTTTTTTATCTTAACCCTTTGGTTTTTAGGATAAAATGTCTTGGTAAATTGGAGTTCTTCTTAATGTAAGTAATAATGTCCTGTTTTTCTTATATATAAATGGATGGTCCAATGTGTGTGTAACCTTCAAGGAAGTCTAATAGCCGCTAAGCTTTGCGATCAAAACCTTTAATTTTCTGCAATCAACTTACAAACCCTCCCATTTTATTGCTTTTATTTACTATTTTAATAAGTTTGCCAAATTGTTTAGTCGAAACGACAAATCATTTGGAGTCGATTTTACTTATTTATTACTTAAAAACAATTTGGTGCACTTGTCAAAATTAGTCATCAAATCGCAAAAGCCAAAACTTAATCAATGTCATCTCCGATGATGCAACTGAAACCCTAAGTACCTGGAACTTTAAACATGCATCGTTAGCTTATTACAAAGGAAAAATTTATACTAAGAAAGTTATGCTATTTTATATCTGAAAAATTAAAGACATCTAAATTTGAATTAGACGCGACTCCATTTTTTAATTAATTAATTTTTTATTGGATTAAATGTCGGTTTCATGAATATTCTATTTACAATTAATCTAATTAATCTGTTTTATAATCGTCGGTTGCATGAAAAAGAATCTATATTTTATTGGGTTAGTTTTTTTTCTTTAAGGATATTTTATTGGGTTAGTTGTGAGTGCGACTCTTATATGTCCTTTTCTTTTTTATATTTTCGACTTTTTGCAAAGTTTTTTTTTGACCGGAGACTCGTAACATATTGTTCCAAAACTTAAACAACTTGATCACATTATTTAAAACTAAAATATAAAGAAGACTTTTTTTTGACTCAAAATATAAACCACTTGTAGTATAGAAAGATCGTCTGTTCATCAATTAAGAATAGTTTGAAAGATTCTATAAAAAAAATTGTTTGAAAAAGACTAATCAAGTTGAAAGTGATATCAGTATTGGTTTTCTTTTTTTATTTTTTGTGAAAAATATTGCATGGAACCGTTAAATAATACATTTTTTTTATCCCCCTTAAAAAGACAAAGTTTTTCCCCCTATTTTGAAATAATGGAACCAAAATTTAATTTTATAAAAACAGGGGCACAAAAAATACATTTAAACCAACAATATAATGTCCTCGTGATCTCAGTCGTAAGGACAATACATAATATATATAAGGTCTGAAGTTCAAATCCCCCGACATAAAAAAAAAAAAAAAGTATATTATATCTCTTTGAAGTTAACTCAGTCGATAGAAGAAGACGGTAGTTTAAAGAGTAAAATGTAACAAATGAACAGCTTTAAAGTGTTAAGAATCAAATTACGGACACACCCACCATCCATCCATCAACTCTCTCGACTCCACACAAACTCACAACCACCGTTTCACAAATGAACAACCATCAAACTTGGCCTTGCACCTCCTCTTTTTCTCCTTTCACCTCCCTCCCCCTTCCCTCATCCTCCCGCTCCATCCGCCTCTGCTCCTCCTCATCCTCATCCACCACCTCTTCCACCGACTTCTCCTCTCTCCCTTACGACATCCTCACCAAAATCTCCGCTTCCTTCGACCATCCCAATCTCGAATCCGCCTCCCTGGTATGCCGCTCATGGTGCGAGGCGCTTCGACCGTTACGCGAGGCGATGGTGATGCTCATGTGGGGGAAACGGTTGAAGCATGGAAAACGTGGAGTTCGGAGGAATACGGAGAAGGCGCTGGAGATGTTTACCAAAGCTGCGTCGAAGGGTTCGGCTCTTGCTATGGTGGATGCTGGGCTTATTCATTGGGAGAGAGGAGAGAAAGATAAAGCTCTTGATTTTTATCTTATGGCTGCTCACCTTGGAAATGCTTCTGCTCAGTGTAATCTGGGCATTTCGTATCTTCAAGGTTTGATTTT